>Ga0214543_1002085_pt1 | contig 39306 bp, 16 predicted proteins | sample CNSS2metaG_FD_160094 | JGI IMG/M metagenome (GOLD analysis project Ga0214543, IMG submission 160094) | Root nodule microbial communities from cowpea collected in UCLA plant growth center, Los Angeles, California, USA - CNSS2 | ecosystem: Host-associated > Plants > Roots > Nodule | place: USA...
TATATATATTATATTTTATATATATATATATATATATATATATATATATATATATATATATATATATATATATATATATATATATATATATATATATATATATATTTCTTGTGGTTATTTTTAAGGTATATTAAATAAAATTGTTTGTAATCTTTGTATTATTTTTCTTTGTAGTTGGGTGCTATAGATTATAATATCCATTTTCTAATTCTGCAATTTTAAGTTTATTATTTATAGTCATACTAATCCTGCAGGTTCTCTACTTCTTTCGTCATATTACTTTTATCATAAATTGAGCTCTACCAAAAAAAAAAAATTGTTAAAATGGATGTGTCTAATATAACCCAACCACGAGGGATGAATTGGTTATTTTAGTTTTTCAATGAATTTAAGGGAATCTTGATCATTATCTTTAATCTTTAAAATCTCAATCACCAGTTTTCAAAATCTGTAGTTAATGGTCTGATTTAGGAAATTAGGAAGGCATAGAAGATGAAAGAAACAAAAAAATACAACAATTTTTATACTAGTTTGACTCAAAATGAATCTATATCCAATCTTCTTCTAAGCAACCCGAGTTTAGGTTGATTCCACTAAATCAATAGAGTTACAAGAATTACAAGAACATCTATATAATTCAAGACCCTAAAGACCGAGGAGTTTGATCTACAAATCAAGAACTCACCCTAGATGCAATGTCTCCACACAATTGCACCTAGACCTTCATTCACATAGTGAATCAACAATGAACATAAATACAATTCAAAAGAGAGTAAGGAACAAATACACATAATAAATGTGCAGATGTTACACTCAATCCTAATAGAGTATTTGAAGTTAGCATATTCAGCAAAGTAATTGTCTGATATGTGTCTATAAACATTTATCATATGATTTCTTAGTTTTCAACTACCCTAGTCTCTAGTATACAATTATTATTATTAATATATATATATATATATATATATATATATATATATATATATATATATATATATATATATATATATATATATACTAATTACAAATAAATTTAAACTGATTTGAATATTTTATAACTATTAACATATAACAATTAAATAAAAAATTATTTTGACTAATTATTCTGTAAAATATTCATGATAAAGTAAAATATTCTTATTTTATTGTATGAAAATAATTTTGATATTTTCATATTATAAAGTAGTATGTATTATTTAATAAATTAAATTTAAATTTTACTTTCTAATACTATAAAATGTATTTATTCATTTAAAATAACATTAAAAATTTATGTAAGGTAGTTGATAAAAATTAAAATATTACAATAAAAAAATTAGTTATTTATTTTAGGTTTAATTACTCATTTGATCTATGTGTTAGGTTAAAAATGTTAAGTTCGTTCTTCAACTTTTCTTATTCTCAATTTGGTCTCGAAATTTTTTGAATCAGAACAATGATTTTTCATCAAATTTAATACTAGGATTATATTAATTATACTAACAAAACAAATTATATTTATTAACAACTCAAATTTTAATGAAAATTCTTGATTCCTTTCAAGAAATTTAACAAAAATGATCAAATTACATCAAATTTTCACAAATAAGAACCAAATTGCATTCATTTTAACAAATTAGGACCTTACTGTAACAAAAAAAATTGGAAGACCAACTTGAAATTTTTGGACAAAAACAGACACCAAATGAGTAATTAAACCTTTATTTTATTAAGTAAATAGAAAATATTATATATATATATATAATTCTTCCTTTATGTTTTATTTATATAGAATTTTATTAAACACGGTTAATTTTAATTATATAATAAATTTAATAAAAATCATATCTATAAATTAAATTAAGGGTTAAAATATATTTTTTATCTTTCAAGTTTCAGTGAATATTGGAATTAATCATTCTTACAAATTTTGAACCAATTTAGTCTTTCAACTTTATAAATGCGTGGATTTACTTCTTCTAACCAAATTTTATTAAGTTTATTTGACGTTTTAAACACATTTCATTATAGTATTTTAGTTTGTTTACACAGTTTGACACATTTTGCTTCAATGTTAGCTAAGAAACGTGTTTAAAATGTCAAATAAACTTAAAAAAAAATTGATTTAAAGAACTAAATCCATACATCTCTAAATATAAGGGACTAGAGTGGTTCAAGATTTCGAAGAGAAAATAATTATAATTTTTACTATAGTCGAAGGACAAAAAAACATATTTAATCATTTTTTAGGTATATGTCATGAATTATTAAAAATTACTTCTATACGGTGATTAATTCTCTTTACTCCATTTACTTTCGCGAATCCTGATATTACACGATTGAAATAGATGTAATACATTAATAAATTAATAAAAGCTTTTACAAAAATGAATAATGAATTTGAATCGGACCCAATAGAAATGTGGGAATAAAATATTATGAATAAATTGTAATTAAAGACATCACAATTAAATTGTAATCAATAAACCAATATTGAATATGAACAGTTAAATTGTAATGAAACACAAAAAAGAATTAAAACAAAGAAATTAAAGATATCATAATTAAATATAAACTAACTAATTCATTGTACTTAACAATATGTAAAGTCAAGAATATAATTCTTCATGTAAGGAATCTAATAACATCACTATTAAAAAAAGTTTGTAACTCATTCACAGCCTCAATTCCTAAGCATCACGAAGCACAATTTATGAAGGATTTGTGTTGTAAATTCTTCATTTCACAACTCTTGGATTGGTGTGAAATTGTGAGTTTTCACTTTGAAAAATGATTTTTTTCATTATTACATTTTAACAACTTTTTCTTACAATTTTTTGTGTTATTTTTTAAGTAATTTTTTATTTTTCTATTTTTTTCACTTTTAATATTTCAAAATCACTTAATAAAAAAAATTGTAAAAATGTAATAATTCAAATATCATTTTCCTTCTACTTTCTGCTTTGAACGAGAGTGAGTGGTGTGAGTGGTTGGGATGCTTACCCTTTTGTGGAAATGTGTTTCTGTCTGCTGTCGAAAGAAACCTGAAATCATGCTATCGATGCCTTTGCTTCCCCACTCACCCTCATCACCACCACTCCCATCATGCCACGTGTACTCACCACCGACACTTTTTACTATCCTACGGGATTGTGCTACACCACCAGGCCTACCTACCCCATGCATCCTCATGTGAATGCATGGTGCATATACATTCCCAAGATCATAATATCATCCATCATATCATGTGCATCAAAACAAACTTCACCCCAACTCTCAATGTGCTTTGGGAGTTCAAGCCTCACTGAGAACCTCATATAACTCTTCTCTGTACCAAATTACCCTCACCACCTTCTCTTGAATTTCTATATATACATGTTTTTGTATGAAACAAGGTTTCAGAAAAAGTCTGCAATTATGATTTTGACTAATATGAAGGGTTTTTTTTATGTGTCTGCGACCATAGTACAACTTTAGTAGTAATACCAAGGTTTTTTGTTGTGATTTTGACAGTAATATCACGGTTTTTTTTTATGTGTCTGCGACCACAGTACAACCTTAGTAGTAACATCAAGGTTTTTGTGACGATGGAGAGTGGATTGAAGGGTGAGGTTGAGATATCACCAAATTGTCCAAGGTGTGGTTCTTCCAACACCAAGTTCTGCTACTACAATAACTACAGCTTAACTCAACCGAGGTACTTTTGCAAAGGTTGCAGAAGATACTGGACCAAAGGAGGGTCTCTGCGGAATGTTCCTGTTGGTGGTGGCTGCAGGAAGAACAGAAGAGGTAACAAGAATTTGTTGAGACAATCCATTGATGGTTTCACTTTCAAAACTTCATCATCACCACCACCTTCTGCCAATGCCACAGATCATAATAACAACAACAACAACCCTGTTGAGCATTCTTATGATCCCAGAATAAGAACTTCTGCAGCTTCTGGTTCCTCCTCAGTGCTCAGTGATGGTCCAAATATTGATCTTGCACTGGTTTATGCAAATTTCCTCAACCAAAAACCCAGTTCTGAATCTGGGATTGAGAGCAGGAGTAACCCAGATCAAGTTCCAACAGCTTTTGATCCTTCTCTTGAGAATAATTCAAGGCTATCAAACACAGATGTTACTGGGTGTTTGAATCTTCCAGAACAACCATCCACACATTCTGCTGAGGCTAATAATTGTGGCCAAATATGCTATGGTGAGTTCAACACTATGCAGACTATTCAAAAACAAGGGATTGAGCAGTGTAGTAGTCATGGTGGTGCTGTGAATTTTGAGCTGCCACCATTACCGGGTGAAGTGGAAGCCTCACATGATCATCATCATCATAATCATCATATGATGTGGTCAAATTCTGAGATGATGACATTTGAAGCCACGCAACCAGTTCTTGGACCTGAAGTTCATGATGCAGACTTGTTAATAGGTAATTGGAGCCCCTTTGATTTGCCTTGAGATGTTTAAGAAAAATTATTCTGTTCATTTTTCATTGCTTGCTTGTTATGTTTAATAAAATCTATAAATGTAAACACAAAATAAGTCTCTATTTAGTCTAAACATAACACTACATATACACTAAATTTATATACTGATGAACTCTCACTCCTCTGTGATGACGTCAATCTGGTTGTTCAGTTTTGTGGTTTTCAATTTGGTTGTCAGAAAATTGAATTCTTCTTCCTGTTACAGTTTCTCGGAAGAAACAATTCATGTTCCATAACTTGCATGGCAGAGTCATACTGTTCAAAAAGAGAAAAAAAAAAGTGATACTGTTGTGCCCACCTTTTAATTTTTTTTAAATAAATAAAAAGATAAAACCAAGTGAATTTTTTTTATAAATTTAAATTATCTTACAAATACTCTTATTTATGAGAGTTTTCATAAAGTGAAGTCAATATGGCATTTGATATATGAAGTAGAATTATTTTCTATTATTGTCATTATTTAATAATCACAAACAACACAGTATTTTGTAAAAAAATTACATTAAATTTTACATCAATTTTAATTTTTATTTATTGATAAGTAAAAGATTTGATCCTGATAATTCATTACCATAGACTTTTTTTCTCTTATTCTTTGCAATGGTTGCTACTACATTTGTAATAAAGAAAACAATCCCTTAGGAACTTTAACATTCTCGTAACTCACATAATTCACCATCCATCTCAAAGTGCTTTCTATAAACTACATCGATCCCTTTAGGGTTCCAATTTTGTTTTATAATGAATTGCATTAGGTAGAAGTATCTCCAATTAATTAGGTATATTCACTTGAATTGAACCTTAAAATTTTGCTGTTTTGAACTTTAAGTTTTGACTCACAACTTGGTTGTCGACCAACTTGGATTTACTCGAAAGCATTTTAGGGTTTAAACAACAACTTGTGTTGAATTGAATCACCAACTTTGACAAGTACTAAGTCAGCACTAGGGCATATATAATAATTAATGCAGTTCACAATTAACTCCAAATCACCGGAATAAACTGATTGGGCCTAACCTAGTTCAACATGAGCCACTCATTCCCCATAATTAGGTCAAAAAATTATGCCTAAATATAGATTTTTTTTTTCCATGTTTGTGTGTGTGTGTGTGTTTAATTTGACTTTCATCATTAAATGAGCACAAATTGGCAAATTGGACATATTTTTGTGGTGAGATAACATGGTTCATTGGGAAATTCATGAACCACACACTTAACCACTATGTTTTTTCCTTTATTTTTGTTGTATATAAGAAATATTCAAAGCTTGAATATTTTGACCATAGGGTCCACCGACCTTAAACTGTGTGCAAATCACACGATCCCAGAAAAGCCCATGATCCAATAAAGTGGGCCCCACAATCGACTTCGATTTGATAAAAAAAATAATGAATAATTTATTTACACGATTCATAAGATCCATTCTTCCATGGACCATATTTGCGACATTTCACTGTAGATTTTCTTCAACAATCGTCGTTTTTCCGTTTTTAGGGTTTGATCCTTTCTCATATCTCATTCCTTTTGATTATGAGAGTGCTAACTTTTGTTGATGCCCTAAAATGGTCGTGGAGAAGTGGTGGTGGCGCCGCCGGGTGGCCTTACCGTGTGCAAGCTGTTGCTTTCTGTATGAACGTTAATTTTACAACATGCTCCACAAAATTACTGATTCGGAATATGTTGTAATTAATCTTACCATTAATAATAGATATTTACTCTATTGTACAATAGTTATAGTTTTTTTCTTAAAAAGATTAAATCTAATTTAATCTAATGAAATCATTGTACGAGATAAATTTTATCAAATTGTATAAACCATAGTTTTTGACGGTTATAATAGTCGATACAAGATCTTTAATACTACAACTTTTGTTTTAGGCAACAACATATAATTGTGAGTTAAACCATAAAAAATGTAGGCTAAAATTTAGACTAATGATTTGGAAGCACCAACATTCAAATGATTTAGACCAATTACGAGAACACCCCTTAAGTGTAAATTACAAAGTTGTTACGTGTAAGTTCGGTTCTGACTAAAAATTCTGTTTGTTGGAACGTGAAACTAAGTCATAGCATCCTTCTGTTCATGGTTGTTTTATAAGGGTTAGAACACCCCTTAAGTGTTCTCTTTAATTTAATTCCATCCTTTATTGATAAAAAAAATAACGAGAACAATGCAACTTTTGATTCATATCATTACAAGAAAATCCTCCATTAACAACTAGTTTTAGTGAATAAAATTTGTTAGTCATTGTAGTGACCAATTTAGATACCAATTTACAAAATAAAAATTATTAGTTGCTAAAATAATCACTATTAAAAATAAAAAATTAAAATTGATCTCTAAATTGATCTCTAAAATTTAGCTACCAAGGTCTTGACTATCAAATAAATTGGTCACTAAACATTAGTTATCCAGATTTTAGCTACCAAAAGAATTAATATATAAATTAGTTTCTAATTAATTAGTGATCAATTTTACTTTTTTTAATAATGACTATTTTAATAATTAATAATTTTTTATTTTATAAATTGGTATCTAAATTGGTTATTATAGTGATTAATAAATTTTTATTATTAAAATTAATTATTATTTAAAAATTTTCTTGAAGTGTTTTTTTTTTTACGTTAGGACTATCGAAAAGCAAAAGGGTTATAATTTTGAAAATATCCACTTTATTTTTCAATTCTAAAGTCCCAAAGGCCCTTTCTTTTAATTCATATGATATAAAGATCAGTTTAATTATATATAAGGTTTCTGAAGTTTTAAAAAAATATTTTATTTATTAACATTAAAAAAAAAAGTGGTCCCTAAATGGGAAACTAAAACGTTTTTTAAACACTTTAATCTCTAAATAGTAATTTTGGGGATTAGTAAACCATAATCGTTTGAATTTGTGAGACCAAAATAATATTAATCTTAATATCAAGATACCAAAACATAATAAGCCTTTATTTAATTTAAGATCTCTCGGTAGATTGAATTTTAAGCCCGTGGTAGTGCTTTTATTTAATAGAACAATATATCTTCTATAAATCTAAATTGACAAAATTATTGTTTAAATAGATGCATTAAAGAATTCTGCATACGAGTTACATAGACGTGATAAACAAATTGGATATGCGTAAAGTCTATAACAACTCGCAAATCTCAATGAAGTGTGAATTTTGGTGAATTTCCATGTGCAATTCTCAGCTTCCAGAACATAAACAAAGCTTCTTAGACATTGTTGGGTAGACATTTTACCTTTTCAAAAAGTTTATTTGTGTGGATCAACTTTAAGAATGCTCTTGATATGTTTGATATAAACATATAATTGTGAAATGCGACGAAAAATTGAACATTTCCTTAACAAAGAAAGCTGTTATATTTCTTCGATGTGTACGAGAAACGTTCAACAAAATTCACCTTCTACAATTATTAAAAATTGAAATGAAGTTGTTGGCTTGAACTTCGGAGTTGGACTATTAAACATAAGAATGAAACTAATGAGCTACTTTGTTTAAATCCTTTTGGTTGATTGAACTTCAAGTTAAACTACCGATAACTGAAATTGAAATTGTAAATTATATTAAGCATCCCATAATCCATGCACTACAAAAACATGATATATCTAGTATCCAAAAGAATCCATCATATCAAGTAGGAGACTTTTTCAAATTCACCTTGACAATTACATATTTATTCCTTTTGTATCTAAAAAACATTGTGTTGGAAAAGATTTTTCAAGACCAACAAATATAAATAAAATAGATAATATTTTTATATGAATTGTTCTCTAAGCACTAATATTACCTTTATTAACAAATAACCAAGTTTGGCTATTTTCAAATACGTTTTCTTATATATAGTATCATCTCATTCTTCCTTTTCTTTTTCTATCTATATATTTATAAAAATATAAGTGTATGTTGGTACGTAGAAGTATCTGTTTTATATATTATGCCAATCAAAATCTACAACTTTGAGGAATTTATATATTTTTTTATCAGCAATAAAAAATATGAATTGAAAAAGAGGACAATAGGGTTGTCCCAACCCTTATACAAAAAAAAAGGGAAAAGGAAAAAAAGAAGATGCTAGTAAATACAATAACAGATAGAAGAAAGGATAAAGGTCCACACTCAACAAAAAATTAACAACCGCAAATCCAACCAAAACGAACTTTCCAACAAAATAACAAGGACTTTTACATCAAAGTTTCCACAATATCCATTTTCGAGACTAAAACCTTAAAAACATGATTATTGGCATTTAAGTCCTAGACATGAGTATATTCCTTTTCTTCAAGTGTGAGTTCAAATGAGGTGTAAGAAAAATATGTAGACACATTCATTTAGAAGAAGAATTAAACTAAGGGCTTTAGGTGTTGAATTTTTCGTTCATTCAAGAATTTTGTACATTACCAAGATCCCGTGAAAATTTCAAGCAGAACAAATCTTTGCAATTTTTTTCTAAACAAGTCTCAAACTTATAATCATTCCCAATAATGACACGTTCCCATTATTATTAGAAAAAAAAAAAGTATTGTTTGCTTTATAGTGCATAAATTAAGCTATTTATATACATCACTTGCACAGACATCATAATTACACTTACATGTGTGTGTTTTGTGAGGTCAAATACAACAAATAAAAAAATCTATATATAGGGCAAATGAGAATGACTAATTCATCAAGTTTAAACCGCAATCAAAGGAATCATTATTTTGTTTAAGAATTCTACTTTGTTTTCACTTTTGTAGTTGGAGCCATAAAGTTGGACCTGTCCTCCATTGAAGGGCATTCACATATAGTAAAATATATGTGCCCTAGATACAACGATTTCATCTTCAAGTTCAACTACCATTCACAGATTTTGACACTTTCTATTTTCCCTCTAGGGTGTACTTTTTTTCCCCATTCCGATACAGAAACTAGGTATTCCACGCATACCAAAATGGAAAAAAAAAATCTAGGGTAAGATTTCATTTCAAATTAAGGGTAGAAACCATATTAAAGGATCATGGTCCATGTGCATATATATAGGTGACTTAATTTTCTTATTATTCTAAACTTACGTTACTTTTCATTCCAAAAACTTCAAAACATGATAATATATGTAAAGCTTTAAAAAAATAAGTTAGACTTTTCGCAAAATTTAAGAATAGTTATTGTGTGAAATAAGTTACAAGTAAAGTATTAACTTATGGAAGAGTCAACTAGTATGTCGCATCATTCGAATAATTTTTTGTGGCTCTCTAGGGTTTTTATTAATATGTTATCCAATGGTCACCGATATTTGGAATAATTTCAGTTTCTTGTGATTTCAGATGTTACCTTCGTTTTACTTTTCTTTTTTTCCGGAATTTGAATCTGCTGAATTATCCATTATATTGCCTTTGAATAAACCTTGTGTAATTAAAAAAAAATAGTTAACATAGTTGAAAAATATGTGTTTGATGGATACTTTAGCTCACTGGTAGGAATTTATTTATCTTTAAGTAAGATCCGATCATCTTCAATGAAAAAAATAAATAAATAAAAAGTCAGTGGGAGGATCATGAATGAGTTTACTTTAATCTTCTATCGGATATAAGTTAAAGTAAAAGTGCTTTTGAAAACTTCTTTATTAAAAGTATAGTTTATTGATATGAAACTTTTTAAAACACTTTTAATTTTATATCTAAACATACACCAACCCATTTGGATCAGTTTTTAAGAAGAGTGATTAAAAATTTTAATATCTGTTTGAATTAGTACTGAAATTAACGATACTCATTTATGACTTAATAACATACTATTAATTTGTATGTAATTATGAAATGTAATTAATATGTAAAAATAAAAATGTGTTATAGTATTTAAATCGGTGTAATGATAGTCAATTAATTTCTCTCTCATAAGCTATATTTGTGACTCCAAAGACACTCTAATTGACATCTTCGATTGCCTTAAAGTATTATTATATTTTCAATTTTATTAATAGCAATTGGTATTTTTGGTATCAGAAAATGTAATACATATATTATAAATAATAGAAAATTTACATTTTAATATAAAAAAAAATTATTTGAAAAACACTTCCTTATTCAAATATTTGTCTTTGGTTTTCAAAGTAGTTGCATCCAAAACGTGGAAAAAATAAATAACGGAACTGTGAGCTTATTTTTTGGTGGAATCACGTTGATGATCTGTAATGGATTCACATCCATCGCATTAGAAAGAGGTAGCAAATTACAATAAAATCAAAAGTAAACTTTTATTTTTTTTATTGCAAGGTATAATAATGTCCTCTGTCATGATTATCAATTTTCATTATTCAAATAAGAACCTTTTATTTATTTTTAGTCAATAAGACTTTTTGGTTTGTATTAATCTATAAACCTCCATTTGATCTTTTTATGCAACCTTGATAAGATAATACGGATTTGTCGTTCTTATTCATAATATTTAATTAATTTATTATGATTAACTCAGTTGATAGTGATAAGCTTATTTTAAATTAACATTAAGAAAAATTATCTTACCTTACTTTTTAATATTCTCATCTCTTCTAATTTATTACTTTTACAAGGTTTATCTTTGAATTATAAACATTCTACTCTAAAATTGATATAATTAATACTATAAAACATTACAATAAAGTCTTATAAATAAAACAATCAATACGATTTTTAATTAGTGTTTCATAAAAAAAATTATAAAATAGTTATTTTCATTGCAAATTAAATTCAACCTAAATTATATTGCTAATTGGCCTTTAAAAAAAATCATCAGTATACTTTAAAATACTATTTAAAAAGTATACATATTTGAGAAAAAAGATACATAAATACCAATTTAGAATTCTAAAACAACCAAGTTAAAAAACTATACTCACAAAATGTTAAAAAACAACCGAGGACGATAAAGGGAGGGAAAAGAAGATCACAAATATATCAGTACGATGAAATAGTCTGTCTCAGTATTTTCCACTAAATGAAATTCAAATAAATTCTAAATTTCTTCCGGGCAACATTTGACGCCCACACCTATCCTTTGTTTCCAAACAATTCTGTACACGAAAAAACGAAAAACGACACCAAAATAAAGAAACAAGAATCGACCGAAGGCAGGGAATGGAAAACTCAAAACTGTGATTTCATTTCAGTTTTCTTTCACCGGTATCGCAGAAAGGATCAGTCTTTGAACACGTTTTGAAATGAGATAATGCAGAAATGACTTGAAGGGGCTTGTGTTTGTGGTGGATAAATCATGAGCCTGGTTTTCATTTGATCTGATATCAAACAACTTTGTCGTGTGACTTGTTCTGATCTCAAACCAATGGATACACTGTTTGATATGATTGATCAGCGATGAAAGAAAAGAAACTTGGTATATGATTCGTTTCTTGAATTCAGGCACTGGTTGGATACGAAGCAAGCAAGTGCCCAGGTATGCAAGGTGAGTTCTTCCATGCTTTAGCGTGCAGTTTGAGAATCTCCCTGGCTTTTTCCTTCGCCTTGTTCCCACTATCAACCTGCAGCACCAAGCAGAGCTTCGCAACCACCCCTAGCTGCACCATGTCCTGCAACACGCCGGGCGTCGCCGAGAATCTACACACGGCCAACAGAATCTTCGCCGCCCTGTCGTTGGCCATCGTCGACACCCTCAGAATCTTCTTGGCCACGATCGCCACCCCCGCCGCGTGCGCCAGCAACTCCGCGCGCCCGTCCGCGCTCTGACACAGAATCTCCAACACAACCAGCATCATCTCGCAGGGCTTCCTCTCCCTGTATTCAAGAAGAAGCTCCACGATGACCGGCACCGCCCCGGCCTCCACCGCTTTCACCCTGTTCCTCCCCCACGGACACACCTGAATCAGCGTCTGAAGCGTGGCCTTGGAACCCTTCTGCGAAATCTGGTCCTTCAGGACTTGAACCAGTTCGACAAACAGTTCCGGTTTCAGGTTGTTCAACTGCACAGGTTCCGCCACTTCTGACAACGACTTCAGTAGAAAAACAGCGTAAGCGCGTGACTCGTAGATACCTCTCTGCATAACCTTGGTTAGCGAGTTTAAAAACTCGGGGTGACTGAGTAGAGTCTTCAAACCCGGTTGGGATAAGTGAAGGTTGTGTAACAAGCTCAATGCTTCATCCGCGACGCTTGCTTTCAACTCCAGCTCCACGTCATCGTCTAAACAGGAGTTTACAGTGTTGGTTATAACCGAAGCTAGGAATTTAACCGCGCCTGCGGATTCGATGGAGCGTTTGTTGGTTTGGGACTCGGAAGCGATGGATTTGAGGGTGCGGAGGCACTGGAGCTGGAGGTTGGGGGAGCCGGAAGCGTCTTTGAGGAGGTTTTGGATGATGGTTTTGTCGACGGGGGGCTTGGGCGTTGGGATTCGTTGGATGCCGTGGGAGGCGTTGACGGTGCACCAGGCCTGGATTAGACGGCGGAGGGTGTGGTTGGGAGTGAGGTCTGGGAGGAGAGGCTGCTTGGTGACGGGACACGTGTCGTTGTTGGAGGCGAAGAGCCATTTCTCGATGCTGTGGCGGTCGTAGGTGATTCCGGTGGAGACTGTTACGGGGTCCTTCATGAGTTCGAGGGAGATGGGGCAGAGGAAGAAGGGAGGCACGTCGATTTCGTCCATTTCCGATTGAATCTGAATGAATGAATGGTTTTGTGTTGTGTTGTTGAAGATGAGAGAGAGGAGGTGGTGGATATTTATAGCGTTCAAATTGGGGAAAGTCAAACACGGAAAAATGTGCCAGCTTCTGACTTTTCCAATTACTCTGGGATGGGGCTCAACTCAACGGTTGCACCAACACCAACGTCAACTTGAGCAACTCAAGAAAGACTAGGTTCAGGTTCAAGTTGCAAGCAACCAAGTAAGCTTTTATGTTAACGTTGTCCTACCTCCTAAAGCATTTAAGAAAAGGAAATTTACAGCCGTTTTATTGGCGGTTTTGCGTTATGTCTTCTCTCCATTTGACTCAAGGTTTAATGTCCCATTAAACAAAAAAAATAAAAACAAAATAAATAGTTTTTTTTATAGATAAGTTTTTTTTTTTGAATAATTATTTGAATTTATAAAATTGCGAATAATTATTTGTATTTAGAAAAAAAAAGTTTAAAAAAATGTATACCAAAAGGGGGAATTACCTTTACTAATAATATAAATTAATAGCATACATAAACGATGATGATATAGATTATTAGTATAAATAATCAAATTTGGTTTGAACATATTTCTATATATTAAACATTACGGTACTTATAGATATCGAACCAGCTTTACAAGGTTAACTTGTACACTGTATACTCTTTATATATATATATATATATATATATATATATATATATATATATATATATATATATATATATATTATGTATCATTTCTTTCATAGAAAAATTTATTTGTATACATGTTATGTTTTTCCAGCAACAATAGTTTCACATTGTTTAGGAGTGTAATATAAGGTAATTTAAATATTCTTTTCTCCTTTCATCTCCGAAACTTCTTTTAAGAACAAGAAGACGACGAATATAACCTTTAAAGTGAACAATACATCGGATGCATGTTGGTTGACCCTAACGATATCACTTGATAAATTTGGGATCGAAACATTGATGCCAACCGTAAACAAAACAAAAAAAATTGGAGAGAAAATACTATAAATTAGCCATTGATGAATTTTTGGAAAGAAAGATATCTTTGGTTAAAAAAAAGAGAGAAAAAGTTGAAGATATCTTAACTTTGGATAAAATCTACATTGATGTTTTATCAAGTTTATCTTTAACTTGATAATTACACTTCTTTTCTTAGTTTTAAATTCCTTCAAATAAGAATAAGAATTTTATCTTACTCACCATATCCCTAACTTATGTTCTTCCTAATATTTGAATGTCACAAAGTACCTATTATGCATAAACTACAGTAGAGTGTAAACATTTCAAAAACAATCTAACCTCAATCTTATGAAAATATAAATGTGATTGTAAATACACAGCACAGCTTGTATTTTAATATATTTACTTATTTATAATTTTTAATACTTTTCTGTATCAGTATTAATCTTTAAATCACTTTGAACACTTTATTATTTTATTGAAGTATTCTAACCTAAGTTCAAGATGTATTAAATTTTTGTATGAATGGAATTAAGTAACAAAATTATTCTTGATTCCAGGATATACCTTCTTTGACAAATATTATTTGATAGTTTTAAAAAAATATTATTAATCATTGAAAAAATTAAAATGATAAAAGTACATTTTATAATAGAAAATGATAGAAGCTTATTTTAGAAAAAAATATATATATATTTGACTGCTTCTCATAGATTAATATTATTTATCAAACATTAGTTAAACTTCTATTTTTTATAAAAAAAAAATAAACATTAGGAACAAGTAAACGTATTTTCAAAAAACCATGAGAGACAAAAGCTTTCAATAGACCTTATTCTAAGAGCGATTCTAACGGTTAATTTTTAATTTTGTAAATTATTCTGAATCGGTATTTCAATGACTTTGTTATTGTAGTTCTTTTAAACCAAATTTACTTGTAAGAACTTTTCTTAACTACTATTACTACATTAATTAAGAAGATTACATTGGGAGAAAACCCTTAAACATTTTCTAATTTCAAATTAAAGGAATAGATAGGAAAAAAGAGTTGGGTTGAATGAAATTAGTAAGTCATATGCACATACATACAAATTGACATTAGAGTTTATTGTAGCATTTATGATTTACACCTTTGACTTTCTTTTAAGGTTGTGTTCATTGGTTACTTTTTCCATGGTCTAACTCATGCAGGCTTTGGAAATAGTATTAAAAGTTGGGGTTTGACTTTGTGCATACACTAGGAACGAAGAAAACATGGTGGGACACTGATCCACGTTGTTAAAACTCAATTTCCATTACTCAGCACATTCTTACTTACACAGTTACAGTTGTCACAGTTCTTTGACCTAGGAACGTGTTGATTTTTCTTTTTATTTTTTCTCCTCTCATCCATATAAATATTTAAAATAATAGTTTTATTTAAAAAAGAAAAGTAGAGGGAAATCACTTATATGATTAAATCTAAAATCTAAAATATTTTACAAAAAGCATGAATTAACCATCTTCTGTTACTTTTCTAGATTGCTATTGTCTCTATGATTCCTCCGGATTTTTAATTTTTTTTACTGTCATATTTCAATTCAGTCACTAAGGTATTTTTGTTATCTTTTTACTAGGTAAATTGATGATATTTTAAAGTTGCAGGAATTGATATTCATATAAAACAATATGAAATAGTGATGAATATGTTATCCTAAATGAGATTAAATAGAGGGTATGACCTGAACCTTGATGCTTAAGTCATTATGTATATGACAACAACATAGAACATCATAGAATTTGGTTGCTACTTCCTATGAATTAAACCTACCCCAAATAACCAACTCACACAATAACCTTGTCCTAAGGAAAAATCTTCTATTAAGTTCCTTCCAAAGTCTAAGTCCCTTTTTAGCCACAACAGATAACATTCATGTTTTGGATACAAACAATCATAAAAAAACAAAAAAATATGATGGTTTCTTTATCCAATAGTTGGTTATCTATTCCAATTCACTTTCTTTTAAAATAAAATAAAATAAAATCACTTTTAAATATTGATTAAAAAATATCAAAATATGTTTTATGACAAATATCTTACCTAATTGTCTCGTTAGAGTAATAAATGATAATCACTACTAAAAGTTTTTATATTACATGGGATTTTTCTTTCAAATTTGTTAAAAAAAATTGCAAAAAAAAGACTTTTTTCTGTTATTTTTTTTTTAAATCTTAATTGGTAGGTAATTCTTTCGTGAGTAATTATTTCTTACAAAATTATAAAATTTGTAAATATTTCCTACAAAATTTGTTGCGAAAAGTGTTTTATACAAAATATTTTATAAAAAAATTGGTAGCAATTTCTGACAAATTTTTTTTCACAACAAAATTTATTAGTATTTTCTACAAAAAAAATTAAAATAAAATTGACATAAAATATGAATTTTTTAGTAATGAATAAAGATATTAATACTCACTAAAATAATAAATTATATTAAAGATATTACATGCTTGCTTTTAAAATCATATAATCTTCAAACAAGTGAACACAAAGAACTCTAGAAAAATAGATTTATAGAAGAATAATATGTTTTAAAATAATAAAATTTGTTTATTAACTTTTTATTTATACTTAAACGTTTTAATTTTAAAATAATCAAGTCTCAAACACTATTCTGAGAACACTATTAATTTTAAAATACTATTTTACATATTCTTGAGTATATTAAATTACATATTTAAACTTTTAATTACAAGACATATATAACATGATTATGTTAAGTTATGTAACACAATATAATTAATTATACTATATAATATAATAATAATAAATTTATAAAATAATAAAAGTAGAAATAATAAATTTATGTTAGTAATAATAAAATTATGGTAAATAATAAATCTATGAAATAATAAAATTAGAATTTGATAATTAAGTAGAAGATTTAACATTTTCTTCTTATACAAAAATTATATCGATAATAAAATACTTTTGGTAAATGTTGATAGATGTAAAATTTGAAATGTCATTAAATTTGATTTTTTTTTTCTTGTGAATAGACTTTCACTGTAACAATTATCTCTTATTAATATGTGATTCTCAGCACTATTTTCCTCTTCTTGAACATCTGTCTGATACAGATAAAATTACTCAATTCACACCACCTAATTATATTATTCTCAGTCCTCCTATTTTCCACATTCACACAAGATTGAATTATTTGTTTTTGTTAATAATGATAACTATCACTATAGTTAGATGTTGTTAGTTGACACCTTGCATTTAATAAACAACGTGTGTATACCGTATATAACAAAAATTAGAATTTAATTTACATACACTAAATTAAACACAGGCGCTATCGCGCTTGTGTGTACGTATTTTTTAACATGTGTGATATTATATTAGTAGGTGATGATATTATAATATTATTAAGTTAATATATAAAATAGAAATATATTTATTAAAAATAAAGTGAAATATATCAGAAAATATAAGAAAATAATCATAGATAAATAAAGAAAAAAAGAAAAAGCAGAGATAGACCGTTCTATAGAAAACTTGTAAAAATAACGATCGATTTTTAAAAATTTAATAAATAATTTTATTTTAAAGGGTTAAATTGAGATTTTAAGATGTAGACCCAAAAGAGAGAATCTCTTTATATATTCTTTTATATATATATATATATATATATATATATATATATATATATATATATATATATAAAAAAAAAATATATATAATACATTAGTTGACCTATTTAATTAATATGTTCATGGGTGTGAATGTGGAATCTAGCACACAGAAATTCAAGAGAGACTAATCCCACTGTATCTAAGTAATCCACGTTTTAAATTTAACAATGAAAATAAGTAAAATTCACAATATACATCTCTGTAATAAAGAAATTACAAGAAAAAAAATAATGACAAAACAATTCATATATATATATATATATATATATATATATATAAATTGTTTTTGACAATAATTTACATATAATTTTTAAATTATTAAAATTTTATTAATTCCATTGCTAATGAAGAAAAAATATTTTTTCCGTCGACAGATTTTTCCTTAGTTTCCTTGAAAACTAATATCTTGAGACATTTTTCCTCGAATGAATTCAATTTATTGCAAATCCAAAAATACACACATATACATACATAAATAAGATTTATTCTTTAAACATATTCAAACATGCATAGTTCATACTTAGATGGATACATGATTATATTGTTGGGTAATATTTTTTAAAGAAACACCACATTATAAAAGTACATAGATTATAACAAATAGTACAAGGCTGGAATCAAGCACACAAAATCAGACTTTTAGTTGTTAGACATTTCATTGTTATACTTTAATAATCAAGCAATGCTTGGGTGTTGATATGTCACTGTTTAATTTTATGATAAACTTATTTTTATTTAGCTTAAATACCTTTTTGATTCTCATTTTTGTAGTGTTTGTCGCGGATGATCCTCATTTTGACAGAATGTTTAAAATGGTCCTCATTTTTACCGAATGTTTAAAATGAGTCTCAATTTCACAAATCGTGTTTTATTTGGTCCTTTTTTGTAACGCCGTTTAAATCATTAACGGAACATTGTACAGGTACACATAACACACCCCAATGCAATGTAATACAAACAGTACCACCTGTACATTGCTCTGTTATTGATTTAAACGGCATTACAGAAAATGACCAAATAAAACACGAATTGCGAAAATGAGGACCATTTTAAACATTTGGTAAAAATGATGACCATTTTAAATATTTTGTCAAAATGAGGACCATCCGCAACAAACACTACAAAAATGAGGACAAAAAAGTATTTAAGCCAACTTATTTTTATAAGGTATTTTTCAAAATAAGGGAAGAAATAACACTGCACGTCTTCTTAAAAAATAAAATATACTATGGCTATATTACGTGTGTGGTGTGTGTATATTGCAAGCAATCTCAGTTTTTGACTTAGTCCCAAAAAAAAAAACTAGCAAGAAAATGTCTAAAACTAAACCTATTTTCTGTATAATTTGTTTCTTCAACAATTAATATAAATGATATATAACAAAAAGTCAACTTTTACTCACTTTCTTTTTTAATAGCCGCATCTTATCTTTTGCTTTGGAAAAAATTATTTAGTATTTTAATAATGATATATTTTAAATTAAGTTTAAATTGAATTTTTCCATTGTATAACATTTTCAATTTAATCACACAATGTTTTACATATTATATGTTGGTACTGAGTGTGATTGAATATACTAGTTCGTTCTTTTATATATTTTTCACTTTTTTATTTTCTATTTTTTGGCTTGGGAGTAACTCTCATCCTAATAACCAAGCATTTGATATTATATATATTAAATTCAATTTTCATAGTGTAATTATTATATGCTTGATTATCTTCAAAACAAGTGGAAATGAAGATAACTTGTTTTTTATAATATACTTATAACCCAAAGTTTAAAGCACAAAAACTCGCAAGTTGTCTATATAGAACCAAAATTATTTAACGAAAACATAAATACAAAGAAAAAAAATGTAACAAAGAAAAACACTCAGATTTAATTATTTTAGTTTTTGATCTGATTAATTACGAGATTCTGAGATATCAAACAAAATCTTTAGGTTGGTTGGATTTCTATCACTTGATTTTGAACGAGTACAAGTATAGAAACTATTATTAAATGAAAGTACATTTATGAATTATTCTTTAATGAACGTGTTTTAGAAGATAATCTTAAATAAGGTGCTTCTGGGAGTGGATCTCACTCTTGTCACATCATGTTCCATCATTATCTTTTATTAAACATTTAATTTAGTTTTATTGTTTTTCAATGTATTTTTTAATTTTAATTTTATTTCCCAATTCATTTAAAAATATATTTTCCAACCATCTTAAACTACTCCCTTTTATTTTAATCCATATATTTTTTAATCACTCAAAATATTTTTTTAATTTACCTTTTTATTTTTATTTCTAAATTAAAATTGAATATATATTTTTAACTATCAATTATTAAAATTAACTGGGAATTCAACTATAAATTAAAAAAATATTTTGTATGTTTAAAATATTTATTAGAAGCTAGTCATCTTATCATTTTGTAACTTTCTAATTAAATTAAATTATACTAATATATTTTATCACATTATAAATTTAGTTAAATCATATTTATTGGTTATCATCGAATTACTTTGGCTTCAATTTACATTTCATTCATTTTACATTTCATCCCATATTGTCCCAATTTTTTCCATTTTGTTACGTTTTTAGTTTTAAGAATTTAGTCCAATTTTATGAATTTAAACTTTGATTCACTTTCTTTTTTATTGCCACCAAAGTTAATGTGACATATTGTTGGTTTTGTTATATGAGATATCACCCGAATTATGATATAATTTGTTGATGATAAAAAAAACCTCAGTAATTTTGGTTCATTGATAAATTATCGATAATAAAAAAATTATAATAAATCATGGATAATTTCAAGTTATTTGATATATATATTCTTATGTAATTATCGACAAAATTTAATCATAACTAAATTCTAATTATAAATGTTATGATTTTTTTATTTTTTTTGTTTTTTTCTCCTCTTTCTCTCTTTCTACTCCCTCTTTATCGTTATTGTGTGTTAGTTATTATTATCTTTGGCTCATTTTCTTCTTTGTTTTCCTTTATTTCTAACTTGGTGTTGTGTCTCCTCCTCTCTTCTCTTCCTTTTTCCTCTTTCTCCTCATTCTCTTATTCTTCTTACCCATCTCTTTTTAAGATACAAAAAATTTTCATAAGACTTGTCATTTTGTTGTTCATTTTATCGATAAATTTATTGACAAAATTATATGTCGATAACAAGAATCACAAATTAAGACAAAATTTACCGATATAATTAAACGTTGGATATATTATTTACAAAAATATTCATCAGCAACACAAATTCTAATTTATCGATAGATTCGTTATTGACAAAAGTATCAATCGGTAATTTAAATTCTAAAATTTATCAATAAAATCTGGTGATAAATTGGATTTATCGTCCAATTTATTTTTGTTAAATAAAATTTGTCATTAAATACGGAACTTCTTGTAATAATATCAAACAACAAGGCTACATGTTTTGGACAAAATTTGTCTTCTCTTATGTAAATGTAAACAGTGCTCTATATGAATTAAGGTACCCTAATTGTTCCAATTTTTATATTTTTTTTTTCTTGCTAGCGAAAGAATTAAGTTATTTCAATTGTCTATTTTATACATGAAATGTACGAAATTATAATTTTTGTGTAATGGGTTTGTAAAAAATAGATTTATCTTATAGAATATGGATTTCATTGTTTAGTTACTTTTAGTTTGAGTAAACGAGTGTGAAATAAAAATGGAATGAGTATAGTAATTAGGGATGTATTTGATAAGTTAGAATGTTCTTCTTTAAGAATGATAATGGGTCGGGTCGAGTCGGACATAAATAATGCATATCTGTTACTCGACTTGCAACAAAAATATTCACCTATTACCCATTTTGTTACCTATCAGATACCCATTTAAAAAATATCTGAGTTTCTTAAAACCTGTAGATATATGTGAATATCCGCAAATATTTAGAAAAAAAAAATATTTTATAAATTTTTAAAATAAAATCTAAATAAAATTACAAAAATTATAAAATAAAATATAAATTAAATTTTAACTTTAATTCAATTTAGCCTAATAAAATATAAACTAAATTTTAATTTTAGTTAAATTTAACTCAATAAAATATAAATTAAATTTTAATTTTAATTAAATTTAACTCAGTAAAATATAAATTAAATTTTAATTTTAATTAAATTTATATAACTTAAATTTTAAATTTAATTAAATTTAACTTAATAAAATATATTAGATTTTAATTTTATATTTTTGCGAGTTCGAAAATTCGCAGGTACTGGTAATATGATATCCGTACTCGATCCATTTATAAACGGATATTAAAATACATGCTATTGCGAGTAATAGATACCCACAGGTACCAACTATCTGTCGCATGTTTTATCTGTAGATACTCACGAACATGAATATTTTTGTCATCCTACTCTCTCTTACAAAGCCATGAGACATTGTTGTACTCCTTCCATCCTTGCTTACTTTTTCTTCCTAAAACCCAAAATGTATCCCTTCTTGGAACCCCTAGTTAATAAGAATACAAATATAGCATCAATTTTTGAATTTGAATTCTTTATAAGTAATATTCTCTTTATTTTCTTAGTTTTGAAAACATGTATTTGTTTTGAAAACATGCATATGTTGATGATTTTTGAGAAAAAAAAATCAGTCTAGTCGACTTTGAACTCCAACTTATGTACGGTTTTTTATGGTTAAATTTTGGAATTTGGTCCTAGAAAAATATAATTTAGTATCAAATTAATCTTTAAAAATGATATCTCAATAATAAATGATATCCTAATACTTTAAAAATAATTTTAATATTTATAATAGTTTCACGTATGCATACTAAATAAGTTTTTTCGAGAACAAAATTGTAATTCATTTACACATTGAAAGACAAAAATGATGATAAAGGGGTTTTTGAGTTTTTAAAATGAGAAGGCATATTTTATAAGCGAACAATTTTAATATTATTTATACTATCATTTAAATAGAAATATACCAAAAATATAAATAACGTTATACTATAATTGAAATAGAAATTGTCATTATGATAACTTTATTATTTCTATAATTAAAATTCATACCTCCCTATTTATCATTTTATTGGTATACGCCTAAAAGTTAAATTCCTTTAAAATACATATTTAAAGCACAAAAGAATCATTTTGTTTCTTCATTCAAACTCTTTTTATATGACTAAATAGAATCAATCAAACCCTAAGCATATGCAAGCTGGAACAAATTATTTAAATAACAAGCCAAACTGGCCAAGAATACTGAGTTTGAAACTTCTGACAAATCTTATATAAAAAAATGTGAACATCAACTCTGAATCAATTTCAAAAGTTATAAATTAACAATATTTTACGGGATGTATTAGTATTCCTCCTTAAAATACATATTATCTTCACATGTTGTCATTTTTTTTTTCTTTTAACTTGATTTTTTCTTCCGATCTATTTTCTCCGCGTACGTTTATATGTGCAGACAAGCACAAGAAAAATGAATACCAATATTCTGACACAGTGGATCATTAGGGTTACACTCTGAACATTTACACAGATTTCATATTACGTTGAGCATGAAGAAAACCAGCGATAGAAAAAGTAATAATGATGATGATGGTGATGCAAGTTTATGAATGTCGGCTATGAAAATGCTGAATCACGTGTTCGTGAAGACCCAGATGGAGTCAATGCTGAAAGAGACACATGTGAAAGCCACCACCCTAGAGAAGGGCCAAACCAGATACCATAATTTTTCTCAATGTGAAGGCTGCCAAAATATTTTGAATTTTATTGACCCCATAAAATAAGGTTTTTAAGATATATTTATATTTGTAAGATTTAATTCTTTTTAATATTAATCATCACTGTAAACTTTTAACATTTCACCTATGTAGATATCTAAAAATCTATCTATCATTACAAAGATTTAATAATTTCCGATGTTTTATATTATTTTTGGATTAATTACACATATTACGATTTTACAGATATAGTTGCAGCAATATTATCAACGCCCTCATCCCCTACTGGCTTACATCTTAATTTATCCCTTGTCACCTTCTTTTAAGTTATAAAAAACAACTTTGAAATCTGAATTGATAAAAGAGCAGTGGGAGCATTTAATTAGAGATGAAATTATTAACAAATAAAGAAATAAAATAGTATAGTCCTTTTATAAATATTTTCATTCTTTATACATTAATATTTATATCTATGAAACAAATTCAAATCAATATGAAACTTATAAGTAACTATTTTATTTTGTAGTTTAAATTTCTAACATTTAAAACTATTATTTATTTATATATGATAACATTTAGTGGAGGTTTTAATATTTTTTTTCTTTCAAACGTGCATGTGTAATGTGGTACATTTTTTCATTTTTCATAATTATTTTTAGTAGCAAAAAATTTTTCTTTCATTTTATTTCTTTATGCTAGGATTTGACTCAATAAATTGGATTAATCTAAAACTATAAACAACACAGAATTATGCACGCAAAATTAGGTCTAATTGAGAAAAAATAACATACATAAAAATAATAATCCAACACGTGCAGCAACCCATAACACCTCTTAGCGAAATTTTTTTAACATTCTATTTTATCCGTTATCAAACTGCTAAAGGACCACTTATTTTTAGATTTACGTACGAGATATATATACCTTAGTATGAAGGGGTGTGTTGAAAGTCCCACATTAACTAGAGATAAGATAATTTCATAATATATAAATGAAGTGCAAATCTCACTTTACATATTAATTTTGTAGGGTTGAGTTAGGCTTAAAGTTCATTTCTAATCCATTGCATTAATTTTTATTAAAGCTCATTTCTAACACATTGCAATACTTTTTTATTAAAATTCATGATTGATATTTTAACTCGTTTTTGATATATTTTAGTTAGTTCGGAGATAAATCTTAAAAAATTATAGACAAAATAAAGTCATATACGAAACATTTTGATAATTAACTAACATTATATATAATGTATTCTATATTCTATATTATATTTTATTTTACGGTTAATGTTCCACAATCTAACTATCATATAATATAATATTATGAATATGAATATATATGTTGTCCAACTCTAGGCTTTGTGAATACAACTTGTTGACCCACAAATACAAATTATTTTAACAGGTCAACTGTCTCATCCAAATCTCAACATTACCAAATTAAATTCACGTGCCGAATTGAAGTTTTCATTTGGTAACATAAATGGGTTGTTCTTTTCGTTGACTTGCTTTAAAAGTCGTCGACGCACCAAAATAAATGAGTCACTTACATGATTATATGTATATATATACTCAATATAGAAGGGTAGTTACACTTAATCAAATATCAAACACACCGTATCCAAAATAAATAATAATTTGTCCCAATATTTCATTGATACAATAGAAATTATAGTAATATTTTATTATATTTCTTTTGGATATAATTTTTATTACTTTTTAAGACAATTATAAATTGTAAACTTTTGGATAAATTGTATGATGGATTTTTCCTAATAGTAGAGAATAAGTTAAAGAAAATATTGGATAAATGAATATCTTGCCTCCTTTATAAATGATATGCGTAGCTCGATTACTACAGTTTAGACTATTTTTATTATAGTTTATTTTCATCATTAGTTATAGCAAAACATTAGAGTGAATTCTTCCCAAAAAGATAGTGAACTTTTAAATGCGTAAAAGAATCACATGCCTTAAATTTTATTTATTAAGTTTAAATTATGATGTTATCTATGAACTAATTAAAGAATCAAATGAAGCGTATAATAAAATATAATGACTTGGTATTCTTCATATAACTTGATGCGATACTTTAAATATTGTTGTTATTATTATTATTATTAACCCACCAACATGTGGTGGATCGGGTCGGATTCAAATTTTTTTGGCTCGCTAATAAGTGAGCTGGATTGGATTGACTCACTAAGTGATCAATCTGTGGTGGGTAGAGTCAGACTAAATCGGATTATCCATTTTGACAGCTCTACTAAATAATAATAATAATAATAATAATAATAATAATTTATAAAAAACAATAATGATAGTTAATTGATGAAATATATTACCATTAAACTAAACTGTTAACATAGGGTTTCTGGTATAATTCAATAGTTTTTTGCGTATATTAAACATTTCATGCTAAAAGAAATACTATATTTTATAACCAAAAAGAAATATAGATGCATGGTTAAGTCATATACAGTAAATATTATATGTGATAAATTGCACAAATTAAAAATTGAAGTTGCATTATATGTAGTACAGTCACTAAGGAAAATTAGTGAAGTCCAAAACCAATTTATATGGTTGAATGGATCCGTCAAGTTTAACAGGATCAAGATGGCCCAAATTACAGATGGGCCTATAAAATTTAAATGGGCTTTCTCATATTTTTAGCCTGTTGTGCAAACCGTTCTTGACGAGACTTCGAAAATTTTAGTCTGCTAATTGATACTATTATTTTAGAAAGAAAAAAAAAATCTCTGTGATTGATGTATGAAAAATTGTTGGATTTATTATGATTTTTTAATGACAAGGAATATATATATATATATATATATATATATATATATATATATATATATATATATAAAAAAAAAGATAAAAAAAAGTTATGTTCTAAAATATTAGAACTGAAAAAAATTAAGGTTTTAAAAACTGTATGAAAATTGATTTAGTCAAATTTAAATGGTAATCAAAATGATGATAACCAAGCATAGATCTTAGTATTATGTAAATATTAAATAATTAACCAGACAATTAAAATATATATACTGAAAAAATACAATTAACTCTGAATTCTTTAAGTAGTACCTACTATCTAATCTACATACTTTATTTGTACAACAAAATTAAATTCATCATGCAAGTTAAAGTTAATGGTTATGTTTGATTTGTGAAGAATTTAAATGTGAAAACTTCTAAAGAATATAAAATAACGTTAACTCAGTAAAGACTTTAATTTATTTTATGCTATTCATTTATTGTATTTTATTTATTTAAAATATTTGTTGAAAAGTATGTTTAAGAACTAGAATACAGTGATTTTGGAATACTTTTATTTGAAGATCGACCAATACTCTTGTATTATTAAAAAAAAATTATATTTCTTGTTAATTTTGTTTTGAATTTGTTTTATAGAAAATATTTATAAATTTTGTTGTTAAAAAAAATTTACAAAAAATTGCTGTCAATTTTTTTGTAAAATATTTTGTATAAAATCTTTTTTACAATAAATTTTATAAAAATTATTTACAAATTTTATAATTTTATAAAAAATAATTAATCACCAAGAAATTAATTAAAATTTTTAGAAAAATGATAGAAAAAACTTTTATTTTATATTTTTTTAATAAATTTGTAAAAGAAAATCTTATGTAATATAATATGAGAATTTATAATAGTATTAAACACTAATTAAAAAGTTGAAAGTGAAAATTTTATAAAATATTCGTACTAAGTAAAGGAAGATAGTAACTTTTAACATAAGGCAATGTAGTTTCTACGAAAGAATTCATTATTAATTTTTCAGAAGTTCTTATTCTGTTTGATACATTCCTATTAAAAATATAAATTAAGATAAACACTAATAATTAGGATATTTTGACCCATAAAATTTCATGACTTTATCAATCAATAAAATATATTTCAAAGCGTCTAAAATATATAGCACACTAGAAAATAAAATTGAATAAAAATACAAAGAAGTTAACATACATAAAATTTAAAAGAAAGTTAAATTCAGGAATATTAGCGATTATATATCTTATATAAGAATAAGAAAAGGTATATAGTTAAGAGTAATTTTGAAAATAATTGTTTAAGAGTTCTATACTTTTATAATAATATAAATTAAAATTATATAGAATTTTTTTTTTTTAAGATAAAGGTTAATAGGTTACTTAAATATTTTTAAATTGAGGGGTTATAAGTAAAAATATTGTATGATTACTTTTTACGCATAATAGAATTAATTTAATTTTGTAAAAGATAAATATATTTAATTAAATAAATTAAAGAAAATTGTATTCCCTATACTACCAATAATCATGAATAATTTTTTATAGAATGTATTTCTTAACACCATTAAATTATAGGCACGTATCATCTTAATTGTAGGTATCAAATTTTAGAATAAAGAAATAGCTATAAGGAGATAATAAAACATTCCATATTTAAAACTTTTCATATGAGGTTTTTGACTATAAATTATAATTAAGAATTATTACAAATGTTATAGTTTATTTATTTTTTTGAATTCTCTTTTGAACTCTATTTCTAATTAATTCAATACCTAGTCCAATGTTCAAAATAGACAAGAATGTTAGGAATTTAAGTATTCATTGAAAGTCTCAATCTTGAATAGAAATAAAAAAAAAAAATTGACTGGTATATAAGAAAATCAATACTTATGAACATAAACTCTTAATTTTATTTTAAACTCACAAGAGGTGCTCAATCATCCTAACATATCACAGTAAAAAAATTAACAATGAAACTACTAAAAAACACCCACAATTACACGCATATGGTTGAAAACTTGAAAGCTTCGAAAGTGGTGTATGAAGAAATTTCCTTTTTTTTTTTCAAAGGTAAAATTGTTATATTTTCTTATGCATAAAAATTATTATATTTAATGCATGCATAAAAATAACTTTTAATATTTTCTTCTATTCTAAAAAAAAAAAATGCATAGTCCCATAGTTGACAACAATGGTCCCAGATTTACTTTGAAGATTGCTTATTTTCAACATTTCATACTGGGAAGGTGCTTTAGTTGCCGTCACTGTTTTCTTATTCTTTTTTCAAGTCTTTGTTTTTATCTTAACTCTGCATTTGTGATTTACTTTCCATTCAATACACAAATTCAATCCTTCCACACAGTGATCTTGATTAATATTTTAGGAAAACCAAAATAATACGATTAAAATTTATATATTTAATTATTATCATTAAAGTAAAGATAATGAATACGTAATTTAAGTATAACCATAATTACATAAACAAATAATAATTATTGTTATTTGTTCTTTTATATTTTTGAACTCATTAATAATAGGATTAGAACTAAAATTTTCAGCTATTTCTTTTTCGATGTAAATTTAGTAAAAATTTCACCTTTCATCTTTATTCAACAATCTTATTTTGATAATCTTCATTACAAAAAAAACAAGTTTTCTATTATAGTAATACTCACCTGTAATTCTTTGAACTTTAAGAAAAAAAAAATTATAATTGGACAATTGAGTGAGTAGCATCATGATTCATAATATATGTGAAAAAGTTGGATTTGTCTTGTTTTCATCTTCACACAATTTTTTCTTTTATCATTTTTAAAATATAATTTGTTCTTTTATTCTTTACCTATATATTTCTTTTAAAGCTAAGACTAAAGAATAATTTATCATAATTTAATAAAGAATTGAGACGTAAATACTAAAATAAAAGTTCATGATAATTAAGCTACAATTAAAAATCAGTTATGAAAAAAATACATAATACAATATTTTTTCTTCTATCCTTAAAAATAAATATACAAAAAGCTCGTTAGATAAAAAATAATTTTAACTATTAAACTAATATTTACTGTCAAATAAGACAAAAAAATATTTTTTTAAGAAGGATAACGATTATTTTTTCTCTTCAAAAATACAAAAAAAAAAAGTGAAAATAAAAAATAAAACAATATATGAGAAACTCAGAAAATAAATAAAAAATATCTTAATAATTTTTTTTACTTTTTTTATTATATTTGATTTCAAATTTTATTGTCAATTAATATTAAATATTATGATTTATAAATCAAATAAAAAAGATTTAAACTTTTTTTATTTTTGTGTATTACACGTAATTTAAAAAAGTTTTTATACTATACATAATTTAAAAGTTTTCAAAATTTTTATTATTAAAAAAAATAAAAAAAAATTAGCATACATAATTTAAAAAACTTAAAAAATTTTAAATACATAAATTTGAAAACAATCAAAACTTTTGGGGGCTATGCCCTGCACCTATTATAGTCCGCCACTGCTTCCACACTAATTCATCGGTTTCTCTTTCATTTCTACTCGGATAGTGGCAAGAGATACACACACAAATAATTATAATATTGCCACCAATTTTGCTTTTAAAATCTGGACGAATTTTATAACTTTATTAAATGAATAAAATTAATTGATATTTTCTTATATTTACACCCAAAATACTGCTACTTTTTTATGCATAAATGAGTACTATATTAATTGAGCAAATTAAGCTACCAGTGTCATTTGCAACTGGAAATTAAAGAATCGGTATTTTTTTTAAGTGGTTAAATTAAAACTATCAATAGGTAGAAAGTTTTGAAATGAAACAACTTTTTATAGGTAGAAAGTTATCACTAGAACAACTTATTTTATAGTATGTACTTTTGTATCGGTAAAATGTAATTTTTTTTATTAGTAAAGGATATATATAAGGGAGGTTATATCAACTCCTAATAAATTAATTTTTCTTTTCTCTTGAACCTACAAATACCATTGTTTCATGATTATATAGTGAAACTTATAGTTTTATAAAACAATAGTAGTAACATCGGTTAGCTTCTTCACTTAATCTCCTTCTGTGCAAAAGAGTTTTATGGTTTGCCCTTTATTTTTCTCTGTAATTTGTTTTTACCAACTAGACACCTTCCTTCAATACATATTCCTAAAAACTCTTTTAGATAGATAGATATCTTCCACAACAGAGACATTAATTTGAATATGTAAATGATGGTTTTCGAAACCTATTTCCCAATCATGTCCAAACTTCTAACTGTTATATTAAAAAAAAATATTAGCATCTACCCTTTTATTATTAAAGATCACCCTATTTCTATACCTAAATATAATTAATGTAAAATATACATACCTATATGATAATAGTTAAACTTTTAATATAGGATCATTTACTTTATAATGAGTATGTCAAAAGATAAACAAAATATATAAAGTCAAAAAGACTAACGTTGTGTTTGGATGAAACATTTCAACAATGCTGAGAAATTGAAATGCATTGTATTTGAATTGCTTGCAATTAAATTTCCTTCATTTTCTAAACAACTTGTTTGGATAAAGAATTTAAAATATCTTATATCTCAATTTCTTATTTAGATAAAATAAGTCAATTTCTTGTGGGATAAAATTTTACTTTAACAATATTTATTTTAGGCTTAATTATATTTTGAGTTCATGATAAATTTGGAAACGGATTCGATGGCCAAGGTGAGCCAGGCCGACCTGACGACCTAGCCAGGTTAGGCTAGCCAGGTTAGGCTGGCCAGGAAACCCAAACAGGCTGGGTCGACCCAACAATCCAGACATGCCTAATCAACCTAACGACCCATACGAGTTAGTCATGCCCGTCACGTTTGTCGATCCAACCTGACCCGACCCGTCTGGGTCGTTGGCCCGGCTTGGCCACATTAGGTCATCGGGCCCGCCCAGTCCATCTAGGTTGTTGTGTCATTGGGCAAAACTGGCCAGTCTACGTCGTTGGGTCGGTTCGACCCGACTAGGTTATCGGATCGGTCGGGCCTGTCTAGGTCGTCAGACCGGTCGAGCCTGTCAAGGTTGTCGGGCCGGTCAAGCTTGTCGGTTCAACGGGTCATTCAGGCCATTTGGGTTGTCGGATAGGTCAGGCTCGTACAAGTCATTGGGCTGCTCGACACCTCTAGGTCTTCAGGCACGCCCGATACCTCTATATTGTCTTACCCACCTGGCCTGTGTGGGTCGTCAAGCCCGCCTAGCCCTTCCGAGCCATCGGGCCCTCCCTACCCGTCTTTATCGTGAAGTCGGTTTGGCCCATCTTTGTCTTCGAGCCCGCCCAGCCCGTCTGGGTTGTGAGGCCCGTTTGGGATACAATTCGTTATATATGAATATTGAAAAATGAATTGTAATTCTTAAAATCATAATAAATATATGATTGTTATTGTGTGAATCCAAAATAAAATTATATGTACTAAAATTATCAACATAAAAAATATAAATTATTGTCATCATAAAAATATCATTATAAGAAAATTCTTAAATAATGACGGATTTTAGTAACCGAAATATGTTAGAGACCAATTTTCTAACTGAAGACAAATTTAGCAATCAATTATTTTGGTAGTCAAAATTTGGTAGCTAATGTTAGTAACCAATTTAGAAACCACTTATTTTGAGTTAATGTTAATGACCAGTTTAGAAACCAATTCATAATGGAAACTATTTTAATTATCTATTTAGTGACCAATTATATTTTTTTGAAATAATTTTAGTTGATAATAAATTTTAGTTTTTAAATTAATATTTCATTACAAAATAACTAATTATTTTTTGTTATTAAAATTTGTTATTAGTTAAAAAAAATTATTATAATATAACTCTATTAGTTAGATACTTCAATGATATATATAAATAAAATATCTTAAACTATAAAACACATGTATATGAAGTATCGGTGCATCTTGGTCACTGTAAATAAACATATAATTAATAGGTTACGTACTTCTTCAAAGAACAAAAGCATGGTGTATATATAGTGAAAGAAACCTCCGAGTTTCGAAGATGTCAAAAATGGCGTTTCTTACGCACAAAACGACGAACGAGGAAAGCAAGGCGAGTCGCTCCAAACCTCAGAGTGTTCCTTCAGAATCTCCATGGCTTTGTCCTTCAAATACTTTGCCCTATCAGCCTGAAGCACCATGAAAAGCTTCGCAAAGCTTCCCACCTTCAACATCTCCTGCAAAACCACCTTCGTCCCCGAAAACTTAGCCACCATCGCCAAAACAAACACCGCCCTGTCGTCCACCGCCGCAGACACCTTCAGTATCCTCTCCGTCACCACCGCGATCGCCCCTTCGTGGCTTAAAAACTTGGCTCTCCCGTTGGCGCAACAACACAAGTTGAACAATATAGCCAGCGTTAGTTCCGTCACTCTCTTCTCCGGCGCCCCCAGTTCGATCTCCACCACTTCGTGAACCACACCTGCTTCCACCATCATCATCCTGTTCCGCGTCGAAGAAGAAGCGCTTAACAGAACGTGAAGTGCCGCACTCGTTCCTTGTTGGGTCACTCCGTGTCTCATAACCCTCACCATTGTTTCGAAGAATTCGGGTTTCAGTCTCTCCAGAACGTGACACGTGTCGCCCATGTTGATCATCTTCTTCAGGAGAAGAACCGCATGGGATTTCACTGCAATCGAGTTCTCCATTCCCTCACGACATAGAATCCATGTTAGAGAATCCAATATCTCGTCGTGCTCCTTCACGAGCAGCGGCCACTACAACAAAAGCTAGAATCGTAAGAAAAACTTGTCTAGGTTCTTTCACAACATTAACAAAACAAAACATGTTATAGTTTTTGCTTTCTTCATATTATTTTATAATATTAGTTCGAAAACAACAACTATGATACTATAACTAAGTTTTATCCAATTAAAAAACATAAATCATTGTCTCCACTATATATTAGAAATTAAAAAAGGAAAGTTTCATTGTTAACTTGAATCAGTAATTTTTTATTATTGTGTGTAGTGAGACTCACTTCCTTCTTGGGGATCTTGACAAACTGCAATATGCTAAGAGCTTCTTGGAGACCCTTTTGGATTTGAGCATTTCTATAAGAATTGATGATGAAGATGATCATGGCCTTTGGGACCCCTGCTTCAAGCAAGCACTTTTTATTTCTCTCGTTCTCCACGGCAAGAAGCTCCAACTGCACGAAGGTTTTGTGATGATGGAGATGTTTGAGGAGTTTAAGAACTTGAACTGTGTTGAGAGGAGGTTTAGGAGTTGGAATGCGAACGATGCCAAGTGAAGCGTTTTGGGTGCACCAGGCTTGGATCAAGCGTCGAAGGGTGTGGTTAGGGGTTAGGTCAGAGTCTGTTGGGAGGAGTTGTTTGGAGACGGGGCATGTGGTGTTCTTGTTATTGAATAGCCATTGTTCAATGCTTTCTCGATCGTAAGTGATGCCCGTTATGGCCGTAACGGGGTCCCTCATGATTTGAAGGGATATGGGGCAGATGAAGTATTGAGGCACTTCAATTTCCTCCATGCCAGACCAATACCTCGTTAACGTACTAGGTTTGTGAAAAACACGAGAACAGAAAAATGGTGTTGTGTTTATTGTGTATGAAAGGAAAAGCACAAGAAGGAGCAAGAGTGCTAAACGGTAAGAGAATTCGGCTTAACTTTATGTGTTGAATACAGAGCTTGTTGTGCTGGTCTTAAGTCAAGGGTCCATATGCGACTTATAAATATATTTATGGCAAACTTTTAATTTCTTCATTCTAAGAGTTTCGGTGGTCAAAGGAAGAAAAAGTGGCCAAGAATGGTAGCCAAAACTAATTAAAGAAAGGGCAATTAGTTCTGGGTGTGTAGATTTGAAATGTAAGACATCATTATATATTATTATTACTATTATTTCTAATGCCGGAGCTCTACTCAGAGATCAACATCAATGAGACTTAAGTTTAACTACATAAAATCTTGATATCATTATAAATCAAAAATTTTAAAGAAATAAGTTTATAGTTCTTTATTCTTATATAGTATTATAGTTTCTCATTTCTAATCGATATGGGACTTAGACTTATACTTAGATTCATAATACAATCTATACTTAATTAATTATTTATTTATTTTTAAACTAATTCCTTTCGATTTAGTTGTGTGGTAAACGAAAAGATTGGTTGAAGTGTGTAGATCGTGTTGGGTTATTTTGAGGTTGTCTGCATTGGTATGTGCCTAAAAAGGAAGGAAGCAAATGGTTCATAGCCATGTTGGGTATGGAAGTCAATCATTTGCCACAACATTTGGATTCTTATTCTTTACTACTTCTGAATCTGAGCCATCACATGGCCAAGTTGAAATAACTGGTACTATTAATCTCTTTAACCTAATAATTTAATTAACATATATTCCTTTCATATACTGTATTATATAGGTGCCATTGAGCACAATTAGGTTGATGACATTTTTAAAATTACTTTTAATAGTATCGAGTTTAGATCATTTGTCATCAATTTATTCCTTTATCTTATATAAATATTAGTATATACTTATTTTATCTTACACTAAAAACAATTTAAATAATTCCGACAATATCACGTCATATTTGATAAACTCATTCCAATGATAAACAGGTTAAATACTTTATACTTGTACAACTTTTTTTTATTTCACATAATTTTGTTTCAAATTAAAATGTTAATTCAACTTAACTTCTCATTTTTTTTTCCCATTTCTTCTCGCGATCCTCTTCAAAAAAATTTAAGATTTTTGGTTGATTTGTTGGTTCTAATTTTTGTGATTTGTTCTTTTGTTGTTTTGTTTGATCTACGAAAGTGTTTTTTAGTAAGCAAATACATATTATAATTTTAAGTAATTTTCCAAATCATATAAACTTGTTTATGTGGGAAAAAAAATAAGACATTATATTATATCATGGAATAAAATACTCAAGAAAACATGAGCTGTTGAAAGCGTCTCTTTAAAAAAGACAAAGCAAAAGTGAAATAAAATCCTCTAGCACACATTTTTCGACCTAGCTTTCCCACCTAGCTAACGTACAAGAAACAAGTGCTGTGTGAAAATTTTATTAAGTTAGATTAAAAAATAAAAAAACTACACTAGCGTTTTAAAAGAAAAATAAGCAAAGTAACGAGATAATTTTATCATCTAATCTACAAATAAATTATCAAACATGGGCTTACGCACTATAAAATAATTACACATAAAATCTATCAATAATCATTTTCAATTAATTAAAAAGATTTTACACTTAGTTTATTGGTTTCCAATGAATAAACTAAGTGTAAATGAGTCAACTATTATACCACATCTAAAATAATATTATAATATATATATATATATATATATATATATATATCAATTCTTAGAATAACATAAATTGAAAGAATTACTTATAAGTCTTTTAACAAAAATTGGAATTAGTTTTACTTAAAAATCTTAAATCAATTTAACAAAAATTGGAATTAGTTTTACTTAAAAATCTTAAATCAATTTAGTCTCTCAACTCTGGAGATGCGTAGATTTAGTTCTTTTAACTAAATTTTATTAAGTTTATTTAACGTTTCAAACACATTTCATTATAACATTTTATTTTGTTTACACTGTTTAATATATGTTATATGTTAACTTTAACTTCAATGTTAGTTAGTTGAGAAACACGTTTGAGTACTTAAAATTTTTTCATACTAATTTTGTCATAAGGTTAGTTAAACTTAACTCCATGCTAAATTTTAGAATATTTCTTTTTCGGTTGAGTACTTAAAATTTTGTCATACTCTCCAATAATTTTCTTAAAAATTTTCTCTATCATTATTATTACTGTTTTTTCATATATTTTTAATAAAAAATAACAAAAATCACTTATCATTTTATACCTAAGTATAATATATTTTCAGATTAATCATATAATTTTATATTTTTTAATTCGTGAAAGTAAAATAATAAAAAATTAATTTTAATAATGAATTAAAAATATTAAATATAAAAAATGAATAAAATCAGTTAAAAATATCTAAATTTATTGTAAATTTAAAATGAAATTAAATTACTCCAGAAATAATAATGAAACCATACTAAATAAGGTGAAAGGGTGTTTATAATTGTGATGGGTTTTTGTGTGACCACGTAGGTTGGTAGCTAAGTAATTAATACGATAGGAATCAACTTTTGAACTTTTGCAGTCATTGAGACGACTCAAAGTAAACGTTTGGAGTTTGCATTAATTGCATACAAACACGTAAAAAGAAAAAAGTACTTTATTATTCATCACCCTCGTGTCGTGTTTGCGTTGACCTCCATATTTCACGTTTAGGTAACCCTACTTTCAGATTATATTTTCATTTTTTCTTTTGTAAAAGCTTGATTCAATTTTTAGATTGTTTAATAATGTTTAGAGTTCGACTTTTACTTTGTGCATGAAGTTACCATTACAAAAGCAATTTTACCTCAAAAATTAGTTGATTTAGTAGAAAAGATGGATCAAATTTTGAAAAAAAAAAAAAACTATTTTTTTATTGATTTAAATTTTCTTTACACGGTTGAATATCATGATACGAAAAATTTAAACATTATCATTAAAAAAATGTAGATAACATATTTTATTGCAATTTTCTTTATATAAATTTAAGGATTAAATATGTTTTTATCCTTCAAGTTTCAGTGAATTTTAGAATCAGTCTCTCTTTGAAACTTTATACCAATTTAGTCATTTATCTTTAGAAATGCGTGAATTTAGTTCTTCTTACCAAATTTTGCTAAGTTTATTTGATATTTTAAACGCATTTTATGATAATATTTGAATTAATTTTGAAACGAAAATGTGTCAAACGGTGTAAACAATTCAAATACTATCATGAAATACGCTTGAAATGTCAGATAAACTTAAAAAAATTTAGTTGAAATGACTAAGTTCACGTATTTTGAAAGATGAATGATTAAATTTGTAAAAAATTAAAAAAAAAAAAGACTAATTTCCAATTTCACTAAAACTCGAAGATAAAAAACATATTTAACTCTAAATTTAATTAATAAAGTACAATGGAGAATGAAACACGTCATCTTCTTCTACCTGATTATTTTTTTCTTTACTTTACTTTGCAATACTAAAAAGTTGAACGATACAAAAGAACAAAGGAACAAGTCACGAGTCTAAAATGCTTTTAATTTCGTCACACAAAGGATATTCTTCCTTATTTGATAATGGAACAGTTGCCTCCACAAAAATTGTAATTGTTTTTAATAAAATGTTAGATATAATTAAAAATCACTCTTAGAGTATAGAAAATTATTTATTATGTAAATATCATCCCCACAAACTTCTGTTACTATAAGGATTGTTTTGCACACCATATATAGTTTATGCATCCTTGTGTTATCTATGACATAAGATTGAGAAAGAGATAACAATTAAAAAAAAAATGAGTATTACATTAATGGATATGTATCAGTCACATAGATTACATAAAAGATAAGACAAACTCAAGTTTTACATATTTTTTTATTCTTAAATTTTCTTTTTAAATTTAAAATACAATATTTTTTAATTTTAATGAAAAATTTATATGATATTTATTTTGCGGTTAAATAAATGGTCAAAATATAAATAACATGGGAATATAGCTATTGTGGTCTTAAATTTTGAAAGTAATAATTAAATACAAATAAAAATATTTAAAAATGTGACACTTTAACGAGTAAAATCTAAGATACTATACTCACTATTCCATTTTACTTAGCAGATATTTTAGTCTAGAAAGGCATAATTATTTGACATATAGTATTAGGGTTTAACTGAGGAAATAAAATTAATAACTGAATTTTCCAGCATTTTCCTCACCAAATTTACCGAATAATTTGCTATAATACAATTTGTTGCCATCACAGGCTTTGAAAAAGTTTGCGTGTTTTTCAAATGGGATTCATGATGGTCTCTTCCATTAGTCATACAAATTTTGTTGAAAATGTTGTCTTTCTCCCGACATTGAATTCAAGTAATACAATCTCAAATTACACAACATTTTTCAAAAAAAAAAAACTTACTTTGTATGCATTTTAATTAGACATGGTTATAATATAATCATAAAAGATTTAATTACAGTAATATTATAATTGAATTATTCGGTATATTTAGTTTCAAATAATTTAAGAAATAAAATAAAGCATAATTTAAATATATATTTATGGTTCAATCGTCTGAAAAATATTTCAAAAGACCAAAACATAACAAAATTATAGACTTAAAAGTGAGAGATAATTCAAATACTCTAATTAATCCAAATGATATTATCTCAATAAACTTAAAGTTAAAACATTGACGTCTCCCTTAATATTTGATTGAGAGATTATTCCTATACATCTAATATTCTAACATTGTTAAAATACAATACAAATGACACTTTAAACTCGTCTTCCTCTCATGTATTTTAAAAACAAATTCGTACCATAACAATAGATTTAAAGTAACAAATATATTTAAATATACTTATTTTCATATAATTAGCATTATAATCTATGTAAACCAGTTTTCTTTCCTGTATATTGGTGTGATAGTTGAATAAGTGAAATTCTCTTAGTTATAAGAATATTTGAGTTATATCATTAATAAAAGGATTAAATATATTTTTATCTCTTAACTTTTAGTAAAAATTGAAATTAGTCCATCTTTAAAATTTTAGACCAATTTAGTTTCCCATATTTAAAGATGTGTGCATTTAGTCATTTTAGCCGAATTTTGATTATTTAACGTTTGAAATGTATTTCTCAGCCGACATTGAAGCAGAAAAAAATGTCAAACGGTGTACACAACTCAAATGCTATCATGAAACGTGTTTGAAGCGTCAAATAAACTTAATAAAATTTGGTTAAAAAGACTAAATGCATACACTTTTAAAGTTAAAAGCCTAAATTTGACCAAAATTTTGAAAAAAACTAATTTCATAAGGAACCAAAATCATATTTAAGTCTTACTAAAAAGTTATAATATATATATATATATATATATATATATATATATATATATATATATATATATATTTAT
>Ga0214543_1002087_pt1 | contig 39293 bp, 14 predicted proteins | sample CNSS2metaG_FD_160094 | JGI IMG/M metagenome (GOLD analysis project Ga0214543, IMG submission 160094) | Root nodule microbial communities from cowpea collected in UCLA plant growth center, Los Angeles, California, USA - CNSS2 | ecosystem: Host-associated > Plants > Roots > Nodule | place: USA...
ATATATATATATATATATATATATATATATATATATATATATATATATATATATTTAATCATATATGTGATTTTTAGTTTCTGTTCGGGTCATACTTTAGAAAATATTTTTTTACCGAACCACAGGATAAAATCAAATCATGTAACTTAATTTATTCTTTTGAAAAAAAAATATTGATGGGTCATTAATTTATTGAAGTCGTATCTATTTAATTAGGAAAATATATTTATGAAGATCTAATATATTAAACAATTTAAAACTAATGTAACCCTTTACATCACGTTTTTACTAAAAGTAGAATAAGATATAAAGAAATAGAAGTATTCATTAGGTTTAGGTTGTTTTGTACTGTTATATACCTTGTTAATAATAGAATAAATCTTTTGCTGATCATTAAAAATTTTCAAGAAAATTTGTAATGTACCATTAATTATTATTAGTAAAAGATTTTATTGAAACTAAGTTTCTTACATATTTTTTTACGCCATGGACTTGTCATAAAAAGTGTTAAAAAATAGAGTCTAATTCAATTTTACAAAATAAATTTATAAGATAAAATTTGAACTTACTTATATACTTTAAATTAACCTTATTTCTAATACACATAAAACTTCCGAAAAAAAGTTTACTTGAACATAAAAAAGACTGTCATGAAAGTCATTTTCTATACCTGATTTTGCCACATAAGGCATGCTTTGTATATCGACAAAACAGTGTTTAAGTTAGAAATTTCGTCATAATTGTGCAACAAACTAGTAAGGATAATGCTTGAGTGAGAGAGATTAAACAGAGACCTTATAAAATTCTTGAAATTCTTCCAGGACTGAGGTGTCATTTGAAACTAGCTCTTTCTTCAAAATGTTGGATATAATTGACCTTGTACTAAACTCAGGTTATTTTAACAAGATTGGCAATTGAGAAACTTGTAGCATGCACAAATATCTATATCTAACCAAACTTAAGACATGATTAGGACAGTTAAAAAATATTCATAATTTATTTTGGAACTATTTAGTTTCTTTTGTGGATGTAGTGAAATATGCTGCACAACAGTCGCACACAGAAGAAGAAATTCACAAGAGAAATAGGAAATGGGCGTCAAGTCAAAAGTCTATTTGATTATATGATGTACTTTGTAGCAGTTTTATACAATTTTGGGATTGTTAGAAGCTTAGTTAAAAGTCTATATGATTATATGATATACTTTGTTTCCTCGAATACTTGGAAGTTTTGGTTTTGTAGGACTTGGACTTCTACCTCTACATCTAGGTAATTTTAACATGAAAGACATAAACCCTATGTTGTGAATAGAAAATACAATTAGAGAAATAAATATCAGACAAAAAAAGATCATGAAAAAAAAAAACCCTCATTCGAATAATATAATGTGTTAAAAAAGGAAACTTAATTATTTTATCATGAGTTAAATATTTTATAAAAGAGAAATATATTTTTTATTCAAATATATTTTCTCGAGAAATGAAGACATTTAAATGACTTGTCCAAACACAACTTTATTATGGAAAACAAAATAATTTGTTCATATAAGCAAGAAAATTTAAAAATACAGAAATTTCACTTGAAGCAATTGAGACTCTCTTAAAATCTAAATTTCTTTACAATTCTAAAATACACATTCCAAACGCAACCTTAATATATATATATATGTGTAATTTACACAAAGGAAGCTGAAAAAGGAGTTTGTTCCGGCAGAGATGATTTCTACGATTCAAGCCATTGATGATCGATAAGGGTATATACAATGACAGCTTTCACCAAAGTACCTTATATTAACAAAAGTATTATTTTAATATGTATTCCAGAAACATGGATTCCTTTAAATTATAAAAAGTTTCTTATATAAACAAGTATTTTCAATTTTAAGAAAATCATGTTTGGGAATCTATATTAAAATAACACTTTCAAGGATAGGAAACTCTTGATCTCCAACTTACAAACTGTCTTCATAATATAGAACAAGAACAGACAGGCTTCTTGGGTGAATCATCCACCTTCTTTTCTGTTAAAATAGGAGCAGAAATGGAAATATCAAACTGTATTGTTTATTCAACTTTCAGATAAAAGGTACAGAATAACTGGTGCAAAAAAAACTTAGTCTTCAAAGCTGGAAATATGCTTCAATGTCTGTGGGTAGACTCTTCACCTGCTGTCTAACCTAGGTATCTCCTTAAACAATCATTACTATTACTGTATCATAATACCCTCCACTTTGTGTTTCGGATATTTCTTCCTCCACGGTTTTGTGACACTTCCCTCTAATTCTGGAATATACTTTATGGAGTGTAAAACATACATTCCAAAAGCCTATTACTGAGTGCAGAAATTGTATTCCAAAAAACCTATATTTCCGAATGAATGAGAGATAATACAAGAAAATTGTGGAGGTGAAGAAAGAGGGATCCTTATGTTTGAATCCCAAGTGTCTTGCAATCTAAAGAATCTCTGAAATACAAGACCACCGACACCAACCACACACAAGTAAAATGACAAAATCTATAGTAATCAAGATTTGTACGTTCACCTTTTTCTAATAATAAGCTTCACAATAAAGTAAAATTGTTCACTATTTTACACGGTAAGCACCACGTCTTTACCCAAAAGCAAAGAACTGTATCATCAAGAAAATAATATTCATCTTTTTTAAAACAATTTATTAAACTTGCCATCTTGTAATGATAACGACCAAGGGAAAACAGTACTAAGAAACTATTTTTAATATTTTACATTATGTTTAAGCTGACTTTTCTAAATGTTAAAAATAATTAATTTTCATTAGAAAACATTATCTTGCTCGATGGAAATATTCACTTCGATGTTCAAGCTAAAAAGAAGAAAAAATTATTTAAATTGAACACGTAATGGCAGAACATGTTATGACTTGGCCGCTATATAGCTAATTGTACGGTGACTTGACCCACTTTTGGCATTGGATAATTGATACAACTTGAAACGATCTCTCCTTCAACAATTGTCCTATTAGAAATTAAACGGTTAGATTGTGAGTCAACCTACTTGCTTATGTCATATTATAATTGTGCAACTCGAAACAATTTTTCCCTAAATAATTGTGCCACTAGGAATCAACCTATATATTATACCAATTATTGGATTGAACACTTATCACTAGATCAAAAGTAATAGTCAATAATCAAGATACAACTCTTTCTACTTAAGAGCATAGCAACCCAAATGTTACAATTCGATTGTAACTTAACTCACCAGTCTCCGAGACAATTGATGCACCCCGCAACAGAACAATACTAAACATGTGTTGTACATGTCTTAGGGGGTATGAGGTGTTATTATTCAAAACAAGTCCTGCTTAAGGGTTAGCTTCCCAATACGAAGCAATGGAGTAATGATAAGACACATGGATTGACAATCAAACCTACAATGAAACCTCCACAGAGTGCTGGCTAACCTTATTAATCTATTAGTGTCCCACAGTTCCACTGAGCATAAGAGTATTAGTAAGCCATGTCATCATCATGCAGATCCAGCTGCAAACTCGTGGAAATTGGTTCTGATACGTGCTCTATTAATTTTCATACCAAGTAACATATTGAAACAGCTTAAGAAAATCTAACTAAAAATTATATTTCTTCCCTAAAATAAGAAGTTCACGGAACTTACCAGCTTTAGTTTTTGCTAGAGATGGCTGTACAACAACATGCATTATTATAATATTTCCTGCAATCTCACCAAATAGTACTTTACATTGACCAACAGTCTTGTTGTTTTCCAAGATTTGACCAGAATTAATCAATTTCACTTCATTAGCTGACTTTGGCACGATCGTTTTACCTACACAAGAGGGAAGTACAACAGATAAAATGAAAGAACAAGAGAGAATCTGTCATAAGTTGTAAAAAAAGGGACCCAAATCCGTGAATAATCACTATAACAAGTTGACTGAAATTTTATAAATAACAAAACAAAATTCACAGGGCTAACATTTGTAAAAGCCCCTATCTAAATTACACTTATAATGTTTAAACACCGCTTTTTAGTTAAGAAATGTCACCAAACTTCAATTTGAATTGAACAGAAAGAGCCCACATTTTCCTTGTAACTTCCTACTGTAATGCTTCTATAATGAGTACTTTACAAAAGAATAGTAACTTTGTCAATGATACTCAATTATATCAAGCAAACTGGTAAATAAAATAAGAATCTGGAATGATCTTAAGATTACAGTGGAAGCAAGTGAAGAGAGAGAAAGACAGAGACCTTTGGGCCAATCCGAGACAATCCTCTGCTTAAGCATATCGACAGTAGCGGCGGATGAGTACCTGAAGGGTCCGATATCGGAGCCATCGTACAACCTAAACTTGATGTCAACCAAATCCTCTTCCGGCATTTGAATTGACTTTTTCTATGCTCAGCCCTTACCCTTACCCTAACCCTCACCCTTCCTTCCTCGATTCCTAAAATTTCAATGAAGATTGATTCTATCTGATTCCGTTATCACACACAAAATCGAATCTTTCGAGATCTGCAATTGAATTATCTATAGCGATGAAAGAGAAATTGAACACTACCTTCACAGATTGATCAGAGGAAAAACCATTCCGACTTTTGACTTTATCCGTGCAGTAATCTTTTGCTTCTGTGCTTCTGTTGGTGAACGCTGAACTCACTAAACAACAACTCAACCATTAAATTAGAAAAACAATTATGGGGAAGAGGTTAAATGAATCCGTACTCCTGCATCTTACTGTTCAAAGTTTCTTTTTCTAACTTTAACATCAAATTTTTTTCACGTATTTTACTATTGTCTTCTAATTTATTTGGAAATTTTAAAAAATTTATATTCTTATTTTTGTGAAATTAATCCTCCGGTGTTGAAAAATATCTAATTAGATCTTATTAATAGATTCATCTTAGTAAAACATGTTATGAGTCATTTGTGTAATATTTTCAATTTTTTATATATTTTTTTGCCATTACATGTTAGGTTATCATCGTGTTAGGTGATATTTGTAATGTTACATGACATGTCATTGTTAGGAATAGCAAAACGGGTTGAGTCCAACGGGCCAGTTCGCCAGCCCGTGTTAAAATGGACAAGTTGGGTTGAAAATTTCAATCCGTCAGTCCGTTTTGGTCCATTCTATCCAGCCCGTCAACTTGACGAGTTAAAGTACGGGTCAACTCGTCCTGGTCCGTTGGCCATTTAAAAAAATTTAAAATAAAATAAAAGTAATTAAAAAGATTATTTTTTTATATTATATTTTTTAAATATGTAAATATATAATAGTATTATAATTTAAATCATTAACACCTACAAATTAAGTTTCAATTATCGGTTATAATTGAATAATTTAATATGTAAATTTAATAATCATTTTAATTTATGTAATTAAAAACCTCACCTAATCAATTAAAAATTTTAAAAATATTTTATTTGATTAAATATATCTTTAATAATAATAATAATTTATATGTAAATATAAACAAATTTTAAAAATTAAAAAATTAAAAACAAATTAAAAAAGTTTTAAAAAAATTAAAAAGAAAAAGAAAAAAAAGTGGACGGACTAGCTCGGCCCAGCCCGTTAGCCCGTCCTATATGAGACGAGTTGTGATTGTTGGCCCGTTTCTATTTGACGGGTCAGCCCGACTCAACCCGTTTTTTATGGGTCATAGACGGGCCAGGCCAAAACGGGTTGGGCTGGCCCGTTTTGCCACCCCTAATCATTGTCATTAATTTCTAATAATAGTACATCCACACATTCAAACATAGTATTCTGGACATTGTCATTAATTCCAAATAATAATATATCCACACATTCAAACACAATGTTAAGGACATCTTGTATATTTTTATATATCAACTACATTTGTCAAAATTGTTAGTTTTGATGCACCAATATTTCACAACCAATAAGGGGATGAATTGGCTTCGACAATCTTTACCCAATTTTAGCAATTTCAAAATTGTTTTGAAAAACCTTGGCTTGTTAAAACAATTGAAACAATGTGATTCGATGCTTAAAGTTTTGATTATTTACACCATGTAAAAAATAAAGAGAAGAGATAAAGCCAACACAAGAAATTTATACTGGTTCGATTCGTTAGAATCTACATCCAAATTCTTCTAGCAAACCACAATTAGAGAAATTCTTTCACTATATCTCAAAGATTTACAAGATTTATAAAGACACTTAGCAAATCTTAACTCTAAGACAAGAAAATCATACAAGCAAGGCTATATACCACACACTTGCTTCAAACACAATCAGTTATACAGTAAATTTCAAACTATAACAGAATACAAAAATGCAGCTTAGAAATCAAATTGAATACACTTTTGTCCAATTTTGAGTTTCCTTCAACTTGCCAAGCCAAGATCCATGTAGTAGAGACCAATCTTGATATATCTTGATGAACTTCAAAAAGATCTTCAAAGACTGCTCCAAGAAAATATTCAACCCACTTTCTTCTTTCTTTTGTTTGAAAAATGTCTTCTTTCAATGGGTGCAGTGATCTGGTTATATGGATCAGCTGTTATTTGGAAGTACCTAGATGACTAGATTGTTTGGCTAGTCGACTAGGTTATAACAAAACTCAAATTCATGTTCCAGAACACATCTAATCGACTAGATTAGTATTCTAGTCGACTATTGAGACAACAGAACAATAATTTTAACCATCACATATATACCAGACATGGTCTAATAATTTAATGAACTACGTGTGAGGCATTTGTCACATACAACATGGCACATATTCACACACATATATGTCTTGCTTGAATTTCAACACTTTTATGCTATATTTTTCATGTGGACATCATAATAAAAAAAAACATAAATTCACTTTGAAAAATAAGAACAATAATTCTTTTTAAAAGGGCTTAACTAAATTTTGAATCCATCATAAATTTTTGTTTGAAAATTTCACTTGACTTAAGGTCTGTTAAAACTTAAAAAATATAAAATTTTTCAATTGAATCCTTATGTGTAAAATTTTATGTTAACTAAATCATGTGAATGTTAAGTGATACTGATGTGACATTTATCTTCTCTTATAATATTGCTTAATTTTCGCCTATGTAATTTTATAAATTTATAATTTTATAATCTTATATGATCTTATAGTTTGATAATCTAATAAATAATTCTATAATTCTCTAATTTTGTAACTATGTAACTTTGTAACTCTCTAACTTTATAATTCTTTAACTCTATAATTCTATAGAACTATAGATTTATAGTTCTATAGCTTTATACTATAGATCTATAGTTCTATAATTTTATAATTTTATAATGGGTTCCCCTTTCTTTTCTGTTCTAGTGTTCTGCCTCACCAGATAGTCTTTGATGCCATAAATATAATAATCTTAAAAATAGAGTTAATCCATTAATAGATTTCCTACAATCCACATTATTTAGCATACTTGACCATATGAATACAATAGACAAAACACCTTCATAATGTATAAATTACAATCCATCAAAATGTTTACCAAAAGGTGTGGTTATGATATAAAGTACTATTAATAATGGAACTAACCACACAATATAAAAGTTTCCATGCATTATCCTATTTAGCCAAAAGACTCAACTACCAACCATACTTCTACAATCTAACTTCATCACCACATGTAAACTCCTCTACTTACACCATCATAGTGATCACTAAAAAAAGAAAGACACAAACAAGAAAAACGATAAGCTAATTTAAAATTAAACATATTATAAATTTTAAAACTACAACATACTACAATACTAATCACTTTATAAAACCATGCATTATATAATCATAACTCAATCAATCTTCATATAAGATATACTAAATATAAACTCAATATCTGAATTTGTGCATTAGCCATATCAAACTGCATGGACTCAACCTCTCATGATTAGGGTAAGTTAACTTATGGCTTCGCCTAAAAAGGAATCTCACATTAGTTCCCACTATGGAGCCTCTTTCAACTTTTCACCACCTAAACTATGACATTCTATGTGAATTTGTAGTCTTGTAGAGTAAAGGATAACTTCTAACTAACGCATATCCCTAGTTACTGTATAACACTAAACTAGTGAGGAATTAAACTTCTTCCTTAAAAGCCAAGACCCCAATACATACCATTCAAACATTGCACAATCTCTATTCCATCGTATCTCTTTCATGCTCACAAATTCACTCTCTATTTCATAAACCAACTTTTCTATAAGATTCTTATATTTCAAGATGACCAAAATTACCCTAGAAAAATTGACACTCGCTTAATGAGTTCCTTTGAAAGAACCCTCGCTCAATGAGTGGAGCACTAGAACCAAAATACAAAGATATTCGTCCAACGATAGTAGACTCGCCCAACGAGGCCTTATGTCATGACTATGCCAATCTCAAATTTGGTTGTCGCTTAGCGAGAGTATGCTCGCCTGACTAGCAAATCTCCCCTAACTCTTTGTCAAACTCGATTTTGACCATTACTCAACGAGAAAATGACTCACCCAATGACTTGACATAATGCAGACACATAGATATGCATTTCAAACAGTGTTAAACACTCATATAATTCATCTCATGCTTCATTCAACACACCAACATACCAAATTTAATCCATTCAACTCAATATCAAATTGATATACCAATTTCACAGATTAATCAATATTGTGCATCCCACCACCAAGTTCTACACCTATCCAAGAATTCATATTTAAACATATTACATACACCAAGCCAATTACACCAAAGTGATTTAACAATCAAAATCAATTTACATAATACCGAGCAGTCAAAACACAATTCGTATTTCAAGAAATTAAAATAAATTTCCCTTATCTTGATTAAATAGTCTTTACTCTCAAAGGGATTCTCTAGAGCTCAATTCACAAAGGCAGACCTAATTTGACATCAAGCCCCAATTAAATACGTATATCTAGATCGTAGAGCAACAAAGATTCATCAATAACTCTCTTGAGCTACATGCACATTTTAGTTTTTAAAGAGATAATGGTTTTATAATATTCAACTCAAATTATTAGAAGTCTATTTTATAATTTGAACCTTTTAATATTAAAATATCATAGTAGAATTATTTTAAAATCATTACTGCTTTATAAGTTGTTTTTTATATTCTTTCATAAATACTCAATTAAATGTTTTTAAATTTATGAGAAACTCAAAACTTTGTTAAGTTTTTTTTTTTAAATATGATAATGAAAAATATAAAGAAAGTTTAGATAATAAATTTATAAAACTATTAATAGTTGAATTGCTTAATATCCTAACCCGTTCAAATGTACAAGGTTTAAAACTCCGTTCAAATCTAGACATACTAGGCGTGTTTCTTTTTATGAATTCTAGTGATAAATGTGGATTTGGGTTTATTCTGGCCCAATAGTAAGCTTTTCTTCACCTGAATTGGGTTTACGAATACAAGGAATCCTGAGCAGCCCATACCTTTCATTCAGCATTTCTATAAACTTGTTAAATGATTGATTTATTCTTTTCTTTTTTCCTTCGTCAAATCTAAAATCTAAAATATATTTTGAACTGTTCATTCTAAATATAAAATCCTTATTTAAGATTATGTATTTCAGAATATAAAATATGTATTCTGAAATATATTTATTCTAAAATATACTTTTCATTTTATACTTTAAAATATATAATTTAAAATAAAAAATTTTGTATTTTAAATTATATATTTTAAAATATAAATTTTGTATTCCAAATTATATATTCAGAAAGCTTTTAGATTATGCATTTCGAAACTCAAAATGAAAAACCCCAAATTAAAAGGTAAGATTGAAATTTTCTCGTGTAAGAAGATGAGGATGAAATTGTGGAAGTGCAGGAAGAAACAAACAGCCCAGTACAAGACCTGGTTAGCAATATTGCTAATAATTCCTTGCATTACTTTTACGGATGAGTCAACTAATATAAAATATTAATAATGTTAATTCATTTTAACATATTTAATGTTATCATTTAGCGAATATCTTTCATTTAGTTAATATTTTATTTTATTTATTTTTTATATCAAGTTCTCATGAAAAAGACAGTTTAGGAAAAATATATTCAAAATGAGATCAATAAAATAAATAGTATTTCGTATTTTTCTTAACTAACATGATGTAATTTTTTTCTTTTTACATCTGAGTAATATATGTCTGAGATATTCAGGTAAGCAAAAAATATGTAAAGTAGAAAAGAACAAGAGTTTTGATAAAATGTAATTAAAATATGTCTCACATACAAGACTGAAATTATTATTCCTGACATATGCTTATAAGAGTTTGGTGAAAATTAATTAAAGATGTTAATGCCTAGATTGATGGATGTTTATCGAAATGAGTCAGAGTCAAATCGTGACACTTAAACTATTACGATAGAAATAATCATATCTTAGATACAATTATAGTTGATACAATAATAAATGTTCGATCTAACAACTACTTCTACCGAAAGAAATCTTAAAAGGTTCGGCACTGGTTATCTACTCGATAGTTATCACCTAAGGAATTTTTCTCGGTGATTAGTTTGAAATATATATGTGCTAACTGTTAGAGCTGTGAATTTAGTGTACATTAGTGCATCATATTGCAATTATCTTAAGAACTGTTGTCATTATATATGCAAATATGGTATGGATAACTCAGTGCCACATACGCATCTGAGTCAGTAGTAATGGGTCCTTACCTTTTGATGCAGGCCACATACTAGCCATGCTGTGTATTCTATAGACACGTAACTAAGTATATTGTAGGAAATCATTTAGTTGTCACAGTCCTGTTTATAAAACTCACGAAAGAGATGTAAATAAAGGAAATGCCATAAGAACCACACATGCAAATGAAAATCTCGAATTAAGTACAAAGCCAAATGCCATCATATGCAGAGTTTTTTTTGGCTTTTACTCATATTGTTATCTACAATGTTGATGAAGACTTCATTCTGGTGCAATCACATGTGGTACATTGATGGACCTAACATAGGGTCAGTTGCAGGCACATCTACTGTCAAATCAGGATCTGACATTATATATATGTTTTCATGCAAAAGTTCTAAGTGATGAAAACTGGTGTTAAAAATTAGCTCTCAGAGCTTTTGTACAAGCCATTGAAGTATCTGTTTCTAATTTTACAACGTTAATATAGTGATGGAAACATGGCTTCTTTTTTCCTTTTTCCCTTTGCAAGAGTCCCTTTTAGTTATGTTCTTGGCCTTTGATGTCTGTAGTAGCAAGAACATCATATAAAGTTTGATTGTCAGATAATACATGTACCACAACATCATAAGTCGAGAAAGAAAAGGAGAGAAGGATCATATATATAAATGATTGAATGCTACACACAAACAAAAATACTATGTATCAGTGTTTATGTTTTTGGTGTTGAAGTTGATGTTTACAAAAAGCTATGTCTGCATGGATACATCGACTTTCTTGATGCTACCTTGTTTCAAAAGAAAATATTTAATGATTATTTTGGGGAACTAGATTGATCATTACAAGACAGTTTGCTAAAGTTTATGAGTTTTATATTAATACTTTTTTTTTCCAGTTATTGTGAAAAGTAAGAACATGGTTTGTCCATTTTCAATAGCAATCATCTACTATAACTTTCTCATATTTCTATCATGAAATCGATGAAATTTCATTTCTACTGATTTTGTAATGACAGTCATTAAGGGCAAAAAATCTATGGCCAGGGAGCATTCAGCAATCATCACTTACCCAAATTTTATAATGGGCCAAAGTATATCTTTTTTTCTAAAGGCATTTAAAAATTGCATGACCCTGTTGAACTTATCAGTGTCCATATCTAATTGGACAGATTCAAACTAATCTACACACCTTGTATTCTCAAAGTGTCATTCCTTGAACAAATATGCAATTACACTTTAGAGAAGATTAAGAATTCAAATGTAAGTTTAAGTTTTACATTGACAAAATGTGAGAAATTAAAGAATCATATAAGGATGAAGACTCATAAACATATTATTTTAAGATTTTGGGTTAAGAGTGTTGTCAATGCCTTATGTGATTGGACTCAGGTCTCATTGGTGCTGTGTCTTCCCAATGAACCTCCTCCTTCGAAAAAACCCAACAAGTAATATCAGAGTCGATAGTTTAAAACTGGCTCAGACGAGAACATATTCTTGTATCGAAAGTCTTTTTAGTAAGAGTTTCAGGTAATCCTGTCCCGTTAAGATAAACGGCAGTACAGTAAGGGATACTCGGGGTTAAATTCCCCAGTGAACCTCATCTCTAAAAAAACCCAACAAATAATAACCTTACCCCTCTTTATCACTATTGAGTATTTGCTGTGAGTGACTGCTCCATTTTAAGATTATCATTTTTCTTTCCCTTTTCAACTAGACAATTATATATTATTGTATGCTCAGTGTGCGAAAATTCCAAACAAAGCTTTATTTAGAAATCTACCACAGAAATCAAATAAATAGTTAATTTGTCTGTATTTCTTTTTATGAGTAAAAACAAATATATAAAAAGGAACAATATTGTTCCCATACAGAAAAATACAAAAGAGAAGTTCAAAAAGAAAGAATTTGCTTTCTTCTAACTAAATATTTTCTAATCATATGGTTGGAAGTCATACTTCAAAAATACCAATTTATAATTTATAAAAATGAGTATAAATTTTATCTTATAACTCAATCAATTTTATAAGATTAAATTAAATTTAAACTGTATTTATAATATATATATATATATATATATATATATATATATATATTATATATATATATATTACATGAATATAGCAATTGAACTATTTTTAAATACTTTCTTAATCATAATAAATTCGCAGTTATGATATCATACTCATCTCTATATATTACTCCAATAAAAAAGAGAAATTTGTTATGTCTAAAAAGAAGAGTTCTGGTAGAAAGCTTTTCTATATGCTACATGTAAAAGTTTAGATAATAAGAAAAACTAGAGTTGAATCATACATAAGAAATATAAATAATAGAAAAGAAAAAGCAGAATGATTTCATTTATATTATAATTACTTGATTAGTGTTGAAAGAGATTGTTTTGAAAATGGTTGTCTAGAACATAAGATTTTGGTTGTGGGGGTTGGATATTTGTTAAGTAGCCATGACATGTCGCAATGATAGTTGCACAACACAACGAAAACTGAAAGCAGCTTTTGATCCATTAATGCCATCTGAACCAACTCCATTTGTTGAATGATTTCTGGTGTTCAAATGTTGAATAATTAATGAATATGTGTTGTTTTCAGGGTTCTTGATTTGGTTTTTAGGGTTGCTTTTTGAAGGAGGAAAAGATAGGTTTTCAAATTGAAGATGACTACTTCTATACATATAATAGCATGTTGTATATACAACAAATATAGATATGCGTACACTTTTCCCAGTCAAACCAAATTCATCTTCTGATTTAACGTTAAATGCTTTGCATTTGCCGACACTATGTTGGTGGAAGACAAGTTTAACAAGGAATGTTACTTCCAACACACATGTCTTCACTACATCCACTAAGGGACCATCCTTAAAACTTCAAAAGAAAACCAAAAATCATATTTCTGTAACAATTTCATGTCACTTTGTTTTATGCTATACAATAGAGCCCTAAAAATGGAGTAATGTATAACAAAATAGAAATTTTGATTTTTTTTTTGGTGAATTTTTATGGGCTATTCCTCTACTATTTCTTTAATAATATACATTGATTTTTTGATGTTTTGAAATATATTAAAAAGATTTTTAAAATACCTATTTAAATATATTTTAAAAATAGAAGGACATAAAAAAAATAAAAAATCTGAATGGAGAGAAGAATAACAAAAGTTGCTATTTTCACCTTTAATCTTTCTTTTTATTTGAGTATTTATTGTTTCTATCTTTTTGCTGGTGATGCATGCGATAAAAGCAAAGTAAGTAAATTTAAAAAAAAATAAATTAAAGCCTAAAATATTAAGTTAGATAAATAGGTAAAAAAATGATTTATGTATTTTTTAATATATCACAGGTTAATCTTCGATTTATAGTAATTCAAATATGTATTAATTAAATTTGGCTGATAATAATATCACTAACACAACCATTCCTTCCATGCATTTTATAAAAGAGTAATTACCATCTTCTAGAGTTCTCTAAAATTGAAGAAATTTTTTAATACTTCTTTACGTTTAACCTCTTTGATAAGAGAAGATTGTACAATGTTTTGTAAAATATAATTTGTAAAAAGATATCAGTGTACAGTTTTTCAAACAATTTCATAAATAAAGTAAATTTGCCAAATTAATTTACTTATTGATTGTGTTAACATTTTGAAGACAATTGTATTATTTATTGTGAAATATTTTATAGGATGTGTTCCATGAAAACCTATAAGAATATAATTGTAATACATTGATAATATGAACAACTGTCAATTGATAAAATATATATTTTATACATAATTTTAAAATAATGTTTAATAGAAGATAATCACCATATAATATATCATCTCTGGTGAAAATAGGATGAAAAAGTTTTTTTAATATTAGTACACTATAATAAAATCAAACCTGCGTTTATTTTTATCATGCAGATATTAAATACAATTCATTTGTAGAAAATTATAAAAGCAAAAGAAAAATATTAAATTTTTATTTTATTTCTCTACTCTCTGTCCCTTTCTAGGTATTAAATAAAGTTTGGGTGACTATAATAGATATTAGAATTATGTGATTTTAATGTAACAAGTTCTAATCAAACAAATTGAGTTATGTAAGTAATATGTGATTTTGGATCATATTAATATTCTATTCAATGTTTGCCATATTTTACTAATATCACATTAGACAATGACATGAGAATTGACGTAATATCTACTAACATATATAGCATATATCTTTAATCCCTTTTTTCATAAATTAAAAGTGTAAATAAGTGACATATATGCCAAAAATAAACAGGTCAGTTGTCACGTTATTCGTCGTCAATAATTTATTTAAAATATTTAATAGAAAAATAATTAAAATTAAAATTATGTAATTAAAATACCTAAAAAGTTAAAATCACACAACTATGTATTTGACAACAAAAAAATTAATTGACCCTAAAATCGTATTTTAGACCTACATTTATTATAAATAGTAATTTAAAATTAAATTTTATGTTATACTTCAGGATTTAAAATAAATATCTTAAAATACGAATAAAAATTAAGAAAGTCATTAAAATATTTTTAATACAAAAATATTGGCATGTTATTAGTTTTTCTCATTCCAAGGAGAGAATATAAGAGATAAAAATAAAATATAAAAAACTAACCATAATGAAGGATTATATAAATTGTTTATATTATCATCATCTAATGACATATTTATATGTACAATAAAATTATGCGAATTTTGTAATAATCACTTCAAAATTCATGTCTGAAATACTTTTTAATCAATGACAAGATGCTTAGATAAATACCAATTCTTTATTGTAAAATTACTTAAAATATTCTTACTAAAATCCATAATGTCTAATAATATGCTGGAGTTTTAGCCACAATCTTTTACTAAGATCTTGATATAGAGATATAGGTCGAAGTAAAAAAAAACAAAGAAAAAAAAAAAAAAACTCTGCATGTTATATAAATTATTAAGGTTACATGAAATATTTAAAATAAACTTATATCATACAAATATGTCAGATATATAATATGTCTATTTTCACCTTCATCTTACCCATACTTCAAAGATAAACGATTTAATATTATAGATATTTTACATGTTTTTTTTTCTTCCATTAACCTATGACATAAAAGTTACTCGAATAAAAATAATAAACATATATTGTTTATACGTTTCTTTAATTAGTTAAACACTATTAGAAATTATCATATTACATTAAATTTTTCTTGCAAATTAAAATTTACAAGACTTTTTTTTGTCTTTCTTTTAAGAATTTTAATTGGTAGATAATTTCTTCATGGATAATTATTTCTTACAAAATTATAAAATTTGTAAGTATTTCCTACAAAATTTGTTGCGAAAAGTGTTTTATACATAATATTTTGCAAGAAAATTGGTAACAATTTCTTACAAATTTTTTTCTCACAACAAAATTTGTAAGTATTTTTTACGAAAAAAATTTCAAAACAAAATTGACATGAAATATGAATTTTTTTTAGTGAAAATTGAAAAGAAATATATATATATATATATAACCTTTCTAAATGGTTGTGCTGTGTTTCACTAAAACTTCAGAAAACAATCCGTGAAAGTTAACAATATAAAATATATATATATATATATATATATATATATATATATATATTTATATTAAAATATGATTTTTTTTGTTGCTGTTGGGCTTTTTTTTTTTCTCATGAAGGAAAGGGACCTGTTCTTTTTAGAGAAACTTTTTGTGTGCATGTAATCTACACAAAAAGGAGTGTACCCAAAAAATGTTTAGATATATAAAAGATGTGGACCAAATAATTTTTAGATCTATATTTTGAATAATGAAGGAGAAAGAATTTATGTGAGGTCCACTTTAGGAAGTATATAGACCAAAGAACACATCCTTTTTTTTTTCTTTCTTTTTCTCATTAGAGTCCATGAATTTTGGTCGAACTGAATCCACAAGCAAAGAATCTCTCCTTTATTTACATAAAAAGTTTGGCTTAAATTCTGCAACGTGTAGAACTGCTTTTTATTTGTGTTTTTGATTTTCACTAACAGTAACTGTAAAAATTGAAAATGATTGAATTGTATAATATTATTAGCCCGCAAAAGTTTCTTTCTACGGTCAGAACAGAAAGTGTTTTAAAGTTGCCGGCTTCAATGATAACCACTAGAGTTAATCAATCATTAATTAACCTTATAATTTACAAAGTAGTTTTTTTCGTTTTTCAAAGATTCGTACGATGACAAGGCAAAAGTAACTCTCTGCCACCTTTTCTCCAAATAAATAAATAAAATTTAAACCACTCTTTTAACTCTTTTAACACCAACTACTTTTGATTATTTCACGCATTTAGAAAAATATCAGTGATAATAAATTTGTAAGTTGCCATGATTTTTTTTCTTCTATTTATTGGGAGAGGGGCGTTGGAACAAGGAAGTTTGTTAAAGTTTTTGATTATTAAACTTGACCAAATTAAGAAAAGATGATAATTTTAAAAAAAAAGTGTAGTTGTGCATGAGTCATTAAGGATATATATACATCAACGTTAATCAGTACAGTTCATGCACGATTGAACTGCGTCCAAATCTAAAACAGTTTAATTAGTTGATACGATAGAAGAAGATGTTTAGCAGAAAACAATATTTGAGAAAACTGCACGAGACAGACAGAAACAATGGAGCATGTGACAGAATCAGAACATATATATCTTGTTTGTGTGAGATGCATAGATTCATTGGAGAGAAGACATAAAATCTGAAAAGGGTCATGTGGCACACGATGACAGGGCCGAATGGAACACGTACATTGAGATAAATGTTCGGCCACCGTAACTGAACTGATTGAAACGTTTAAACAGGGAAAAGAGGAATTAAAGAAGAAAAGGTAGGAAGAGTGAGATATGATTGAATTAAAGTATGAGCTAAGCGAGGTCCACCACAAAGTTTATGCATGACACATGGTACAGGTCCAGTCACTCATAAATCAAAACACCCAAAACCAAATCACACATCATGTAAATCTATATACATATATATCTACAACAACATTATGAGGCAATCATTGGCTAATACATGAGGTTACAGCCACCTGATAGAACGAAAATTCAAAACCAATCATAATTTTCTTAATGTTTAGTTAGAAACACATACAAGATGTATATGTTTCAGTAGCGTGAAAGAATATGTAGAAAGTTTCAAAATAAGTTATATTTAAAATATATAAGATATAAGTGGGTGTAATTTTTATTTTATATACAAGTTAGTTTTGTAAAATTAAGTTAAACTTAAAATTTACTTCTTACTGATTTTTATGACCGAGAGAAACTTGGTTTAGGAGACTTTGGGTTGCAGTAAAAAATGAGGTGAGATGGGTGGTGGAGATGATTTGATTGGGTTAGGAGGAATAAAAGGAAGATAAAGAAAGAGAAGAAGGTAGGGTTTGATGGTTGACAAATATTGTAATGGGGTTTGAGGGTCTTTAAAGATACCCAACAAGTGGTGTATTGCATCACACCCTTATCGATCTATGCATTCGGGAATAGGGCAACCAAGTATTGTGCATGGCAATTATATCTTTCAACACAATCATGGGCTACTTTTAGTGCAACACCTTCCCTCACTTATTTGCGTAAAGCCTTCAAATGCTTATCTTCAGACGCATACTCATCAACATCCTTTCGTGCGTTATCTCTCTCTCTCTCTCTCACTCTTTCTCTCTCACACACACACACACACTCTTTGGCCCATTCTTTTCGTTTCACGTTTACTTAGTGCATTTTTCTCTTCCTATACGTACCGTTTCCCTTTAATTGCGTTGTGTTTATCCCCCACTCTCCAAATTGCCAAACTTCAATTAATCATTTGAAACAAATCCTTCGTAGTTTTCTTCCCCAGATCAGAACGCGACACTTGATTAAAAGCATACACCAATTAACGACACATACTCAAAAAGGTTTAAGCTTTTCCTATGGAGAAACTGACACAAAGTTGAAAAAAAGAAAATACAAATCACAACTTTGCTACCATCTGTGGAATAAAGTAATTGTTGAACAGTAAACAAAGGTGGGTAAAAGGCACATAAGGGTTTAAGGGTGATTTTGCAAGTAAAAGTCTACATTAGAAGGAAATTTGGCGTTCGAAATGGTGATTTATTGGAGGGGGTAGAGAGATGCATAGTTAAAAATGGTGATTTTGTTTTGACTTGTTACTACACAAAGAATTATGCTGGTTTCTAGTAGTTTGTGATCCTAAGATTTGGTCTCAGGCTTCTCACAGAATTAGGTGCTTTATTGTACCATGGACGCATTAATATTTTTGGTGTGTGCTAGATTTGGCTTCTCAATATACATTTTTACTTCTAAAATTATGGATAAAATAATATAAGTGAGGTCTTAATTACCAAAGGAAAATGTTTTTTGACACCATTTCTACCAATTAATAACCCACTTTTAGGAGTATTTTGTTCATTAAAAATAATGAATGAAAAGTGTGTGTATAAAATTATAAAAAATTCTAATTAATGATCAATTTTAATAACAAAGAAAATGTTTAGAGACCAATTTTTTAATTAGAGATCAATTTAGAGATTAATTTCTTAATTATAGATCAATTTAGAGATCAATTTTGTGGTAGTTAAAATTTTGATAGCTAATATTAGTGACCAATTTAGATATCAATTCATAATAGAAACTATTTTATTTATCAATTTAAAAATTTATAATTTTTTATTTATAATAAAAACTATTTTAGTTACTAGTAATTTTTAATTTATAAATTCATATCTAAGTTAGTCTTGACTAATTATTTTTAGTCATTAAAATTAATTATTATTCAAAAAATTTCTTATATAGTATATTCTCTTAATCATTTATTTTGATTATAGTTTTTTTTTTCAATGTTTTTGCTTTTTAGGTAGTGGCGAGTATCGTTTTTGATAAGGTTTGGTGTGGTGAAGAAATTTTCCTATTTTATCAGAAAAAAAAGAGTATTATGTGATTGTACAATATCACTTATTTATAAATTTAATTAATCCATGACACTTAATTAAATATTATTAATTATTTAATATTTTGAAACATGGATATTATTTAAAAATTGAATATGTATAATTTTAGTACTTTATAATCTTGAGATCGAATATCTTACGCTACAAGGTTGTCCTTGTCACTATAACATGATTTCCTCTGCCTATGAAGAAAAAAGGTATGGTCTTTAATTGTGAGACGGCCAGTGTCTACCTTGCAAGAGAGGTTACCACCAAACATGGGGTGGTGGGGCATTATAAATCACCCAGTTTTCTATCATTTCATTCAAAATATCAGATTCTCTACGAAAATTCAACATTTTTTTGTTTTTTTGTTTAAAAAAAGTGCAACAATGATATTTCCCATGCCATGCACATGCACTTCATTAACCTAAGATCCGTACACTTCCTCAAACCTTCAACTCAACTCAAGTCACTTTCCCAACTAGTTACTATTTCAGTGAGAACAAGTAGTTAGTTAACCGGTAACACCAGACAACAGTGAAAAAAAAAAGACGCAAAATGTTTTTATCTCCTTAAAAGAATGCAAAAGAAGAAGGTTCAACCCAAACAAAGAGAAACGTAATACAATATTATAAAATATAGTCAGTGACATACTCTAGACCCAATAAATTAATAAAAGAATTTGCGACATAGCAAAAAAGAAAAAAAACGAATTATAACCAGAAAAATTATAATCCAACTCTTATGTTGTTTCAAATTTTGTTAGATAATTATTAAGAGAGAAAACAAATTAGAAAAGTTACACCTTTACTATAAGTTATCATTTTCGACGCATTGAATAACTAAAAAACATCAATCCTTATAAATGAAAAAAAAAAACAACGTTAAAAGGAGAATTTTGTTTTATTGAAAGTAATTTGTGAAGATTTTAAAATGAAAATGAATTAATAATAAAACTAATTAAATTTTCGATGGAAAAATTATTATCTACAAAACTGATAGATATTCTAGACTAAAAACATTAAACTGACTTATAAATGAAAGAAAATAGATATGGGTGTTTTTCCTTGGCCTTATTAACTTTTACGATTCATCATGGCACTTTTTGTTTTCTGTTTGACTTTGTCCTATGTATCGTAGGTTAATATACTTCGAGAACGGTCCTAAGTAAATTTTAATTAATTAAGAGTCAATAGAGCTATGGCGTTCTAATCCGAACTTTTTTTGCAATGTTCTAAATATTGGAATTGCTTTATTTCAACACTTTCCTTTTAAGATGGAATCGACCGAGCCTGATTAGATTAGTATCCTATAATCATGCATAATGTCTGGCATTTTTGTCCTTAACTAGGAACAATGCTGTCATCAAGATATACAATGTTTTTTTTAAAATAAACTTTTACGACACTTATCTGCCCCCTACCATGACACATGAAAAGAAAAGAGAACCCACTTCTCCATCGCTTTAATACAACTTATGATAAACATTTAATTAATCGCGATATCTGACAATTACCAAAGCAATAATTTGACACAGTTAGGAGATAACGATTGACGAAGATATTGCAAAGTCACATATAGAGACGAAGAGCTACTAAAATAATTAATTTTCATTACTGGAACATTAAACATTTAATTACGTATACATGGGAAAAGAGAATTGAAATGAGTTTGACTGATACACTACGTTACACGTAGTGGTGGTACAATATATATTATATATAAGAGTGGCTAAAGAGCTAATTAAGCTTCTTCTTTTTTTTCTTTTCTTACATGAGTGCCCAACAGTTACAGCTACCAGAACAGGCAAATTTAAACCACACCTTTACATAAATCAAACCAAACACTTATACCAAAGGCTACGTACTATTCTTGCATTGTAGATATGAGTGATCTTAGATGTGACCTCACTCGGTAAAGTAATTGAAAGTTTGGGTTATTTTCTCTTTTAAACTTTTTTTTTTTTTTTTGGGGTCATTCCCTTGTTTCATATAACTTCAATGGTGAAATCAGACTTTGCCAACAGCACCAAGACCAGCACCTGCATGGTTGGGTTCCATTGTTCCCATCTTCACAGCTCCAATTATGTGCCCATTCGCTTCTTGAACCTTCACCGGCTCATCTAGTGCCACTGGGGTGGCGTTTCTGTACATCAAATACATCACCATCTGAATTATCCCGAACAGAAACCCGAGTGTGTTTGGGAGCTGCATCGTCACAAAAATGCAAACATTGATGTCTTTATCCAAAAAGAAGAGAAAGAATCAAATAAAATTGCACTGTCCTACACATAAAAGGTTTATCTGATTAAACAATGATGCACTTTGGAATGTGGGGTGTCCATGTTGCACTTGGATTTATTCATGGGAGCTCCAAGTTAATGGAGCACGCAAACATGTAATTTTTTGTACTATTATTGATTCGACATTATCACCTTTAAAGCAAAACGAAAAACTAAAGGGGCTTGCCCAAAAAGGGAATTAATGGACAAAGTTAGCAAGACACGTAGACACCTTTGTATCAATAATAATGCAGCAATAGTTCAAAAACATGAATATATATCCTCGTAGTCGTACGTAGGAGTATTAATTAATTACAGCATTGAACTTACAGCAACGTAATAATCCCTGAGAAGAAGACCGTAGAAGAACCACATAACAGCATTGATGGTCAAAAACATGGACAAGGTAAATGGCATGTATTCCACGCTCCTTGTCTTAATCACTCGCTTCTGCATGATTGATCATAACACTTGAATTAATGGTTGCTCATGTGTATTACTTTTGAAAAGATTGAAATTTTGTAAAAACAAAACATTGATTAGGTTTCATTAAAGGCTCACAATGATGAAGAGAGGTGCAGCAAAGACACTGATGTTGAAAACAAGGCAAATCCATCCTATGATGGCAAGACGCTTTGCTCCCTTCGACAGGTAGAGAGTTGACAGAAGCATGGCTCCGAACCCAAACACATTCAGCAACAGAAGAAGCTTGATGGTCGTAAGCTAAAAATAAATCAGAACATTTAATTTTAGTTCAAAGTTTATATATAAAGAAAATAAATTAAGAAAAAACTATATATCTATATATAAGATAAATACCCTAGGCTTCCTTGGAGCGTAAATTAAGAAGATTGTAAGGTAAATTGATTCCACAACAATTCCAAAAGTGTTAATGGTGATGAGGAGAAGAGCAGATTCTCTTTTGACGAATGCATAGTAAATCCAAAGCATTGCACTGAACAGTGCAACAACGTAAGGAAGTGACTGAAACTCTTCAGTGGATTTCTTCTTGTAGATTTGGTAAAAGGTTGGCCTGCAAGTTAAGTTGATGAAATTAAAATTACTTCACAGCATGACTAAAGATTAATCACAAAGATTACACATGCCAAAAGAGAAAAATAAAACAGGATCCACTTACAATGGAGCAAGAAACACTCCAAAGGAGATGATGTTGCCTATAAAAACAAACCGATTAACAAAACAGGCATTAGTACGATGAAAAACTGGCATAGATATCAAAACAACAACTTTTGTTCAGCTCATCCCACGAACACATTTGCATGTTCCTAACTGCACTAAATACGCATGCAATAATATAAAGTGAGAGAGAAAGGGATGTAGTGTATATACCCAGAAGACCGAACACAAAAGCCCAAGATTCGCGATGCATGGCCATGTGTATTGAAATGAATCTAACAGAGGTTTTGGAATAGTTGTCTCTCTAGAATTGTGTGGGGTTGAAAGTAAAAGTTTTGGTTCTCTCTGTGTATTTGTGTGTATGAAGATTTAGGGTGGGTATTTATAGAAAGCAAAAGCAAGAGGAGGTGGTCAACTTGCAGAGAGGGAATGCAAAACATGAATTTAGCTTTAACATACTTTCCAGTTGCTCCTCCCAAACACCGTATTTGCTTTAGCACTATCCAAACACCTTTCTTACCTTATTGCACTCTCTTAACCTCTTTTGTTTAAAAACCTCCCACACATGAACCCTCACACGAGGTAAATCATGTAACACAGTACTATTACTGGTACATACACGAAATTCCCCTGCCCCACCATGCCTCTTTCTGATGTGTCACCCACCAAATGGCTTAAAGCCTTACAACTCATTCATACTTTGGAATCTTAGTTCATATATTCATACATATACTTCTTCTTCTTCTTCTTCCTACGAATCAGATACAATTCACCATGAAAATGTTACGGTGATGAATTTTCACCGTCTTTGGCAGTATTTTGCATGATGATGCCGGGTCCATCTTGTGAACTATACTTATAGCGACAGCCAATTCAATTTGCACTACTCTTTTATGCGGATATTAATAATAATAATAATAATAAACGTGCTTCTCTCTCTTTATTTTTTCTTTTCAATTATTGGGCAGCCAGCCACCAAAAAGCTTCAAACATGATGTAATAATCAATACCAATTATTATTATTTTTATTATTATTATCATGCTATGTTATGTTTCTTCCGTCCACTTAATTTTCTTCCATGTTCTCTAACCACGACGTTACCTATCTTAATTAAATGGTATCTTAAATGGTGGATTAATTAATTAATTAACCAATATTCATGATTCTCATGATTAGTATACTTGGTTGTTTAATGTAATATGTATTTAAAGTTGTAACCAAAACGAAAATTTTGGGAGGAGAAGTAAATGAGAAATCACACACAAGGATATATACCCAACTATTAGTATTTATTTTCGTTAATTAACTTTGATTTAAAAAGTTTGGAATTCTTAGCACTATCCCACAATTGGTCTGCTTCTGGTCCTCCACGCCACCTTCCTTATAATTTTCTTTCTTTTGAGGTCCTTTTTCGAAAAAATAATACTTTTTAATTGGTAAAACAACAATTTGGTGCTAATGATTACGTGAAAAGTGTTGTGAATAAATTATTAAACAATCGAGAGTATGACTAAAGATATTGTTATATGTAAAATCACTTTGGAATTGTAACTTTTTAATTGAAAAGAAAATGACTTTTGTAGTTTTTCGTCATTGAAATTCCATCATTATATATTTTTATCATTAAAATATTGCCCTTCCTTATAGTAGTTGAGTATATCCACTCGGTATGTATTTTTATTACTAAAAACATTTCTTTCATTACTAAGTATAATATTCAGTCATCGAATTATAATTTTTCTTATTGAAAAAAGGTTACTAAAACCTCACTCTTCTGCGTCTTCACGTATCGTTTAACATATTTCAATTTTTTACAACAATTTAGTAAGATCCAAGATACTAACAAGAGTGAAAGTAATAGATGGAAGAATCTCATACATCAACTACATGAATAATTTTGCTATTATAATTTTATTTTATTTTTTTCTTCTGTTTTGGGAAAATTTACTTGTTGTGTATTTATAGTTTGAGGAAAGTAAATTTGTGGGAGTGGTTTTGCTTTGGAGATTGAATGATGAAGAAATGGAGATTGGGATGAAGATAAAGTTGAGACCCAAGGTGTGGGAAGCGTCACAATTAGCAAAACTGGAAAATAAAGGAAAATAGAAACTAGAACGCTACAGCACCAAGTGTGGTGCACACTAAAGAAGAGAAATTGCTTGGAAGGAGGTGCCACACCAAAGAGTATGGTATTTGACCCCACAGGTGTGGCATGCATGCCAATCAAATTTTAAGCTGTCTTTCTACTTTTTATCTTATTAAACTAATTAAATTTAAATTTAACTTAATTTCATAAAATTTATTATAATATTTAATAAAGTAAAAGATTTACATTTATTTATATATTGTAATTTTGTTATATTTTTATTTGATATAAAATTTTTAACATAAGTTTTAATGTTTAATGTTGTTTATCAACGTTGTAGATGTGAGAAAATATATTTAAAAATGTCGGAATTTAAATGTGAGGATAAGTTTCACATCGAATAAAAATAAGAAAGTTGAACATTATATAAAGATAAAGACTCATCAACTCAATATTTTGTTGTCTGGTTAGAGATAATGTCAATCCCTTATGTGTGAATTGAACTCATATCTTACTGGTGTTATATCTCTCTAATGATCATCTTTTGAAACACCAACAAAAAACTCAAAGAAACTAAAACTATGAACATATTAAGTTATATCTTATTTATTCATTAAAACATCAGCTAAAAATATGTTCAAATTAGATATATAGTATATAGGTATAGTATATAGGTGACTGGAAAATTTTCACCTTATTGATTTTTTACGATTAAATTAAACTTAAATTTTATTTTCTTAAAATAGTATCAAAATTATTTAAAACATATTTTAACAAGGCATTGAGTTTTATGTCACCCCATGTTATTCTTAATCCTATATTCCAGATGTTCAATTTTATATATGAGAAATTGGATTAAAATTTTCACTTATACATTATTATTTTATTTTATTTATATTCATAACTTCTTCTCTTCTTCTTTTTTTTTTTATATTTTTCCTTACTTTGGTTTATATTTTTTTTGTGGTTAATATGTTTAGATAGTAATTTTGTCTAAAGATTTCGACATAGCAATTTTATGTTTGTAATGGATATAAGCAATTTTATTTTTGCAGACGAGGTCTTCTTTTCTTATTGAATTTATTATATGAACAGTGGAGGAGTTTTTCAGGGGGTGGCCATTTAATTTTTTTATATAATATGTAATTTAATAATTTTCAATCTTTTTTCAACAATTTTAATTTATATAGAATTTATATTAAAAATTGATGATTATTAATAAAGCATAACATTTAATAAAAATAAATAATAAAACATAAAATCAAATATAATAAAAATTAAAAATATTTATTAAAATATATATTTTTATTGTTTTTTTTTTGAGTTCTTACATATTAGACTCATCTCTTACTTTCACTTTTTTTTTTTTGAAAAAGGAAAACAGTTAGACACAAATTAATTATTATTTTTTCTTTCATTTCATTTATTCTCTTTCACTATATTGAAGAAAAATAAAGGTAATTTTCTTCATTTTGAAATATTTATTTAATAGTTAGTATTATTTTTTATCTAATGAGTCTTATGTTTATTTTTTATGAATATAGAAGTAAAAGAAATGTATGATATGTTTTTCCATAACTGATTTTTAATTGTGCTTTCATTATCATAGATTTTCTTTAGTAACTCTCATTTTTTAATTAGATTGTGATAACTATTTTTTAATTTTAATCTTTTTTAGGAACTCTCAATCTTAATTTTTTAGAAAGATTTTCATATTTATATTGAAAAAAATACAGCTGAAAATTTTAATTTTGATTTAATTATTGATGAGTTCAATAATTTGAAAAAATAATACTTTAGATATGTTTGATTTGTTTTGTAGTTATGGTTATACTAAATTATGTATTAATTTTTATTATATCAGTAACAATAATTAAAAATATAAATTTTGAGTATATTATTTTGACTCCCCAAACTTATTAGACAAGATCCACTAATGTATATGAATCTAATTGATGACCATTACGTAACTTTCTACCATAAAGATTTGACTTTTAGGGATCAAATGAACTAAAACAATAGTGTAATTAATAGTTCAATGACCTCACTAAGACACTGTTACTAAATAATGGCACGTCAATTTCAAAAAGAAATTCCTCAGCACTTCCAACATAATTTCTGAATGAATTTCTTTGTAATTCTAACAAATATCTCGATCTCTCTCTTCCCTTTCAAAACTCTTTTGCCTTCCTCTTGCTAATTTAGATAACTACACGATCATGTTTCACTGCAAGAATTTCTCTTTTTGATAATAATAATAATAATAATAATAACTAAACTAAAAATTGAAGGTTCGATGGCAGAAAGAAGGTGAATATTTTACATTTTATATATAGATTAAAGGAATAATAGAAATGGGGAATTAGTTGAGAGGGTAGATAGAGATGGAAAATTGTGATGGTGCACTGTAATGCACTGTAGGAAAGTATGCACTATATATGTAGAGTGAAGCCACTTGCATGTCCCCTTGTTTTTCAAGGATTCTGGTGAAGTTTGAGAGATACTCTTCCCATTCGCATAATATCTTGAATCGCGCGCACTACCTAACTAGCCAGCCATAGGGCATCTTCTTCTTTTTGATGTGTAATCACACTTCAGATCTTCACTCCTTTCACATAAAGAACACACTTCAACGGTCCATAAATAACCTCACCTTCGTTATGGAGAATATGCTGTCTTACTTAAACAAGAAATCTCTTTCATTCTTCACATAGGTATCACCACCAATGTTCACTACTACTTCTCATTTTCTCAATTCTTTTTTTATACACCAAAAATAATTAAATAAATAAAATAGGACACTTGGAATCTCTCCTGACCCATACATAAGTTACAACCCAATTGGATAAACCTCTAAAAGTAGTACACTACATTGTCAACCCATCTCTAATTAGGATACCTTCTACAATTTTATCTATCATCATCTTGTTTCGGTCTATTGTTGGGAAAAAACACACCATCAATGAAAAACATATTGTCTTTACCTTCTAAGAATCACTCTACTAACAAATAAATAAGATTAATACAAAGAAACATAAGAATATAATGTGAAATAACACCGTCAAAATTTGCACTACACATAAACTACTCTTCCATGTCCACCTCAAGTACACTCACACCCTTAAAGTAAAAATTTAACTCAAACCTCACAACACTCTATCACAAAAGTATAAGAAAAGTCAAATACAAAGTTCGAGTGTTTTTAATTGGGTCTATACATTTCCTTACTTTGCTGATAAAAAAAAAAAACTTTCCTTGTTCTAAGTGATGTGAGACTTTCTACGACGAATTATTTTCATCCGTCCAACGTATGTATTATTTTTATCTTTGTCTAAAGATTGTAAGAGAACAGCCCATCACAATTTTCATACTTGTACACTATTGACAAACTTTTACCCTACTGATCTTATACAGAAAAGAGACAAAGATGTCATTCATGATACAAAAAATGTGTCTTGTTGAATTCATGTAATAATAACTAGACCCAAGCTTTAATTTGAGCCAAACAGAATATTTCTTTTGTATTTTCACTGTCAGTTTTAAAGATAATTTTATTTTTAATATCCAAACACTTATCTACATGCATTTCCACATTATATTACCTTAGATACTAATTAAGCTCTAAACTACTAAATTGTTTGAAGTGATTAACTACTTTGACTATATTATATTGAACTTGTCTCAATCCATATTATACATATTTTACGCTATATATAGTTACAACCTTGTAAAAACAATAGATAAAATTCAATTTACAAAATAGATAACACACGCATTTCATGAATTTTATTTTATTTATTTGTATTTACATAATAGATAAAAAAAATAGTATTATATTGTTTGCAAAAGCTCCACTCTCTTATCCATATCACCCATTTTATATATTCTCCACCTTCGCAAAAAAGCTTGGAATACGAACAAATTTAAGTAGATAGATTAATTAACTCGTGACCATATAAAGAAAAAAACGTGTAGAGATATACTAATTAATGCAAAATAAAAAAGTACATGTATTTGGGTTTATTAATCAGTTGTCTTGTGCAATTAAACGCATGGTTATTATACCCAACAAAATATATAAGATAAGGACAGGTGGCGTAGCGTAAAATAAAAGAAAATAATATTAAATTAGGTAAAAAAAAATTGAATAAATCAGATACTTTATTTAAGTTAGTGTTAGATTCTATTCCTAGTTGGAAATGGAAGTGTGAATAATAAAAAAAAATTGTGTGGATGAAGGGAAGTGACGTAGGGTTAGACCCTCCACCCCCAAAAGGAAAGGATAATGATGATTTTTTTTCTCTGTGTATGCGTTCAGTACGATGGAACATGGTAAGGGTTTTCATTTTCAGAAATAATTTTCATGACGTCACCTTGGTTTTTAATTGAACCAATAATGAAGAAGGGATATGATATTATCTACGAGTGCATGGCTGCAAAATATTATAATGGAAAAAAAAAAGAATCACTTTTTTTTTTTTTTCATTTTTGTGTATCGCCAAAGTGATATGAAGCATGTGAAAAAACAGGGTTGGGTGGTTCCTACACTAGAATTAATTGAATGTAATCTTTTATATGAGGTAGGACACATTTTTATTACAAAATTATCAAAGCAATAGCTAAAAGAACCAAAAAAGAGTGGAAGACAAGATCATGTTTAACTTTAATTTATGATCATCGATGATGTAAGAAAATATGAATTATTATTGCAACATATGTATTCAATGGATTCCAATTTCTCAAAGTGTTCCTTATCATAATGTACGTGAAACTTGGGGGATTTCTTTTATCATTTGTTTTGAATTAAAAAAATAAAAAGTATTTTTTTCATTTTAAAGTTAAGGGACATAGCTAATTTTAATAATATTTTATTATAAAAGTAAATTATTACATATACATATCCATATAACAAAAAGTTAATCAAAAGCCAACCTCAAAAACAAATATGGATATATAGAAATTAATATTTGAATCACAAGTATGTAAAATAATGAATAGTTAAAACACGGTCAAAGTGAATTAGTTTTGAAAAATAACCTCCTAATCTTTAAAACAAATTATGCTTAAAATTGTATTAAAGACGATAAACATTACTAAGATTTAAAAGAATTCAAAATAATATAAGAAAGATGAAAAAGTTGACACATAAAATTATATATTATTAATCCAAACAATTAATTTTGCATAATATTAATTTTTTAATGACAAATAATTCAGTCAAGTTATATTCCAATTGTGGTGTTTGAATCACAAGATGATGAAATAAAAAGAGTTATACTTCAACTATTAGGTATCTTTTTGTCCTTTTAATATAGGTTGGATCAATAATCGTACTAAAGTTACGGTGATGAATTTTATTTTCAACGTGACAATTGCTAATCTAAATACACAGTTATTTATTGACTATAACTTATTTAAATATATAATATAATATAATATAATATTATGATTTTACTGAAAGGTTGGAATGCATCGTTCACATTCTAATTTATAGAAGTTATTCATTCCTGCATGATATACCAAAATTATATATATATATATATCATACAATAAAAATGGATTTTTATTTGCAGAGATGCATAGATATACAGAGTATGACCGGAATAATAGATTTCTTGTAAAACGTGATAATTGTGAGAAAACAGAACAAAAAGGACTTCGCACTTACAACGTGTGCGCGTTAGTACGTATTTAACTTTAACTTTATATTGCGTACAATAAAAAAGTATTTATTTATATATAAATAATTTACTCATGCTTTAATGTTATTACTTTTTATGTTAACTTGTGAATAACACATTATTCATACGGATTAATTTAAGATATATAATTTAGTGTCGATATTATTAATATTAATTTAAATAAATATAAGTATTAAAAATAAATTAAAATTATTTTTTTATATTTTTAATTAGTATCTGTTAAATTGATATTAATTTAAATAAATATAAATATTAAAAATAAGTAAGATTTTTCTTCATTTAACATTAATTTTATTTATTTTAATTATTGTACACTAAAATGAAATGAAATTATTTATTTTTAATATTTATTTAAATTAATGCATGTTAAGTTGACTTTAACTTTAATAAATATAAATATTTAAAACTAAAAAAATTAGTATGTGTTAATTTGACACTAATTTTATTTATTTTTTATATATTTCTCTTAAGTTTGTTAAACTGATATTAATTAATTTATTTTTAATATTTATTTTAGTGAAGGTTAAGTTAATGTTTAAAAAAATAGTTAAAATATATATATATATATATATATATATATATATATATATATATAATTACTTTGAAATTTTTACTAAATAAATATCGTCAACTTAGTTAACTTTAATAACGTCATTATTTAATTAGTATTAATATTTAGAAGTTAAATTTATATTTTTATAATGATATAATAAATTAAATCTAAATATTCATCCCACTAGATCTTACATGAATAATTAAGACTGAAATAAAATACACCTTCATAAAGTTTTCGTTTTAAAAAGGAAAAAAATTAAATTAAAAAATATTTTAAATATGTTTACTTCAATTTTTTAAACTTTAGTGAAATCTACACTAATAAACATTATAATACATTATTTGATCAAAATCACACAAAGAATAAAGATTAAACTAATAATAATTGAAATTTAACATAGATTTTTAATTTTTAAACTTTAATATATGTTGGATGGTGATAAAAAATATGCATAAAAATTACATTAAATTATTATATTATAGTAAATAAAATTTATTTATACAATTATAATAATAAAATTACACGTATGATAATGAGTTAGAAATAAAAATAATTATATAAAAAAGATCAAAACAATATTCTACATGATAAAAATGAATAACAAATAAAAATATTAAAAACAATGAATAAATGGAAACAATTTGAGAGACCATTAAATGAAATCACATAAATAAAAACAAATGTATAGTTAAAGGTATGATAAGAAGAACGTTAGAAATTTAAGAAAACTTTTTAAATATCAACCTAATCGAAGGGTTTACAAATGATAAAAATTGTTTTAGCGAAACAAAAGAGTTATTCAAATGAAATAAAAATTAATAATAATAAAATAAAGAAGATCAAATTTTTATATTACCTAGTATATGAAAAATTTATGTTGTTCAACATTTAAATTGATAGTGTCAAACATTATCATGTGAAAAGAAAATATACGATAAATAAAATGAATAGAAATATTCAATGTGAGAAATAAAAAATATTTAATTGACATATATCATTTGAACATAATTGCATATATGTTGTGATCAGAACAAAATATCTTGGAGATACAAATAAATTTGACAAACCAAACAATTAGAAGAAATAAAAAATAGAAGTGTGTAGTATTTATATATATTATATTAGTAGGTGATACACATTTTTTAAATATGCATGATATTATATTAGTAGATGATGATAATATAATATTTTTAAGTTAATATATGAAATAAAATTATATTTATTAAAAATAAAGTGAAAATATGAGAGAATAACTGTTGATAAATAGAGAAAAAAAGAAGAAGCAGAGATAAACTATTCTTTAGAAAAGCTGATAAAAGTAATAGTCAATTCTCAAAAATGTAATAAATAATTATATTTTAAAGGGTAAAATTGGTATTTTAAAATGTAGACACAAAAGAAATAATCTTCTTTATATATATATATATATATATATATATATAAGGCTACTTAATAGACTATGAGTATTTTAATAATTTAAACAAGGAAAAAGATAGAGAGGGATGAATATTATGGCATGTATGGGCTAAATATGTACATTTTCATCCTCATCTTCAGTCCAATACTTAATTGAAAAAATGAGTATTTTTCATACACATACTTATATCCAATGATTTTTCAAAACAGACACAAATTCAGACGATACCACAAGAACGAATTTATTTATCATCCTAGTATAAATACCTTTAAAATATCTCATTTTTTGTCTATGTAATAAATGTTTAATTTTCCTTTTAAAATTCTCTAATTTGTCTCCCTCTAATTTCAAAATGTAATATTACATTTTATCCTGTGCATGTTTTCTTAAAAAAACTGTATTTATTTATTTTTTAAAGTTTTATTTATGTACAAAGTTTGTACAAAGTTTTATTTAAACTAATTAAGGGAAAAGGGTGAATTTCCAAATTGGACAAATTATTTAAAGGCTTCAAAAATTTTAGAAAGATAAAAAAACATATCTTATCCCATCAATCTTTGTTGTCACTTAAGATGTATCCAAAAAAGTGTATCATCGTCATTTTTACTAGTTTTTTCTTAAAGGACAATGATATTTGTCATAAAAAAAGTTTTTACACACACTTAAATTATTATTGACTTTTTTTACGTTTTCTATTAAAATAATAAGAAATTCACTTTTGAAGAATATTTTATTCTTATAGTAAATTGTCAAATAATAATTATTGGTGTAAACAAATTTTATCACTCTACTCTTTTTTCCTAAATATTCCTTAATAAAACTAAATAAATATTGATTCGTTTGCTTGAATAAAAGTATAGTCATAAGTTATAATAACAAATTAGTTAAATCTCATTCAAAACATATACTATTACTATTATTATTATTTTTATTATATAATATATATATATATATATATATATATATATATATATATATATATATATATATATATATATATATTATTCATGTAGACAATTAACAAAGAATGATATCAACTTAGAGTAGTTTCAATAGATATTAAAACACATTTTCTTACTACTATCAGAGACACATTTATTATTATAATTTTTAAGATTAATTATGTCTCTTATATTGTTCATATAATTCTTTTTTTATTCTCATTGTAATTTTTGAGATCAATTTCTTTCAATTATCATTTATGTATATTTGCACACAACTTACAAAAATAAAATGCAAAGGGTGTATCAGAACACTCTTCCTTACACAGTATCAAAACCTTAAATTTAAAATTATTTTTGAATACAAACAGGTTTTGGTCATTCTATCTCTTTATCTATATTTTTTTTATATGGATAAAAAATAATTATTTATGTTTACATTTTTATTTTATATAAACCCATATCTGTAAAACTTAGAGAGGCTCTAGTCTTGAGTGTGAACTAACCGCCCTGTAAAGCCACCAGAGCGGAAAGTCAGTAAGAAAGGAGCTACCAAAAATTGTGACAAACTTTATTAAAAAAGTGGGGGAAAAAAAAGTATGTAATGATTGTTTTAATAAAAGGGTTACAAAATCATTTTCACATGTGGTTACTATATATTAACTTATTTTAACGTCCTCTTATTCACCCACCATTCAAATCCAGTGAATTTTGAGGTTTATATCATAAATTTCTCTACTTATATTATAATATAATTAGAAAAACTGTTACATCTGCTAAACATAAAATCTTCCACCATATATAATGTAACGGAATTTTCAGGCTTATATTATTATATATCTTAGTAATTTATACTTGAATGATATACATAAATAATCAATTTAACATTTTTTTTTTGAATATATGGTAACTAAGTTTGGTTGGAATTTTTGCTTTAAATTATTTGAAGTATATAACAACACAATTTAACCAAACTTTATGACATTTTGATCAATTTTTTATATGCTAGTTTGAATATCAAAAGAAATGAGTTTTGGAAGGTGACATAGGTGGCTATGATTAAAATTATATAGGACCATAGGAATTTCAGTGTATTTAGAAACAGACAAAGGTATGGTGACGAAATTTCTGCGATAGCAAAGTTAAAAGTTAGGACATGGTTGAGAAACAAAATATCAAAAAAAAAAACATTTTATACTCTGATTGATGTTTATGTCCAAAAACATATATTTAATTTGTCTTATATTGGTTCAGAAGTAAGATAAAAAGAAGGGTCTCATCTGGTATAATGTTATTATCTTTCATTTTAACCCCTTATTAGCATCATCTATGTTGTTTGGTTGTTAAGGTTTTTAGACAAACTTATTACAAATGAAATAATTGTCTTCGAATTATCAGAAACAAACTACTCTAACAAAGAAATAATCTTTTGTTGACTCTAGTAGAAAAGATGATCTACGAGAGTTTGTTGGACCTCAGTTTTTTGCAAATTTATTGTATGTTAGATATAAAATGTTATATCTATGTTGGTAGGAAATAACCCTTGTATAAATAGATTTTTTGTAATATTTTGAGTCTATAGAGATCATAAAATGTATTTCATTTGTGATTTGTCTTGTGAGAGATTTGTGAGTTTTGTATGTGAAAAAAGAAATATAGTATTTATAGGTTTCAATTTTTCATCCCCTATATTTTTATTGGTATTGTACATGGACCAAGACAATGTCTTATTGTTTTATTTATATATTACTTATTGATGATAAAAGAAAAACACTTATATTTAGATTATGTAAATCTATTAAAGTACATCGATTGGATATCTCAAATGAACATTATATAAAAAGATTCAGAGTTATTCTTGATTGAAAACAACTAGGAAATCATAAGAAATACAAAATTGCACGAGGTAGACAAAATTCATACAACAAAATTGAGTGTTGATGTTTAAGTAATAGTAAGCGATGCATAGTTTCCATACGCACAAATTTTATGAACATATAACATAATATCATAATTATAATTACTCTAATATATTCATTTCGTCTTCTTACTACAAAAAACTTACTTTGAACAACTCAAAGCTCTTACACAAACATATGTATAATCACTTCTCCACATGTACATACTAAAAGAAATCATGGATTCCATACTCATATTATTCATTCATCTAAAAAATATCCTATTGCATAGATGTTATGTTAATTCTCCTTATTGATGGTAGCATGTTACTAGTCAAATATCCCTACCAACCTCATAGTAACCTAAAATATCAATCCATGGACTGATATAATCTTCTCTTAATCACAACTCTAAAATGGAAGAAAAGGAAAATAATTTTCTTAATAGAAATTAAACCACTTATAGAGATCAATAATCTCAGCTTAACTATTCAGTCTCATTAGAGACAACGATATTCAAATTATCTTTATATTTTAGAAAGAATTTAGAATAATTGAAATTTAGTAAAATTTTATTTATATAATAAAATAAGCATTCTTAACTTATTTATAAATTTTCTATTCCTTATCTATTAAAAGATTTATCTTTATAAAATATTTCAGGTCTTACACATTTAGACAAACATTATGAAAAGAATGATAGACAAAACCAGTAAAATTTTAAAAATAAAGAGTGAAGTTAAACATTTATAATTTGAATGAAAAAATTTGATTGAAGTTATAACTTTAGAAATTAAATCTATTGATAATTCATAGTTTTAGAAACCATGGTGTCACTTTATTTGTTTCACGGATTAATTTAAGCGTTGCTACAATTTTAATGACTAAATTAATTATTAAGGTACAAATTCAAGGATCATTCCATTACTTTATCATTTTTATATATTAACTTAATTTGTTATTACAATTTCAAAGGATAATTGATCATTCATTCTATTTTTATTTATAATTTTTTCTTAAAAAGGTTAAATAACAAATTACACTTTTATTCCCCCAAATATATTAGAATTTTATAAAGCACACCTTATTTAGGATGTCACTTTTGGAATATCAACATGTGTATATATTACTCTGCAAATTATTCTACACCCTTTTTAACCTAATAAAGAGTACTTGGATGCAGAATAGCCACAAAAAGATATATATATATATATATATATATATATATATATATATATATATATATATATATATATTCATAACGTTTTGTTCTTTATAGTAAACAAGAATATGAAATATAACACGAGAAATTGATGTGTATAATACAACTCATCTAAGTGGTTCTCATACGTATATAAATCCAGATATTATTACAGGTTTAAAAGTAGAAACTGGTATATACGTCGTGTAAAAGAATAACCTAAAAATGGGAGCAATGATGAGACCAAAATCCTATAAGTTGGCTCAGCATAAAGTTTACTGATTATTGATGCTATCATCTACTCACATAGCCACCAAATCCTACACCACGATAATGGTGGATATACCAGAGGCTTTTTAGGGTTCTCATCAAACATCTATGGTGGAGAAATCCATGTGGTTCCTTAATTCCAAGGGGAATGAATATGTTGTTTAAGGACCACCTTTGACATCTATTCTACAATATCCTCTTCTTATCCATATCCATTTCTCATCCATCTCTTTCAATTCTGCTACTTCCTATTCACCATATACTTTAGTTCTTCGTATGTAAATACGGTATTATCGTCGTAATCAAATGAATACTATATTACCATACTTTTTGCTTCTCTTTCCATTCTATTTCATTTACTTTTTCTAGTTTAGACAAGTATATATTTGTAAACTTTTCTTTTCAAAACCCTATTTGGGCTCCTTCTTCCTACACCCCATGATTTTGACATTCACCCCCATGAGAAGTTCAAAGGCAAAACACCACACACTAATAATAAGAAAAAGCAGAAACACAGTTCCTGTAATATCTCCTTGGAACAAGATTTGGGGACACCTTCTATTTTATTATTTATTATTGTAACACAAAAAAACAGAACAGAAATCACACATAACAGAAACTAATAACAATGGGACAGACATTGATCTATATTGTATGACTTATATCTTCTGCCCCCATTAGCCCTTTAAGATTTTGCATTAGTTTGAACATCAACACATGGTGGCACAGAGAGAGGGAGAGAAAGAGGCAAGTGCTCATGTATTTTTATCCTTCATTAAACTTCTCAACCCTCCTTAATTATGTTGTACTTGTTGAGTGCTAGCTTCCCTTGTTTTGTTTTCTGTTTGGTCCTGTTTTTTCTGTGCTTCCTCAACTTTCTTCACTCCCTTCTTCTCTCCAATCTCAATGTCCACAAATCCACCACTGTTCGCTGCATGATTCTCACTGCTCACTGCCGTGTTGGCGTTTTCTTCATTCGTAGCATTGTCTTTGTGTTCTGGCAGCTTTTGATCCTTACTTGGAGTGTGCTTTCTGTATATAAAATAGAGCACTATCTGAATTGTTCCAAATGTGATACCCACGAAGTTCGGAAGCTGTCCAAAAAAAAAAAAAGAGAAAAAGAAAATAATCGTTATACACAGTAGTACTATTTATCAATAAAGATGCAGCATATCCCTGAATCCAAAATGAGTTGTCATTTTTATGTTGGATTTTTTGAGTACTTACTGTAACATAGATGTCCCTCAGGAGAATACCGTATGCCAACCACATAATTGCACTCACTGTGAGAAGGAGTGAAAGAGTAATAGGCATGAACTCTACACTTTTCGTGCGAATAACCACTTTCTGGAATTGAACAAGACGAATTCAGTAAATCATGACATATAAAAAACTAACCTATAATTGAAGAGTGTTTATTTTTGAGCTTATGACAATATCAAACATATGAATACGAAGTCATAGAGTAAGAGGTTAAATCCTTAATTAAAGTTTTTGACTCATTCTATATATATACTCACAATGATGCTCAAAGGTGCTGCAAAAACACTGGTAGAAAGAACTACACAGATCCACCCAAGAAGCTCAATACGTGCTGTTCGTTCTTTTGCTAGAACGTGAGTGAGAAGAACAACCAAGAAAATGACTCCAACGTTGAACAAGAAAATCATCTTGAAGGTAAAAAACTGCAAGTCCAACATACTCTCGAATTAACCATACATATATATATAAGAAAAAGTTATGACAGAGACATAATAAGTGTCACAGAGATAAATTTAACAATATGTTCATACGCACCCTAGCTTTCCTGGGACAGTAAGTTATATAGATGACAAGGTAAACTGTCTCTATGAAACAACCAAATGCGTTGATGGTGATAAGAAGTATTTCTCCTGTCTTTATGTAAGCATAAAAAATCCAAAGCATTGAGGTGAAGAGTGCAGCAACGTAAGGAAGTGATTGGAAACCTTCTGTGGTTTTCTTCTTACAAACTCGATAAAACGTTGGTCTGCAAAATCCATATGCAAGAGATTCAATTTCTACTATAGTACTAATGTTATTGCTTCATTACACATATAAATTCACAGACACATGTAAATGAACAAGTGTTTTACTTACACTGGTGCTAGAAAGCAACAGAAGGAGACTAGGTTACCTACAACCAACGTTCACAA
>Ga0214543_1002089_pt1 | contig 39269 bp, 20 predicted proteins | sample CNSS2metaG_FD_160094 | JGI IMG/M metagenome (GOLD analysis project Ga0214543, IMG submission 160094) | Root nodule microbial communities from cowpea collected in UCLA plant growth center, Los Angeles, California, USA - CNSS2 | ecosystem: Host-associated > Plants > Roots > Nodule | place: USA...
TGCACTCAAAATCTATTCTAAATTATGAGTTAAACTAAAATAAATAAAAATTATAAAAAAATTGTTTATATTCTTATAGATATAAAATCTAGATACCTGGATATGTTATCATACTTACAACTTTTGAGGTATGTTCGATTACCTACCTCTGAAATGGAATGAGAATTCTAGGTTAACGAAGACTTACATAGGACTAGTACTTTCAGTGTTTAGTCTTGCGTTTCTTTTTCCTGGACTTATGTCAAAATGGGCCGGCCCAAACCCAATAAGATTTGGATTGGGTGACGAAAATAAAGTAGAAGTAAACCAGTAAATTAGATTGATATATTTTTTTTTGTGATTTCAATTATTAACTTCAGGTTTGTCTTCATAGCAATATTTAAAATTATAATTTCGGAGCTATTTGTTTATAAGAGCTTATAAAATAAAATTAATATTTCCATAAAATTACAAAAGTGTTTTTATATTATTAAAATAGCTTAATATAATGATTTGTCTTATTATTTTTGACTTAACGTGAAAATTGATTAGATGTGAAGTGATATATTGGTAGTTCTCATAAGTAATATCTAAAATTATAATTTCTTCATAAATGATATATCCAAACAATTTATTTCATCACCAAATACTTTACTTTTAAAACAAAATTATCTTATTAGAAGTTCCATCCAAATATTATGGGTTACAGTTAATAAATTTATGGTTTGTTTTAAGGATGACATTATAAAGCCGTTTTTTTATTGTAAAAAAACTTATACTTTTTTCTTATTTTCATGATTTAAACCTAACCAAATTCAAATTAAACTATAAAAAGGGAGATTATTTTTAATATATCTCTACTTTAATTATTTAAATTTCTCTTATTTTAATCAATAAATTCAAAACAAAAGGCAAAATATAGTTCTTAAAGAAGACACATTTAATAGTTTTGAAGTCACTGGCCCAATTTCTTTTATAATAATAATAATAATAAATAATAATAATATTTATTAAATAAAATGAAGATTATAAAAAAATTAATCATATAAATAATTATAAGAAATTATTTTTTATAATTTTATTGATAATTGTTAATTAAATTAAAAAAATATATAAAACCTAAAGTATATATTAAGATATAAATTATGTTAATATGATTGACAAATTTATTTTATTTTTTAATATTTTGAGTAGCAAAATTATTTATTAAAATTTTATTACAATTAAACAATTTCCGCAATTTGGTCTGAATTGACTTATCAATTATCACTTTCGAAGTGTGGGTTTGAAAATTCTTATAGTTTATTGTCACTCAATAGTTGAGTTGAGGGTGAACTAACGTGAGAGAAAATAAATTAGAAAAAACTTATTTAAATGAAAATAATTAAATAAGAAAATGAGAAAAAATAGTTTAATGCAATTCAGTGTTTTTTTCTAAAAGTAAGTAATGGGAAGGATAAGAAAAAAAGAGATATAAAATTTGTAAAATATGAAACTTAAAAAAAAAAAAATAGTCCCTTCAAAGAGAAGTGATTATTTTTCCAAATAATTAATATCAATGAAATTAATAAAACAAATTGGACCTTATAAAATTTTGCGGCCTTAGCCACATGTATACATGTTTTTTTTTCTATTATAATAATTATTTTAATTAGGTAAAACAGTTAAATTTAAATAAATAATTATTCAGAGAATTAAATGATAAAATAATTATTTTAATTAAAAAAAATTAAGATAAAAAATAAAGTATAATTATTTTAATTTAAAATAACGATAACTTAAACAATAAAATTAGAAAAAAAAAAAGAGAATCTCTTCTAGGGGATTAAGTAAATGCTTTCTCAAAAAATACAAAAACCAACATTTAATTCAAGTAATCTAAATTCTTTTTAACCGTTCAAAAAACCAACTAAAAATGGTAAAAAATGAAAGTGGGTTCAATATATATTTTCTTAATTTCATTTTTATCTACAAAATAAAATAGTATAAAGTATTTGTTACTTTAAATAATAGTATTGTGTATGGTGGAAACTTAAATGTAAATAGTATACTATATTTGATTTTTAAGTGTATTTTAAAGTTTAAAAGCTTATAAAAATACATTGTTTTTAATCTTTAATTTAATTAAGTTATAATACTGTATTCTTTTAGTGTTTATATTTATATTATTTACTTATTTTATTAATATTATCTCAATCATCTTTCAATCAATGAACTTTTGAACCAGTGTCCTAATTATTTAGTTTAGTTTATCTAAAGTCCAAAACATGTCAAAAACAAATTGATTACGACTCTTGAATGAAAATATGAATTATAAGAGGAAATGTGAACTATATAGTATTGAAATAACAATAATATTAATCCACAAAAGAAGCATATGGGTTCGGAAACTAAAAATAATAATATTAATTATAATAATGAAAAGATCATTCACTAAAAAAATAATAATGAAAAGATCAAGGGAACATACACTTATGCTCGTTGGTTCAAGTGGTCTATCACAGATACAAATTGAAAAACACATCACATGAAAACTATTGACTATATATCAAAGACCATCTTTCAAAATGTGTGTACCTAAATTCCGTGTTTGGATGGGAACAAAAGCAACTAAAGGAAGACAAAAGACACTGAGTTATTTCTTGTCTCAACGAATTCATGCAAGTAGAAATCAAAGCTCAACAATTTGTTTGAATTTTGGGAGACACACTTGGTATTTTCAATTTATAAATACTTAGAAATGGTTTAGTTTTTCTGTTTGGTATAGTGTCTCTTTCATGATGATTTTTATTTTTGTGAGAAAAGAACATTACCTAACATAGTAGGTTATTATCTATTTTGATTCACTGAAAGAAAATGCAATCCTTTTTTCTAAAGATATTCTAGGACTGCATATACTTTTCAAATATTCTAGTTGATTCGAATAAAATTGGGAATATAAGACATACAAATTATAATTTCGATAAATAAAGCAAATTATTACTATCATACCGTGCTTAATAGTCTGATATCATTTAGAGTTAAAGGATTAAATGCAAATTAAATACTTACTTCTCCTTCCACTTTTATAAGTGTCTTTTGTGGTGTGTTCTTTCATATGGATTGATTTGAGGATGAGAAGTAGGTAAATTTGATTGGATTTGAGACTGAAGTTTTTATTATTTCTTTTAAGATATTTGGAGGTTACAATGAAGTGTATTTGAGAGTATTTCTAAGAGTTTGTGAGAGATTTTACTCATATGACTAATTAAAAATAAAATTTAATAGATATAAAAGTAAGATTACTAGATTGTCTTTGGTGTTAAAAGTAATATAAAATGATATTTAGATGAGTTGTAACTATTTTCATTTTTTATGTTGAATAATTTTTTAAAAATAATTATTAATTGAAATAAATAAATATTATAATATATTTTATATAAAAAATTTAAATTTTGATTTCAATATTAAAGCTCAAAAAAATGAAAGATTTGTGGAATGGGTTCTTGCAACACAAACACAAATGTAGAATTTTGAGAAAGTGGAATGAGTTCCAAAAAAACCAGAACCATTACAATCTGCGATGAAGAATCGTAGATTCGATCCCAACCCCTAGAATTCTAATTTTGTAGTTGTGTGGCCTCAAACCATGCACCATTCTTGCCATTATCAACCTCCATTTTGTGAGGTTAGCTTGCTAAAATACCATCATTCACCCACAACTCTTATCAGATGAAGCGTGATGGGATAAAGAGCTTCTCCCGATGATCTGCGCTTCCCCTTCTATCCAAATACACACAAACGAACACGTAAAATCACGGGTAATCCTCGTTCGTCATTCTCTTGTAATAGTGCATCTACAAAACTAAACATAATGTTAAGGATAAAACTATGATAGAACACCACGCTCCAAAGCGGACAATATCTTAAATATCAGATAACTGACTCCAACGATAATAGTTGATCGACTTGGGATCGAAAAATTGACGCCCATCACAAGACCAAGATTTGAAGACAAATCATCTATCCTTAAACCCTCCATTGAGGATGAACAACTATCATTTTTCGAACATGAGCAATTTATAATGTACATGTGTTATATTATCAAACTTATATTCTCGAGACAAAAATGAATATATCTTAAAACAAACTTATTCTAATTGAAACAAAGAGAAAGTAACAACTTTGACAATTTTATTTTTTATTGAATAAGCATCAATTATAGACATTAGTCTTCAAACAACAATTTCAAATAAAAAATTAATAATAAGGCTTAATTACTCGGATTATACCTATTTTGGTTCGAAAATTTTAAAATGATACCCACTTTGAACTTGTCTCAATTTAGTACCCAATTTTGATTATTGCATCAATGTAGTACCCTCCGTTAAGTCTTCACAAACGACGTTAACCACCTTGCCACGTGTCCGCCTCTGGATTTTTTAATTTTTAATTTTTTTAAATTTTAAAAAAATAATTTTGCCACGTGTCAAATCCTTGATGTGACACGTGGCAAGATATCGCCATGTGTCAAGGTACCTGACAAGTGTCATTGTCTTCATTTCAACTTAGTCCACATATGTGTCTATTTGTTTCAATTTAGTACCCATATATGTTTATTGGTTTCAATTTAGTACCCAATCTATTTGTTTTAATTTTGTCTCAATATTTTTTTACGAAATAGAGAAATATTGTGTCTCCCTTAAGACCAAATTTATTATTTATATAAATGTTATATTTATATTTGTTATTAAAAATGACTTACAAATATGTTATTCATGACTTTTACCATTAACTTTAATATAAATTTCAATACTTAATTTTATACTATATTTGCCAGGTACCTTGACACGTGGCGATACCTTGCCACGTATCACTGACAATGCCACGTGTCACATCAAGGATTTGACACGTGGCAATTTCTTTTTTAATTCAAAAAAAAATTAAAAAAATTTAAAAATCCAAAGGCTGACACGTGGCAAGGTAGTTAACGGTGTTTGTGAATACTTAACGGAGGGTACTACATTGATGCAATAATTAAAATTGGGTACTAAATTGAGACCAAGTTCAAAGTGGGTACCATTTTGAAAATTTCGAACCAAAATGGGTATGATCTGAGTAATTAAACCTAATAATAAAGTGTCCTGGATGAGTTTAAACCGATAAAAGAGAACTTCTTTTTGCACTATCAAAATATGGAAGGTGCCCTCATCTTTGACAATCGTTGAAAATTTAAATATGAATCTAAATCATATTATAAATAAATATGAGAAACTAAAATACCTATTACATTAAGTAGACCTGTGAAAATGGATTGGAATCCGCGTGCCAACCCAGTCATCCACCACGAGTTTGGGTCGGATTGGGTTGAAATTTTTTTACAAATTTTAATACGGGTTGATCTTTGACCTGACTCACTTAGAAGTCGGCTGACTCACCCCAGTTGAACCCGTGGTGAACTGGGTTAGCTCACCAACCCGCAAATAAAGGGTCACACACGTGTTTTTTGTTAAGTTGGGCTTCACATTTGAGTCAGGTTAGGTTGTTTTTTTAACCAATACATAGATAATTTGTATTTTTGTGATTTTGGTTTGTATTTGGATTGTATTGAAGTTTATTTATATTTTAATTATAATTATAATTTAGTTTTAACTGAAAAAAAAATATAAAAATTGTATTTTTTAATTAAGTGAGTCCATGAGCCCACCTATTTAACCCATCAATCGGTGGTGGGCCGGACCAGGTTCGAATTTTTTTGGCTTGCTAATAAGTGAGCCGAGTTGGGTTGACTTACTAAGTGATCAACCCGTGATGGATCGAGCGAGATTATTTGTTTTGACAACTCTAACTTTAAGAGTTCGGATTAAAAGTGGTGTTAATATCTTATTTAAGTTAAATTTATGTCTCATTAACTATGTATCTCCTAATAAATTTCCCCCTTTAAAAAAAATATTACTAAGGTTGTTTGGATTCTATAACTTTGATGATTAAATATTGGCCTTAAAGGGAAATTTTATTGGATTTTTCTTCTCTTTAGAGACCAAATTTTATTGGCCTGGAAGGTAGAAGAATGTGGCATGGAAGAATGAAAAAAATGAGATTGGATAGGACGTGGAGTAAAGAGAGTAACTCTGAATGAAGGATGGGCACATGATGAAAGTTAGATGAATATATATGGTAAAGGGTATGATGTAACGTCCCATTTAATTATTAAACGAAATTAAAGGAAAACGTCACGCAAATGATAGTGCAGTAGTGTAGTCTTGGGGTCCTTAACCCAACCCCTACAACCTGGGCACACCACGATGCCAACGGAAATCAGATACAAGTTTAACAAAGAGTGTAGCGAAGAAATGCATAAAGCGATACATGGGCCATAGCCCTAAAGCAAACATGAAGAAAATAACTCCAGCCCAGATGGCTAAGCAGCGAAATCACCATTCCCTTGTTGACCATGAGAACCTCGCTCATCTGCTCCCATCAATCAAATTGATGATCATCGCAAGAAAGAGCAGCCACATACAATACAACCATACAACAAAACGGGTAAGCTAGAGCCATTAACATATTCCTCATACAGTCAAATATATTTTCATCATCCCATATCCATGTAACAACCAAGCATGTTATGACTCTTCATTCAATACACTACGACTCGACTCGACTCATCCGGATACGTATAACCTGATCGGATTCAGCGGACGCTTGCACTTGTGGTGTATACCTCTGCTCACCCCCGAGCCATGTGTTACAAGTGTTACGATGAATCAAATTTCCTTCACCACAAGGTTAGCCCTTAATGAATTTCAGGCCTCCTGCTCCTCTCACCACAAGAGTCAGTCCGCTCTAAGTGAGACTAACTGGCTCCTTAGAGTGTCAGGATGCAGTCCTTACCTTGAATCCTTACCTGGTTATACAGATGGGGCACCACCATGGGCACCCACTAACAGGGGCCATGAAATTACGTCCCGACCACTGAAGCGCAACCCCGAAGGTCCCACCTAAAGACCCCAAGGAATTACACGCTGACATGGACCAACATTTATAAAGCAGCAGTAAGAGAACACCAAAATCATATTTACAATTCCATACCAATCCCTGAGATTAATTTCTCATACGCATCACATTTTGAATCCATACATCTGATCATCACCACCCCATGAGTCTAGGGCCTCATCTCATATCAATACCATGTTCCTTTAGTTCCAAAACACTCATTCGTCTCACATGCCAAGTTCCCACAACACCCATCATTCATCATTTATGAATCGTGTCACGCATACATAACAGTCATTTAGGCATATATCCATACATATATACATGTATCTCATCACGGCTGTCATACCCATACAATTCCAATCATAAGAGTGTAAACACACAACCAAACACAGAGCAGTCTCGCCCAATCCCTCGCTCAGGCTAAAGGGTCTCGCTCAGGCGAGTCCCCTTCGCCTAGGCGAGGGCTCGAAAAGGGCATCAGGAAGCAACGCGGGATATCGCTTAGGCGAGACCCCTCTCGCCTGGGCGAGATGCTCGCTCGCTCAAAATAAGGAGCAGGTCGCCTGGGCGACCACTCGCGTAGACTGGTCTAGGCGAGCCCCTGTTTGTCTCGCCTGAGCGAGATTAACAGGTCTCGCCACTGTTTCACCTGCAACAGCCATGTTTTCCAACCAAATAACCCATGCAAGATACTCTCACGCATCAAAACGAAAGATCAAACCATAAAATCAACAACCAACTCATACATAGTTCAAAAGAATGACTCGAAACTAGAAACCCTAACTTCCCGTACCTGGAAGAGGGCTAACGGAGCTTTGACACGGGACCTCGGGGCGCAACAACTCAAGGATGACTCGCAGAACTGGCAGGACAGCGAAATAGAATCAGGGAAACCGAGTTAAGGGTGGCTTTTAATCGAAAATACAAAACAAGATAGCAAAAGGGAACTAGCACGGTTGGGAGAGACACTTACATGGAGTAGAAGTTCCTGTAGCTTACGTGACAGTGGAACAAAACCTAGTGAAAGGGGGTGACGGCTGCAGCTCAAGTTCTCTGAAATGGAGTGAAAATGTGACTTAGGGCAACTGGAAAGGACTTTATCTACTGGGCCAGCCCTTTAGACCCACTTACAAGGGCAGCCCTTTAGTTTAGGGCAGAAATAGTAAAGTGAATTTTTATGGACCTTACATATGAGATATAAGTGGAGGGTAACCACATAAAACCTAGAACAATACGATGGAGGAGTGCTAGGAAACTGAAATGTTGGAAACAATGGTTGGGCTTAAAAGGGGAAAAATTAAACTATAAACAATTGACACAAACTGATCTACATTTTTATTTTTTCTATATTCGAAAATTATTTAGAAGATATCATTTAAAATTATAAAAAGGAATTTTCAAAATTTATTTATTAAAATATCAATATCATTTATAAATTGAATTTTCTGATAATAAAGTATTTTAAAAGTTAGATATAATATAATTGTTTTTTATTTATTCAATGAGAAGTATTAATAAAAATATATATATATATATATATATATATATATATATATATATATATATATATATATATAATAGTTTTAAAAAGTAAGGAAGTTAAGGAATTTCATCCTACTCTATCTTATTTTTGATAGATTACTGGACGGACCAAATTAAAACACGTAACATTAAGCTATTTTGTTATACTTATTAAAAACTCAAATATGAAGATATATAAAGAAGAAAACTAAAGATTTAAATTAATTGACTCTTAAAAATATATATATCTAATTGTCTAATCAACTATATTATAATCACTCATAATCATTCAATGTTTGACATAAACTATAAAAAGACTACAATATAAAATTTCAATTAAAAATCTTAACACTAATATAATTTATTTTCTTTAACACATTTATAAGAACCTAGATAAATTGAGTACGTATAACTTGTTTTTGTCACCGCTATTAAAGACTAAATCATAAATATATATAAACAAAATGAAAAACTAAACATTTATATTGATTATTTCTTAAAATAAAATTGCAGTTAATTGTCTAATTAACTCGATAAAAATAATTTATGTTCATCCAAAGTTTCATCCAAACACTAAAAAGACAACAATAGAAAATTCTGAATAAAGATCTTAAACTAGATCTGCATGATTTTTTTTTCTAACATCCTTATGAAAAGTCTTTAAACAAAATACTTGTTATTACTCCTTGTCAAGAAATATAATCACCACATGAAAAAATAATTTGAAAGAAAATGAAAGAATATCACTTGAACTAATGAAGGAACACAAACTCAAATAAAGTTATTGTTATTCCATATGATCGTTATGTTAAGATTCAAATGGTGTAGCCTCGTATGAACAATACCCATATTGGATGACTATTGCACCGTGTATTTTGATGATTACAAATAAGAAATAAGTTAAGTTTTAAAACAATAAAATATTAAATAAGAAGAATGTGGTTCATGTCGATACCTCGTTAGAAAATTCATAAATAATGACTAATTTTACTATTAAAAATATGTTTAAAGATCAATTTAAAGACTAAATTTCTAAACATAAATCAATTTTTTTGGTAGGTAAAACTTTAAAACGTTGGTAGCTAATATTAGTGACCAATAAGGATGTAAAATAATTTCATATTAGCGAGTATCTGCAAATAAAATCCGTAATAGGTATAAAATGAATACTCACGGGTAACGAGTATGAGTATTTTTTTATACCGCATCCGCGAATAAAACTCGTAACGGATATGAAATGATTATTCTAAATGGATACCCATTATGAGTATTTTTTATACCTGCACCTGCATGTTAACGGGGAGGGTATGTGTATCATAGTATCCATATTATGGATACCCGTACCAGCTATACTCCAATTTAAATTAAAAAAATATTAAACATTAACATATTAATTTTGAATATGTTATTTTTTATCAGTTGTGTTAAAATATCGTTATTTTCCTTTCTAAACTATAATCCAACAATATTTAAATGGTTATTTAGACTTTATTTAAAATTTATGAATATTATATGTTGCATTTTTATTTGAATTTATGGTTAAAGTATGTTTTTAAATATTTTTTTTTGTAAATATCTGTGGGTACCCGTGGATATCCATGGATATTAAAAAAAATATGCGGATGCCTGCACAATAGATACCCGCATGAATATGGGGACATTTACAGGGCGAATATTTATCTAGCTGATAGGATACGGAAGAACTACTACTCATATCTTACTCATCCGGTTGACATTCCTAATAACCAATTTATTTTATAATAAAAACTATTTTAGTTACCAATTTAATACCAAATATATATTTTTTAAAATATTTTATTTATCAATAATATTTAGTTTATAAATTTGTATTTAAATCGATAACTAATTATTTTTTACCACTAAAATTAATCTTATCCAAAGATTTTTTTTTATATATATATATATATATATATATATATATATATATATATATATATATATATATATATATATAACTGATAAGGGAACGTCACAATATCATGTTTTTTTTTTAAAGTTAATTTCTTTTTCTTCAATTAACTATTTATTTATGTTAGTTCGTTTATTTATTTGTGTCCGTCTTTAACATATTTAAATAGGTAACGTGCCCATTAGAGTTACAAAAAAATATTTTTACGTAAAATTTAATTAATTAATTAATTACTAACTATGATTTATTTATTCACTTAGTTTTCATCTTTTTTATTTATTTAAATATGATAAGCAAAATTTTCTTTACATTTTATTTTTATTAACAAATAATACTTTTTTTTTCATTATACTTCATTTGTACTTCAGTTCTTTTTCAGTTTTTCCTTTTATTGTGTGGGAGTGAGAGAAAGTTCCATCACGAAAATGTTTCATAACAAGTAATTGTATCATTGTATTTCATTCTTCTTTCCTGACTTCGATAGAATTTTCACGTATACTTTATTTAAATATGTTCAAAGTGTCAACTAAAGAAAAATTTGGCTGGTAAATAAAAAGGATAAATTATTCTTAGAAATAATACTTTGCAGTGAAAAATTCATATTTTAATGCATGTTTATTTTTTTTAAAATTAGATTAAAACCATATTTACTAATATGGCTTTTATTTTTTAAATGACACTTGTAAGTACAACTTTATTTATTTTTACTTAAATTATTATTGTAAATATGATTTTAGTTAAGTTAAGTAGTCAATACGGTCCTTCTTGAATGTGTCGTCATTTCTTTCTTTAATACAATTATCATAACTAAAAAATTTATTGTCATTGTTTTTTTCTTTCTAAGATCATTATGAACCAATAAATCAGCTTGTCCATCATATAAGCATACGTCTAAAATTAATTGTATGTGTGATGCATTGAGTTCAAGTTCATTTTTTGACTCCTACATACACCAATAATTATTTGACTTTTGAGTATTAAGATTTTGTCTTTAGAAAATGTCATATTATATGACTAAATATTATTTATGAATATTTTTAATTTCAAACTTGACCAAGAATAAAGCTATTTGAATTTGTCCAAATAATAGTTCTATTAGTTTTCTATTTATTTTAATTTCAAGTTACACTTGGGATTATTTTTGTTCATAACATGAGTGTATGTTAAGTAAATATAAGAAAAGGAAAATTATACTTTGACTCCCATTTTTTTATTTTCATCCTTTACTCGCTGAGGTGATTTAATGTGAGTCATTGATTCTTTCAAAAGAAAAAATAGTGAGACATTAATCAATGACTTACTCTAAGCCAAATCAAGGAGTAAAGAATGAGAGTTATAATATCATTGTCCATATAAAAATGTTTAACAATATATAAAGAGTCAGTCTTTTATGTGATTTTGAGCAAGTTTAATTGTTATTCCTTCTTTCTTTTGAATCTACACAAAAAGTTATGTTAGCTTGAGTCATGTTTCATTATTATTCGATATTTGTAGTGAATCCCCTCAAAAGATCTATATGCAGTGGCATCTTGACCAATATTGTTAGGAGAGTCAAAATAATAAACTCAAAATATATATTTAATTATTGTCACTAAGGCAAAGATAATGAATACATAATTTAGTATAAACATAACTATAAAAGAAATCACACATATATAAAATATTGTCATTTGTTTTTTCATATTCTTTAACTCATCAATAATTGAATAAGAACTTAAATTTTTCAACAATTTCTTTTTTAATATAAATAATCATATTATCGACAATTCATCTTCCATTTTTATTCCATGATCTTATTTTGATAATCTTTATTACAGAAAAATAATATTTCTATTATAGTTATATAAACAACAAAAATGACTCACTTATAATTCTTTAAACTTTACGAAAGAGTTTCTATAATTGAATAATTAGGTTATTAATATCATGATTCAGAATATATGCGAAGAAATTGAATATGTCATGTTATCATCTTGAGGGATAGTTTCTTTTTCATCACTTTTGAAATATGGATATGCTCTTTTATTCTTCACCAATATACTTTTTTTTAGTTTAAGACTAAAAACTAATTTATCATAATTTAATAAAAAACTGAGACATAAATACTAAAAGAAAAATTCATAATAATCAAGGCATAATTAAAATTTTGGTTATGAAAAAACATAATACAATATTTTTTTTATTCATAAAAAGTAATATACAAAAGATTTATGAGAAAAAAAAATGTTAATTATTAAATTAGTATTTTATTATCAAGTGCGACAAAAGAGAAGTATATTTTTTGTTCAAGAATAAAAGAGAGTAGATAAGACAAGGAGTTACTTGTCTTAGGTTTTTTTCTTTTAATTTCTTTCATATAATTTCCTTTTATTATTTAAACATTTACTAAAATTATTTTTATATTTTTACATAAAATGTAGCTTTCACTAAAAAAAAATCTTAAATAGGAACAAATTTTAGAATAAAAAATAATTAATCATTGTAGTGATCACTAATTCATGAACTAAAAGTTCTTAGTATTTAAAATTATTTCTATTATAAATAAAAAATTATAATTGATTTATGAATTAGACTCTAATTTTTTTTTAACATTAGTTACACAAGTTTTAACTATAAAGAAATTAGTGTATAAATTGGTCAATAAACTATTTTAAATACCAATAACTTTTAATTTATAAATTAGTATCTAAATTAGTCATCATATTGACTAGAGTTTTATTTTTGAAATTAAATGTTATTTAAGTTTTTTTAATTGTATTTATTATTATTATTTTTTTTATTTATACTTTTTACCCTTTAAGTCTACTTAAGTGTTTTCCTTTCCTTTTGAAAATTTAGTTAGAATTTTATAAGACGTAATATAAGATCAATGTTGAATGTACAGTATGAAAAAGGTAATTGAAACTAGAAATATACATAGAGCATTTAAATAAAAAATTACGAGACTTTTAAATTTAAAACTAAAATAGCTAGCAAAAATATATTTTATCGATAAAAGAAATTAAAACTAATTATACAAAAATATTTTTATTTCTGTGATCATTTTGATCTATTTATCTGTTATTAAATTAATATTTTTACTTAACACTTATAGTTAAATAAATTAGTATTTTCACGTTTCAACTACCACTTAACTATTTTTAAAATTTTAACCTAAATCACAAGGGTGGGTGATTACTTAGTAACAATGGCATACCCACAGGATCATATATATATATATATATATAGTAGTCTTAAACTATCCAAATTAAAAATCAGAAAATAAAAGTTGTGCTGTATATTTATGAGGCTATGTTTGGTTTCACATCTGTTATTTGTTAAGCAGAGGACAAAAAAGAATTGAGGGTTTGATTATCTGGACCCCAGATGATTCATTCCATAGACAAAGAGGTCCCATTTGCATGTACATCAAATTAAGTATATGTGTTTGTTTCTCATCATATCAACCTCCATAATTTAACTGTGATATAATCAATTATGGAGTTTGTAAGGACTCTTGAGGCGCCACTGATATAGATCCAATGTCATATGTGCACCATAATTTTAATGTGGTGAAAAAGAAAACAATGTTTGTCCTTATATGTGGAGTGGAACTATATATCAAACATTATTATCACCAATGTTATTTTTGGATTAAGACTCTCTAACTTCCTTAATCACTTACTGTTCGTCATTCTCTGATTGTCGTGGATTAGAAATTATCATAGATAATATAATGTATTGTCTTTTTATACATAAATCTGGAAATAAGTTATAGATCACTAATAAAACAAGTTATGAATTATGATTGATAGTTAAATTTTTATAAAGATTCATTTCATAAGACCATGGTCATGAACTGAAAGAAAGAGTTTAGAATTTCACCCCAAGCATGATTAATATAGTTAGAAATGTATAGAAAGTATTTTTGGATAGAAAAAGAAAGTGATAACAAAGTTTGAATCCCGTGAGATAGAACCTACTAACGGCAAGATAACAAAGAAATTAATGTTTGATGTCGTGACTAGGAGCCATCTTTTCCAATGGTAGGATACTTCTCCTACGTTGTGTTATTATATATATTCCATGGTGAATGAAATTTTCTTTCGATGAGAAAAGAGAATGTGACATAATGGTCAATTATGTATCAATTATTATCTTATATATGTATGATTAATCACGACGAACACAGTGGTGGCCATGAATTAAGCCCTTCTTCACAAACTTTGCAATTTCATGGTGTACCATACTGTTCAATAAAAAATAAAGCATATCAGTTATGTTAAGATCCATTGGTTCCTTTCCTTACAAAGAACATTTTTGATTGATGAAGAAAATGAAGGTGTTGACGACAGAGAACATATTCACTAAGCAGAAAACTCTCCCCATTTATTAGTCTGTCGTGGTTTCAAGGAACCACTCTATTGCATTCAAGGATCAAAGGCTCACCCCATATATAATCACATAAATTCGTGATCTATTCAAAACATTAAGCCTGAAAGGTATGTTTTTCACAAAGGATCAATCTAAGGTTCCTCAAACGATGAATTTAAAGATGCATATACTTTTCGATCACCCCAATAATGAGATCTATTGACACTAATTAGGCATGTAAAAGTGGGTCAGGTCCGCCGGATCAGTCTGCTAGTTCGTTAGGAAAAGACGGATCGGATTGAAATTTCCAATTCGTTGTGGCTTGGTCTGCCTAACCCGTCAGTTTGACGGGCTAAAGATAGATCAATCTGTCCGGCTAAAGGCAGATTAATCTGCCCGGCTAAAGGCAGATCAATCTGCCCTGATCCATCAACATTTTTTTTAATATTTAAAAATTAATAATAAATAATTTTTTATATTATATAAACAAATACATATACATATATATATATATATATATATATATATATAATTTATAAACAAAAATTTTAAAATTAAAAAAAAATGGTGGGGAAGCCTGCTTGTTCGCCAATCCACCCTGAGACAAAATGGATTGAATTGTCCAACTCATTTTTTAGTGACTGACTAGTCTGACCCGATCCGGTTTTGACGAACCAAAAGCGGAATGGGTCAAAATATCCGTTTTTCCTACTCTTAGCACCAATATTTTCTTTTTGTTTAATCTTAATACAACTCATCTTATGCTGAGAATTATATATTCTACATTAGTTAATAGCGAAAATTTTGAGCACCTTAAATTTTTTTTTTATAAATTTGTTACCTTAAAATTTTATATATGTATATATGGAGTAAATGTTCTTTGTAAAGATCTATCAAACTATTCATTAAAATCATTTTTAAGTGAGATTACACCCTGCCGAAGTTATCCATTGCTTAATCCATTTCAAACTCTATCTTTTTGATCTTACCGACTAAAAAAAACACAACAAACATATATATAAGTACTGAGATAGATCAATTTTAAAAATAAAATTTAGTAAACAATAAGAACCGGAGGAGTAATTAAATCTTCTAATTATTTTAAAATTATTAATAATTATAATTTGTAATAAAATGGTTTCATTAAATATTTCTTTTGTATTGATGGAAGAATTAAATATTATTTATCAATATTTGTTAATTGATCAAACTTACAAACATTATATAGCAAATTGACACGTGAAAAAAGAAAAATATTAACAAATATATTAAAATTTGAAATATATCAATAAACATTTTATCTTTCTGCACGTTTTTCTACAATATTATTTTTCTTATATCGCCTTCATTTTACTTGTTAGGAGATTTATACGTGTTTTCGTTCTCAGGCACACGAACATGAGTTCTATGATTTTCACATGTTTTTAATGTTTCAACCGTAAAAAATATTAGTCATTCTAATTATTGACGGTTATTGTCCTAAGATATGAGAAACTAATATAATTGATTCAAATTTAACCAATATTATAATAGTTACGAATACTTTTTAGAAAACAAATGTACCAATTTCATATAAATTCAGCTATATATGATATTATTAATTATAGTTTATTTAAAATATTTAATACCCTCTACGTAAATATATTCTTTTATGTTTGATCATTTGAAAAAAAAAATTATATAAATTTTGATACTTATAACGGTTGAAGGGGATTTTAAGCTTAACTCAACCCCATAAAACCGGATTATAAGATGATGTTACACTTCACTTATATATATTATATTGAAATTATCTTATACCTAGTCGATGTGAGACTTCTAACATTCACGCACCGATATATACATCTCGTGCGTGAGATTAAAATTAATGGGTGGTTCGATAGTAGTTCGAGATAACGGGTGAAACTTTATGTCCAAGAAACAGAACTTTCGTTAGGATAGACTTTTTAACTATGACTCTGATGTCATGTTAAGTAATGGACTTTAAGTCTAACTCAACCCTACAAAAGCGACTTATAAGGTGAGGTTTGCATCCCACTTATATACTATATTGAAATTGTCTTATCTTTAGTCGATGTGAGATTGACCTTTTAAATGACTGGGGTTGCGACTCCCCCGATGTTATTTTTTATTTTATTTTTTATATATTTTTTAAAAATGTATTTATATTTATATTTTATTATTTATATGATTTTTTTTTAATTTTTATAAATTTGAGAAATACATTTTTTCCCATATATGTTTTTTTTTTTTTCGTTATTTGGTTTGTCTCTCTTCTGTACCCTCATCTCTTTCTCACATCTTCATTCTATCTCAATTTTCACCCTCTATCCCTCATCATTTTCAAATCAAATTGTACTACGACAAAATTTAGGAGCTAAGAAACATTTTGAACGGAACAATTTCTTTTTTTGAGTAAGTTGATTTTTTATCTTTTTTTCTCGAAGCAATCTATTTTCTTTTTGTATGTGGTGTTTCTACATTATAGGCAGATTTTATCCGTTAATGATAATAAAATCATGATCTAATTGTTGATTGAACTCTTCTTTGTATAGGTAAAGCTATTTTAGACTTTGAAGTTGTGTGAGGAGAGAACAATATCAAAAATCTATTCTAAGATAAGGAAAGCTAATTGTTAAAAATTATTGATTTTCTTCAAATATTGAGTGTTAGTTTTGAAAATTAAGTTTAAGTTTTCTTAATTAAGTTAGATTTAATTTGAGTAGAGAAAATAATTATAAGAAGTAAAAACTTTTTTTTAGTTAGAAAAAATAATCTATAACAACATATAAAGAGATATCTTCTTTTGTGTTCACATTTCATATTTTCACTTTTACCCTTAATTATTATTTTAAAAATTAATTATTTTATAAATAATTTATTTTTGAACCGTTATTCTTAACCGTTATTATAAAAATCTCTTTTATCTTTAACAATTATTTTAAAAACCTTATATATATATATATTATTTTTCTAATTAACATCTAACACTTTTTTTAAAAATTAATTATATATTCTTTATTAATTTTAACTCAAATCTTTATAAAAATAAAAAAATGGGAACACAAGTGTTTATGTGTTCGCCAGTTTATATATAAAAAATATGAATTGACCTCTTTAAAAATTTTGTCCAAATTTCATCTTTGCTTATATATTCATGAATTTTGGTTGTTGAGTCTTTTTGACATTCTGATTTCGTTTATGATGCACACAAGTAGGATATTTATTTCTCAATATGATTTATTTAATGATCATAAATTGATAGGTTGAAATTTTGATCAAAAATACATGCGGCTACTATTAGAAATCAATTTGTAAAGCACAATAATTTTATCTTCAACATTTCTGTGGCCAAAAGTGTCAGATTTAACCTAATTTATAGGTGTTGACTTGTTACAAGTTAAACTTAAAAATGAATAGATTTAATTTGACTAACGTTTTGATCAGTAAAAATGTGAAAGCAGATTGAGATTTTGAGCTCTTTGATCCGTTTTGACTTGTCCCACATAATTTCCAGTTCACGTGGATCCAGAACAAGACGGGTCAGTCCACATTCACACATAAGTTGTCTCTCCCTATCCCAAAATGTAACAATGAACTCAAATTTCTATATCCATCAACAAAGTTTACCGATAATTACTCTACCAATAGATTTCTACTTGACATTAATTCGTCAATAAATATGAGACGAATTGTACAATTAATAATGTGCATTCTTTTTAGTGATATTCCCACTTATTTTCCCCTTACACCAAAAGTAATATTAATACTAAACAAAATATTATATTAATAACACGGTTATACGACAAGTGTAAATATATTCGCATTTGTCTAAAATAAAAATTCATTACTGTCTTCGAACTCTTCTTAATATATATTAAATAATCAATTTAGAAAAATAAAATAAATATAACATGATATTGTTAATGATTTAACGTTAGAAAACACTTTATTATTTATCTCTCCATAGTGCTGGAAATAACGTCTTCAAAGCTTACAATTTGGTTTGAGGTGTAGTTTTCTAAAAACACTTAATTATTATATTTGACTCTTTACTAATGTAATAAGTCAATAAATTGACTTACTCACGTGTTAAATCATAAGATAATATTATTAGTAATTGAATAGATAACTTAAAGGTTTTAACAAAAAGATTATTCAAACAAAAAGTGTAAATTTTGTAAGCGTATTTGGAGATCGCATCAACTATAAATAAAATAAAATTATAATATATAAAGGGATGCAAATTTCACTTGTGACAGTTAGACAAAAAATTCAAGAATGTCAAATTTAATTTTTTGAAATTTTTTAAGTTTAATTGACGTAAATGCATTTTTTTCATCTTCATTTCGAACCTTCTTTTTAAACAAATTCATTCTTATACTTTTTATTATAATTTTTCTAATATAAATTTATCACCTCTCACCTATTTAAAAAAAGATAAATTTATCCCTATCTAATTGTACACACTAAACAAATTTATCACATGCAAAGGGAAAACCCTTAAAAAAAGATAAAAATAAACTTATTCAAAAGAACAAATCGATCAGTTCAAAATGTTCCTTAACTCATCAATTTTATCCTAGTGTAATTTTATTTTGAAAAGGAAAAGAGATTAGCATGAAAATTGAGAAAGAAAGGAAGAGATGAAAAAGAGCTGGAGGTTAGAAGTGAAAAAAAAAAAAGAGAGAGAATGAACTATATATGTTAAGAAATTTTTTTAAAATTTAATATAAATATATAAATATAATTATAAAATATATAAAAAAATTAAATGAAAAACTTTTGGGGAACCATAGTTCCCTTAAGTTATCAAGAAAGTCTGCTAGTGAATCTCACCTTATAAGTCAATTACGTAATGTTGAGTTAGATTTAAAGTCTAGTTTTTAACATGATACCAAAGTCATTTGAAGTTTATATATTGACAAGATCTTTTATTTGTTAGATCTATTTTCACATGTTATAAGAAGATTTATTTTTTTATGTTTATATATTGTGTCACTCATTATCGAACTGTTATCAAATTATCCATTAATATTTAATCTTATATTTGATATGTATATAATTTGACATGAAGAAGTGTGTCAAAAATTTTACATTAACTAAAGATATTTTAGATTTATAATGCATAAGTGAGAGAAAATTTCTTTTTTATAACTCAATTTATATGATTGACTTAGATTTAAAAGTTCAATTCTTAAAAAATACAAAATTAAAAAAATTGAAGGATAAAAAAAAGAAAATAAGGACATGTTTGAGAAAGAGTGAAGTCCAATCATATAAATTTATCTTATTTAAAAAGACATTATATGTATATATATTATTTTTCTGTTATTATAAATCTTATAAATTTATATTATATTTTCCTCTTCTTAAGTGTGGAAATGAGATGTAAATGACCATTTTAAATTCATGGATACTTTTTCTTTTAACAAAAATAATAAAATTATTGCTTATTATTTTCAAATTTACGAGTCTCGGAAGGTGGATATTATGTTGAAAGCAGGTGTGGATAAATAAAATGGTAATAAAATACAACATAATCATTGATGAAACTGTATTTGACTTTACAGGTATTGTCACATCGATATTCTAATATTTAAAAAAAAAATTATGATATACACGGACCATACACGGATTAATAACATCGATCGTGGCATTCGAACTCAGCCATGCAACTTTGAAAAAAAATGACAAAGAACCAATAATTCTTTCCCGCACGGGACATTTGAATGTCTGGGAGGAAATTAATCACTGGTCTTTGATTTTTCATTTACGAAGCCAAACTACAGTGAAAAGAAAGAGAGGATTCACTTTTTGAACCTAAAAAAAAGATTAAATAAACTTAAAACTCACTTTTTAGAAGTGGCACCCTAATGAAGACATGCAGGAAGGAAGTTATATACAATTAGAAAAGCAAAAGTGAAAATGTTATTTGTTGCATAGAAAATGGTAGTTGGTAAATTATGACCTAATCATTGAGGTAAGAAACTCAAAAACCAGTTCATCACATGGGATGGTAAGACCCATGTCATGATTGAAGCCAAATTCCTCTTCAGCTCTTTGGAGAAGAGTTTGAAACTGTGGATGAGCCAACCATGAAATTGGGACAATATATCTTGTCCTGTTTTCACCAACATACACTGCAAAGTGCCCTTTTGGAACATCCTCAGGAAGACCCTCTTCATCGTACCCATGTTTCTTTCCAAAACTTGAACACCTTCTCACTATTTGCTTTATCACTTCTGCTTGGGGTAGCTTCGTGGATTTTCTTATGGCCATTTTGCTCTGAAACTTCTTCTCAGAAACAGGGGAGAAGAAGGGTCTCTCTTACAAGTGTTTGTTTGATTCATGGAGAGTGTGGAAATGAGAGGCATTTATCGTTGGTGAATGTGGAGAAGAGAAAATGAGGAAGAGAAACAGGGTCACGTGGTTGTGGGGACATGTAGCAGACCACATCCAAATTGCTCCTACATGTCTCTCACACTTGCAACCATGAAAGGAAAACTTTCAGATTTTTCTTAACAAAAATTATAACTATATTAGTCATACAAATGTACAATGCAACAAACTCATGGCTTTAATTATTAATTACAGTTGCTTTTTCTATTTCCAACTTTCACTTTAAATTAATCTAATTCACTGTTTGGGTAATGATTCTTTTCACAAAAGAAAAATATCCAAGCATTCAATTTTTTATTCATCATATTTGTCTCTTGTTGGAATATAGAAATATAGGTAAGTTAAAAAATACAAGATGTTCTTCAAATATCTCTCATCTTTTAAATTTGAGAATTATTAATAATAAAATTAAATATACTTTTAGTTTTTAAATTTGAACGTTAGATTAAAATTCATCCTTATTTCAAATTTTTAAAATTTTTAAAATAATTAATTAGTGTAAGAAATAAAGTTTTAATTTGACGTTTGAGTTTCATATCATTGGATACATTTTAATTCAAATATCAGTTTAAAATATTATTTAACATGACAAAAAAAATTACATTACTAATTTAAAATGATTATATATGTTTATTTTTAAAATTTAGATACTAAAATATATTAAAGTTAAAAAAAATTAATATCAAATCTAAATTTAAAGAATACAAATATATTTCACCTTCAATAATAATAATAATAATAACGTGAAGTTTTAAAAGTAAAAACTCATTCAAGTTGGTGGAAAAGTTCCATATTTATTAGTGGTGGAGATTGAAATATTTAATTATTGAAAAGAGTTAATAATTAATTTTGGATGTAACGAGGACAAGAAAAAGGATAGAATGAAACTTAGGTGTTGTTGTGATGGATAACACAAACCTGCTTTATACAACTCACTTCACTCCGTCCCATCACATTGTGCTTGTCTAAGGATTTCTAAACAGTGATTAAGCTCAAAATCACACCAAATTATCTAATTTTCAAGTGAATTAGATATACCAGAATAGAGAAATCACATCAGTGTTAAAACAAGTCCTCATCCTGCGCAATCCACACCTCATTTCATCTCAGAAAACAACAAAAACATTGCAAACCTTTTATAATTTTATAATTTTACATGAGAGTAAAAGTGAAAAATAATTTAAGTATGTTCTTTACGTTTGATTTTTTAAACATGTTTTAAGAATAAAATCATAATAAAATTCTAACTTCCAGAAAAGACAATATGTCAGTTATAATAACTTCCACAAATGTTTGAGATGGGAACAGTGAAAAAAAGAAGATTATAGAAATAGAAACACCATTGATATAAAATTATGATTAAATTAAAAGGAAATTAATTAAACATATTTTTTTCTAAACTATTAAAGGAAGCGTAGAAGTTGTTATACAATTATTTATCGTGGATTCTGATAGAACCAATTATTGCATACTGTTTGGTTTAGAAACTGGAATTCCTACCATAATTTTGTAAAAAAAGTGTCTCGAAAGATTGAAAAAGAAATTATATTCAAAATGCTCGTAGTCTTAACTCCGTACCGGAATATTTTATAAATTGCAATTATAAAATATGCATATAATTTAATTTAAAAGGGAAAAATATTTATTTTCTTAAAATAGTTAGTAGATGAAATATATTTAAACCAAAACAAAATAAGAGGCATATTTAATGCACCGGCGAAGTTGTGTTAATGAGAGAACGGAGATATAAGAGGAAATTGAAATCCAAGTTGTATGGTTGAGGTGTTAGGTTGTTACTTCCCTGAAAAGGAAGGTGGGACACTTTCCTTCTTAGACTCTTTTCACATTCATCTCTGTGCCAAATCTCAACTCCAAATATTATCTCATTTTTCAATAAATCTCTTTTCAAAATATATTCAATCTTTGATTTCACGGAATCTTCACTCTGCTTCTTGACTTTCTGAAATATTCTGAAGTGTCATTTTCTTCGGTCATTTTTTAAGAAACTACTTCCATTTTTCAATATATACATTGCATCAGAAATGAATTTATTAAGAGAGGTCAGCCCTTAAATAGATTTTCTCAGTAAATAGATCCATTAAAAATAAAGCTTAATTTTTCTTTTCACCTTTTTAAGTTTTTAAGTGTTTTTTAAAAACAAAATCATAACAAAATCTCATGTTGTAGATGTTAGGTTTAGGTTTTATTGAAAAGAATAAACACCTATAAAACCTGAAATTAACATAAGGCATTAACACAATTTTCAATCTAAAACCTTAAAACAATGTGTTTATGGGTCTTTATCCTTATATAATATTCTACTTCTCATTTTTAGTTAATATAAAACTTAGACTCACACTTGAATTTCTAACCGTAAATATCTCTCTTCTCTGTTCTTTTTTCTTTTGGGACTTATTTCGGTACATCTAATATACATTGCTTATTTCTCTTCACACCTTTTTGTCCTAAAATTTGTTTTTTAAAACAACTTTATTTCGACCAATTTAAATTTCGAAAACTATTTATTTTTAAATCTAAAACGTAGTTATTAGATTCACATATGCCGGATCTGATGACTAACCCTACCTAAACTACATTATTAACACACTAAGAGTGTAGTATTGTGGCCATGCAAATTCTATGGAGAAAGGTTTTCACTACATCAACTTCAGGGACAAGAATAAGCAAATCTTGCTTTGAAAAATCGAAGTGTCCGATGCATGAAGTACAATGAAATCCCACTTGTGCAAATGGGAAGTGTGAAAGATTGCAATCACCATAAATCCAATGGCATAGACCGAAGAATGGGAACAATATAGATAGAGGCGCCTTATATTATCATTCGCTAATAAACAAAAGTTTCTTCACACTTACACATACCTATAGATCCAAACATTTATATTTATATTTATATTTCTTCGACTTTCACCATCCTCTGTAGAATTAGGTCCCTTCTAAGTTTCATATTCGCTTTAAAATTTGGTTTATATTGAAATTAAGGGTTGAGATAATAAGCAACAATATACAAGCCATAAATAGTTTAGGTAACATTGCCTTTTCTTCACATCACTTAAACACATTTTTATGTTTGTCTTAACTTGGTCCACTGCCTCAGAGAGAATCACAGGACTAGTTTCTCATGTGAATCAACTATTCAAAACACTTTGATAAAAAGGAGATTCGCCCATAAATTACAATATATTTTTCTTCCAAAACACATCCAAAATCACACTTTCAACCAAATTTCCATGTTTTTCTATTTGCAGGCTTCATGTTTTTCCGTCACTTATGAACATTCTAATCAAAGGATCCCTGCTCTCGGTAAGGAATCCGAAAAAAGGTATAATGTTGCAAAATAAGTTAAATCCAATTCAACTTTTTCCCTTTTGTTGCATGTTATAAGTTTTGTAGCCTTGAAATTATGTTATGATGAATATGGATGATTTTTTTGTTTCTTCAAAATCTTCCAACGTCAAGTTTATATATTATATTAAGATTCTACAATATTTTGCCAATAATTTCATTCCACAGCCTTTCTCCTCCTCGCTTCCAAATCAATTTTATAATTTGTAAATATTAGTGGGGAATTAAACAGTAATTTTTCTCACATTTCCTTGTAACTTTATTACTAAACCAACTTATAACTTCATGAGAAAATTTATTAAATATGAACAAAGTTTATATTATTTTACAAATGTTAATAAATACTTAAATAACCAATTAAAAAATGTTTTAAAAATGTGGGTTGAAATATATTATTAAGACTCCTCTAACTTTTAATGCACATAAGACATGATCACCATTACCTAATAATGGAAGATTAATTAAATTGTATTGTCCCTTTTTTGCATTGGCAAGTACTGTGTTGAGACAATGAGGACAATGAGAATACAGATTCCTAAGGATCATTGAAGTAGACACTCATCACCTTCCCAACACCACATCCTATGCCTGGCTCCTACTCTCTCTCTCTAAATTAAAGAAGAACAATTGTTCATTCATGCAGTTGCTGCACTTTTTATTATCTTACACAACACATTCTTAATGAAAGCTCCTGCGTATTTTTTTATAGCAAATATATATTATTCTACTCTTGTCTTTCCAAAGAAATTAAAAGCTAATTTTAGAAATTGTACATGTACATGCCGGTTAGAATTTTAACTGGTCGGTTATAGATGCTAACGGTCGATATCAGTTTGTGGAACCGGTTGGTGTGGACACAAGTAAGATTACGAGTACACACTACTATAACAATGCTTATTCACGATGGCTAAAGAAAGTCTACGAAGACGGAGCCAAATCCATTGTTGATTAAGCCGCCGTTAAAATCATAAACAACAACGACGGTTATAGAACCGTCATCATTATTAATTAATACAATGACGATTTGAAGAGCTGTCGTCAACTATGACGACAACAAAATGGGCTTGAACTTGGAGTATAAGCACATAAGCTTAACGATGACGGTTTTGGCACCAACCGTCGTGAATTAGACTCATTTTAATGACGGTTATGACATAACCGTCGTTAATTATGGGTTTTTTTTATACAACGAACATTGTTTAATGCCTTATCTGAACCTGTAATTCAGAAAAACAGACCCAATCCAAAAACAGAATTCCAATTTAGATAAAGTTCCAATCCACACAGAGTCCCAATCTAAACAATTCTATCAAAGTTAGAAATAACTTATATGACCCACATAAGTCTAACAACATAAGTCTATACTACTTCTAAGTGTCACTAAACCTAACTCTCACTAACTACAGATAGAAAGTACTTCGCCCACACTTTTTGAACATAAATTATTGCTCCTGAATCCATTGGACTTGGGTCATTGAATCTCTGCAAAAGTGTTGGAAAAATTAATAGCAATACATATGTAAATTAGGTTAAGTTAAAATTAGTACATGAAATAAGTTAGTATATTACCACATCCCAACCACTTTCATAATTTCTTTGAACAATTGTTGTCATCCATTGCATCACATAATAGCCACTCTCAAAGCTGCTAGTTTGTTTATTACACTACAATGGCAGTAGGTGTATTTAGTTATAAATACATATGACAATACTAAGTAAATAAATGACATATATAGTACCCGGAGGGAAATCCAAGTGACCCTTTTAGTATTGGTAGTCGATCTACCACTCAATATACTTTGTTCTTTAAAAGCACTAGGTTAAAATAATCAATACAAAACATGAGATTATATATTCAAGATTAATGTATAAATGAAGGAATTTATTGAAAAAAAATTATGTATAAATTATGCTCTTCAAATAGGGGGGAGGAGGTCTATGACAAGAGCAAAACCATATAACGGTACACTTTGGCACTGATACAACAAAAGTGTGATGGTTTGATTGGACAATAATTTGAGATTAGTTTTCCAACTCAATCAATCTAGTGAAATTATATGAGTTATCAATTCATCCAAATAATAAACATAAATCAAACCACAAACTATTAACCAAAGCATAAATGAACATTAAAGGAGTAACAATACATAAAAATCAAAGTTAATTACATCCAACCACCCACAAGATGATTCAACCACCCATGATGATGTGAAATAATATATAAGCTTTTAGAGTTGCAAAATCTTGCCTATAACTCTTATTATAACTATTATAAGCATTACAAAGAGAAAGAGCCTAAAGGTATGAGAATTGATGATCTAAACTAAAGGTAGTGCCTTATTTTTATAGAACATTTTGGACGGTGCTAAATCTTGTCTCTTGTACTCAGACACATAGGGTTTTTTCATGGATTGGTTTCTTCTTAGCTCAACCCCTTGTTCTAGAGCTTAGCACTTGAGCTTTCCCTCATGAAAGGGTCTCCTTCACTACTCAACCTTATGTGTTGGTGTTTCAACTTTTCCTGTTAAAAGAGTTTCCTCATGCGACTCAGCTTCTATTTATTGTGCTAAGCCAGAAAGTCCAAATTTATGTTGTCCTCTTCTTTCTATTCTCATTAATCAACACTAATGGTTACGGCTCAACTGCATCTTTGATTTTTCTTTCATTTTTAATGCAAAATAGTTAAATACCATCAAAACTCATAAAACCTTAATTCTCGATACCTTATCCTGTAACTTCTAAGTGTAACTTAAGCCTAAAATGGTTGATTTACTTAGAAAGATAGTCATTGAATATATGATAATTTACTTCTTCTATCCACTTTTCAACCCTTTTCGCCCTCAATTTTCTTTTTCTTTTTGAAAGTCTATCACAAGTTTTAATATTCAAATTCCAATATGTCAATTGTTTTTAATCATTTGGGAGGAAACAAAATAATCCCCCCGGCAAAAAATTTTTTCTACTCTTCATTAAAATTTTATTATATATTTTTATTATTTTAAAATATGATATTTGAATTATAAAATTAAAAAAATATGAACAAATTTGATAACATTTATTATGACTTTTTTACATGCTTACTTGCTATTAATTAATAATCTTGTTATTAAGTTTCTAATATAATATTAAGAAAAAACTAGTTGAAAAATTCAACTTTACTATTTTATTGTAAATGCTCTCAAATATTCAAATTTGTAAAATTTATCAGTCATATTTGAATTATATCATTTTTTGGTAATTAGAAAATACATAATAAAAATTTATTTTTTCTATAATAATTATAAAAACAAGATTGCAAAATAAAATACGAGATAAATTTTTTGCATATCATATGATTATTAACAATGAAAAATAAATAGTTAAAATTTTAGATTTGATTTAATTATTGATAGACTCTATAATTTGAAAAAACAAAGAACAATCTATTTATATATTGTCACTACGAGAAAATTCCTAAACAATAATCAATTTTAGTGACAAAAAAATATGTTTAAAGAACAATTTCTTTGATGGTCAAAACATTGGTAACTAATGTTAATGACCAATTTAGAGATCAATTCATAATAAAATTATTTAGTTACAAATTTATTAATTATAACTGTTTATTCATAATAAAAATTATTTTAATTACCGATAATTTTTAGTTCCTAAATTGATATCCAAATTGATCAGTACAATGACTATTTACTTTTAGTCATTAAATTTTGTCATTATTTAAGAATTTTGTTGTCATTCTTCCAAAATTAAAATCAAAGATCCACCACTACATACCCAAATTTTGGGTATATGAGAACGAGTCATCCTATAAAGCTACTTCTATTTTCGCTAATTTGATTACCACTTGAATAATCGTAATTATAACATTATTCATATATAATTAGGCGTGTGCATCACTGGAAAATTAATGCTAACTTAACTTACTCTTACATTCTAGAATATTCCACCACTACTGAAAAATTAATGTTGTCCATTTCATGTGTTAATCGAGTTCATAGATTGATTAGCTTATTTCATCAATTGAGTTAAAAATATTCACTATAACCACTAAATCATTCACTTCAATTTTTTTTTTTTTTTTTACAATCAAATCATTAAATAAAAATGATTCTATCATTGATCAAATACTATTTTGTCCGACATTCTTAATATGTAAATCCAATTACTTATCTACAAATTCATCCATGCAATCTAAATTATAAAGGGTTGAAAATAAAAATAAATAAAGTGTTTAGTTAAATTAAAGTTCTTGCATTCATACCTATTAATGTTTTATATAATGTATATATGCAACAGTCACTACAACATTTTGTAGTTTAGACCACACTAAATTAGATAACGACTAAATAAATGTGGCCTAAACATATAATAAACAACATTTTTATAAATATTGTATAAATATCATGAAAACCCATGATTATACAACTGTTGCTTTAAACTATGTGGACAAAACCAGTAAAAATGTGGTCTAAAAATATAAGTGAGGTCTAAAATCAACCTGAAAAAAAAACTGTTGTCTATTGTAAGGATTTTAAGCAACGGTTTCAAAAACATTGTCGTACTAAAAACCGTTGTCTATTACCTATAACCACACTCACCTATACCACACCTAAAAAAATGTGGTCTAATCTTTAGACCATGGTTTTTATAATTTAGATCATAATTTTATGTTGTTGTCTAAAGTGATTTTTGTTGTAGTGAGTGTATTTAATAAATATAACATACTTAATTCAAGTCAAATATTTGTTTTTATATATCTCATTTCTTGTAATAAATTACTGCAACAATAATTTTTAAATAGAATATAACTGCAAACGTAAATAAGGTCAGTAATTTTTCAAATAATATAAAGAATATAGAACGAGAGTAATAATTATATAGATGATTAATACTTTTTCTTACAATTATTCGGTAATGTTTGCCCAACTACGAGACCAGCAACGACCCAATATTTTTTTAATATTGGGCCTTATGGGCCTCACTTACAGGCACCCAATAGTTTTTGGCACTGTCACGGATAGAGATGTGAGTAAGAACGACGTCGTTACCGTAGACTATATATAGGTTTTGCCGGAGAAGCAGAAGGTGGTTTGAGCTTTTCAATCTTCACTTCATCTCATTGCATCGAATTGAGGTATGGCTCCGCTTATGCCGTGTTTGGCAGCGTAACAGAATTATTAACTGGCCATTTTATTTGAATTTCGATGTTGGCGTTTAGTTTGAGTTTTTTTGGGTTTTGGTGCTATAGGGATTTGATCGGAGAGGAGAGTGATGGATTTCTCTTCCGTGAGAGCTACGTTGGATTCGAAGTCGTACGACAAAGTTGCGGATGTATGCGATAACCTAATGCTTCAGGTAGCTGTCTATTTGATTCTTGTTCCTTTTCCCGTTTCATTAGGGTTTGTGGCTTATTTCAAATTCACGAATCCTCACTCAGGTTGCAGCTGATGGCATTGCTTACCAGGATGATTGGCCCTACGCCATTCACCTCCTCGCTCACTTTTATGTTCACGACATGTATCTATCTTTCAATTCTCTTCTTCTTGTTTTCGCGCTTTACATTATTGTATATCTCAATTAAATGATTATTACTTTACTTTACTCACATGTTGCTTCTGAAATAAATAATTCCTGTCTTGATTGATTCTGTTAATACGTTTGTTTGTGTAACTCAATTTGGAAGTAATGTTATGGTTTTGCAGCAACAGTGCGCGCTTTCTTTGGAAATCAATACCTTCGTCAATCAAAGAAAGCCAGCCTGAAGTCACCGCGGTTTGGAAAATTGGTCAGAAGCTCTGGTTACGTGACTATGCCGGAGTGCACGAGGCAATCCGTGGCTTTGATTGGAGTCAGGATGTCCAAGGCCTAGTTGCTGCATTTTCAGGCAAGACTTTGAAAGCCTGTTGTACGAGTCTACTCACTTTGTCACTTCGAATGTCTTCTAAACAATCCAACTGTATATATGTAAATTCTGTTGTGTTTCTGAGACAAAAGTTATCCTAATTCATAAAGAATGTTGTCCTCACTTTTATTATAACCCGTTTCATGTTACTTTTGCCGAATGTTAATTGTAGACTATGTGTTATACTTTTTGGTTCGGGAAATTGGTGAAGCGTCGATGTGAGGATCAATTAATTTGGTTTTTTCTGTAACAATATCCAGTGTTATTTTTGCTGCGATTGCCGTAATGGATGAAAGCAATGGCGCCTTAATATTAGTTTGGCGAGAACAAAATATATTATATTTTAAACCTCGAAAAATTAAAATATGTTTCGGTTGGACATTCCTTACCCCTACATATATTACATGAAAAGATGTCGATGGATTATGTAATTTCTCGGGCTAACATGTACTGAAGATAGATGATCTATGGATAATGCATAAAAGTAGTGAAGTAATCATGTACTGTGCTTATGTTTTGTTTGATTAAATATGATTCTTAGTTTTATATTTGCTTTCCAAATAGCTTGAGTTCACAACAAATTTTTGTGCACCTATATTTGGTGTTTGGTACGATAAAAATATTAACATCAATAAGCTTTTCCAGAACTTTACACAAAGGAGATGTTTCAGCTGCTTCTCTCTTCTTATTCAACAATAAGCATTAAAGACACTGCTTTATTTCTGGGAATGAATGAGGATGATGCTACAAATTGTAAGTAATTTTCACTATCCTAGAAGCTTATGAAATTGGATATTGCTTATATTTTGTACTTGGACTGTCTGCACTCTCTCTTTCTTATCAATATTGTCTGTTTGTTGTATAATTTAGATGTACTACAGCAAGGCTGGACTGTCGACCCTGCTTCTCAGATGCTTATTGTCAAGAAACAACCTGTTGTGACCGAGCAGAAACTTGATCATAGTAAATTGCAGCGATTGACAGAATATGTCTTCCATCTTGAGCATTGAAGCTTTTAGTTATGAAGAACTAGATGTTTCAATTTATATGAAATTCTTCTCAAATTGATCAATCAAACATTATATGTTCTTGAAAGTGGATGTATACTGTTGATAATTTTGTAGCCAACCTGTATGTGTTTGAACTTTAGCACCGATTGGTGAAATTCACGTCCCACTTGGTAGCTATTTGACAAGTCTCTTAGTATCTCTTATATGATAGTGGAATGGTTACAACTTTGCAAATTGGACTTGTTTTGGGAAGAAATGTCCGTCTGTATATTCTGAGTGTACAAAATATACAGTGTACTGAATATATACTGTATAATTTGTTAAGGTGTTGTTATTCATTTCTTGAATCTAGTTGTGTTTGGCTGGTACTTTGATTTTGAAGTTACTTTTTTTCTCTCGTGTATTTTTGGGGCTTATTTTCCCATATTCGATTGTTGATAAAATATCTGAGAAGTGGGGTGGGTGTGTTGCTTCAAAATTCGCCTGTGGTGTTAGCTCAAGGAAAAACTATTCTTGTCGTGGGTCTACCCCTGCACATCCTTCCCCCCACAAGGGGAAAGATGGGATGTGTTTTAAACTAAATCTGTGTTTAGGAATGAAGGTGGATGGTGGCAAGTTGTCTGAAGATGCTGATGCAAGACAGGATGGAAAGGAAAAGGAATCAGTTGTCCAGAGTGATTGAAACCTTTTCAATTCCCACCGAAGTGGATGGTCTAAAAGAGATGGCAATCAGAGAACTTCCAGCTGCTGTTCAGACATCCTTCAGACTGGGAAAAACAGTTTGACAGCTTATTCCATATATTGAAACGTTAGAATATGATATATATGGCCAAATAGCTCTACCAAATACGAAGGTTCCTGCATGCTTTTGTTCTTTTATTTTTAGTTTTCCCTAAGATTCTGTTAAGGCATACAAAGAGGCTTATAAGCTATATTATCTTAACAGGTGGCTATCCTGTCCATGCCGCAAAGTATTACACTTAACTGTACTGACGTGGTGTTTGGTGTTCTCTGTCATCCGATGAATGGTTCAATAAATCCACTGTCCTTGACTGTGCTGAGATCTTCTTTGATTGAACTGTTTCTCAAGCAATCCAACCTGACTTTGACACCATCAATATTTGGGAATGCATGGATATTTGAAATCTTGTAAGTTTCCTGGAGGATTAACTGCAATACCACCGCACTCTACTTTTGGCAGATGCCTGAGGTTCTGTTTAATTTTACCTTTAACAATTCAATACTGGAAAATTTTGATGACTTGAAGGATGAAGTGAGGTCTGGATTGCATCTAAACTCTGACGAGGTACAGCCCCCTAAACTGATTCCCTTGTTATTTTGGGGGTTTCAATTTTGATATATAAATGCCACTCGCTTCAAACTCTAGAGCTGTAGTACATTTCAGATTTCTCTCAGACCCGACTTGAATCTAATGACAAGAATATCGTTATCACTCTTTTTCACTTAATTGCAAGCTTGGTCCCTTACTGTGTTATATGGCTCCTTTTTTCCCTCAATACTTTTTTGCTTGAATTTAGTTTCCCAACTGTTCAATTGTTACAATCAAGTTCTTTTGTCAATAGAAACTTCTTCCATTAAAAATCCACCAATCAAAGCATCATTTTACCTAAAAATAGAAAATACCAATTTTCCGTCTCGTCAAAACCATTTTCTTACATCATGCAGAGTTTTAATTGAGTATGACTTGTGAACCATTTAAACTTCACAGTAAATTTTTCTAAACCCTCAACTATTTTAGTAGAAACTAAGATTTTGAAGGTTTTATTTAGAGAGAAATAGATGGAAGAACTTAATTGTGACATTAAGAAAAACGAAGGGACTAAATTTGAGCAAAAAATTCTTGAGGCCTATTCAAAAGTTTGTTATACTTTGTGGAGCTACTAATCTTTTTGGTGCCATGGTTACTCAGTATTTTTTTTACACACCACCACCTTGCATGCATGTCAATTACATTTAAAGAAATTGAAAGCAGAAGTAGTTTATATTACCTTTAAAATCATCAGTTCCTGTATCAGGTGCCTCGGATTTTTTTAAACATACTAAGTTAATTGAATTATGGTGTTCTCTTGATTTGCTGTATTTTCTTAGAACCTTATTTTTACTTCGCTGTATTGTTTTGATTAATTTGATAAAAAAAAATGTGAAAGCGAAGGACATGACATTTTGTTCAAATAAGGCTAACATTTGAAAGGCTATACAAAATCTTATAGTTGCATGTTGCATATGCTTGATTAAAGGTAAGACATTGCTAACAAGATTCAATAAAGTTTCAAGTGAAATCTTTTACTCAAATATAACATGTATAAAACATTTAAAAACCACTTTTACAACTTATAAAATTTAAAATCTTATTGTATTACTTGCATTTCACTCTACCTAATTTAATTTTATACAATGAAAATCTCATGCAAATAATGAAAACGAAAATAAAGATGAATTACAATCACTACTTGAACAAGATAGAGATGGAAAATATGAAAAATAAGAAATGTAAGCAAAAGGAGAGATAATAATGTTTTTGCTAGGAATCTATATATAATATGTCACTTAATTAGAAACCAATAACATTCAATTGAAATAGAAAAGTAAATTAAAAATAAAATAACGTTATATCATGAGTCTTAAAAAAATTTAAATAACACAATCAACTTTTACTTGGTCATGTTAATTAAATTACTGTAAGTAACCCACATATGCGCCATTACCGTCATGTAGAGGATCTAAGACTACGACCAAATTGAAACGTATTTTTCATTCACAAACTAACGTATTTTGTGTGCATGCAAAGAGAGAACTGATAGCACGTCACAATGACAAAATTGACTATTTATCCTAAATTTTAATGTTGAACTGCTCTTGATAAACTTTAAGTAAAAGTTAAAGAACGAGGCATAAATGAAATTTTTTTGTTCGCAACTTTTTCTTCGAATTTCATAAATGAGATTCCATCGTTTTAAATGCATATGTAAACGTAAGGTTGAAATCCAAATCATACAATGTCAACCTCCAAGGATTTGATTAGACAAAAATGCATCATAAAAATCCTTAACTCTACTTCTAAATTCCAATAATCCAAAAACTCTTTAAATATTCTCCTATATGCTCTTAAATAGACTTGAAGCCAATTTCCTAAAATTTCTCACTAACCACCTTCTCAATTACCTCAACAAGACTGCAAAGCACATTCTAGAGTACTCACGAGAAAAATAAATAAATAAATAAATATTAATCATTATCTTCAACAACAACAGATTTAATACAAACATGGGACATAAAATTGAGATTAAAGAACTACCCATATAGTTTCATGATATATCTGATCCATGTGAGATACCTGAAAACAAAAAACAAATACAAGAATGTCAGCATGGAAATCAAGAGATACCAGAAAAAAAAATATAAGAAATGAAGATGGAAAAGAAAACCAACTGCCCACAATGCGGCCTTATCACTATGCCCCAGACATATAACTGCTTTATTATTTCATAAATACAGAGGAATTCACAATCTGAAATCAGGCTTCCCCTTGATTTTAGCAACAAAAAAGGGTAGTTTTACGAGGGAGAGAGAACTGGAGGTAAGCAACTGAGACAAACTGTTTGTAGTCTTGTAGAAATTACCACAAGGAATGGGGCAGTTAGAGTTACTGTCAGTTTTTGTGAAGAACCATATATTGTAACACAAAGCAAGAGATTCCTTCCCTACAAGCCTTGTTCCCCTTTCCTCTCATTTCCGTAGCCATGAAACAATCACCACGAAGCCTTCCCCACAAAAAGAATAGAGCCGAAACATTATAAACGTCACAGACTGATAAACTTAAAATCTCAACTATAAAAGACTTGTAATAAAGCAACTAGCATGTTAACTCACCACCACTAAGCACTAGTAAAGCAAGAAGAAAAATAAATGCTTGGTTAACTTCAATTTCAATTTCAATGGCAGTGTCTCAACAATAATATGAAGAATATCCTAATTGACAGTGCTTGGTAAACATCATTCAAACAAAATGATGCAAATTAGACCGTTGTGCAAGGAAAAACAAGATCCTAAATGATTGATACTGAGACTCACTCTAGAGTACGTTAATTCTGAATGATGAGACAGCAAACTCACTTATTGCCACTTATAGTTAAGCATCGAGCATATCAACCTGTAACAGTCACGGATTAAGCCTCTAGAAAATATATCCAAAACGAACTAAAGGTAGAAGCAGATCCCATAGTATCTTATAACATCTATCACTCCTTCCAAACCAGTAAGGAAGAACATCAAAATAGGAAAATCAAAATCAACGAGAACTAAAACAGTCCACAGAGCAGAAGACACAATCAAAATCATCAAACCCAGGACCAAAAGTAAGAAAGCGATGAGAAAGTTAATGAGTATTTTGAAATGAGAGAACTGAATGCCATTGGGTGTGAAAATGGGTGAGTAGGCAAAATTCATCGAGTGCTGCATTCTCAAAGGGTGGAAGAGTGAGAAAGATCGTTTTGAAATGACTGATGAGCATCTATGATATATCCACAAGAGAGAAATGGTTACTATTCACAACTCAATATAATTGTATGACTAGTATAGATGAAGGAGTAATGGTTAACTGAGGAATCAGCTAGTAAAAGGCGGCAAAATTCTAGAGATTGAATTTTCTTTATTTATTATAGTTAGTTTTTCTAGAAAAAGTATTTTTTTGACACAAAAAGATGTTCACTCGGTGCCGCATCACAATTTGGTACAAAAATGTCTTAAAGAGCAATTCATTTGTCGTGGTAAAAAAGTAAATTATTAAAACAAGATACATATTAGGCTGATATAAAATGTACATTCTTTTTCATAGTACTATATAGCAGCTTACATTACTGTATATTGAACACCTTTGTAGCTTGTAAAACACAAACCTCCACTAGTATAGGTGCAGTGCTTATTGAAATCTTGGTGGTTACTGCGCACTGATATGGTTTGTGCACTCTAGAGCCTAAAGCAGAAACACTAAGCATTCAGCAGAGGATTATATTAAGTACACAAAATACCAAAAGGAACAATAAGGAGATAAAATGTTCTTATTAATTCTCAACCCATCAATCCTGAAAACATCATATTAAAACCAATTCTTGAGAAACAACTGACAGAACATATATATAAGATTTGGGAGTGACACAACAGTCAGGTGCAAAGTCGCTTACCTGTACAGTTATCAATTTGTGATTGAGCAGTTTAAACAAACTTGTCAATCTTCATCATCAGAGCTGACATCATCGCTACTATAGTCACTAGTGTCACTTCCTCCAAGGTCCAAATTAACTGGCTGCACTTGAATAACTTCTGGTTGTTTGGGCTGAGGAATGTGAGGTTGCATTTGTTGCTCTGCAAATCTCGGTATTTGAAGAGAGTCCATGGGAGGCAATGGCACAGGATCCCCTGGTTTCCACCCAGGCGGGGGCAGTGGCAAATCAATAGGCAACTGGACAGGCATCCCCGGCTTCCAACCAGGTGGCACTGGAGGCAGCATTCCTTGAAATGCAGACAAATTCGGAACTGTATTAGTACCCATCTGTGATGGAGGCTCAACAATAGCTTCAACAATTTTATCCTTGGACTCGACTTCTTTAGGCAATCCAACATCAAGGTCGGCAAAATTATACAACTGAGAAGCTCTCATTTGCTCTTCTTGCGGTGCAGGTGGCAATGCACCACGAAGAGGAGCTTGGCCGGCTCCAAATTCCGGAGGTGCAAAGGTGGTGTAGCTTATCTTGTGGGCATACGATAATATATCTGACAGCTTCAACTGAGAAGAGACAGTTGATGAAGTCATGGAATCATCATCTCCAGATTTCGATCGCTTGGAGCGGCGATAATCAGAGTAATCATCGACAAGGATGTCTAGGCAGCACTCAGCATCTTTGAGTTTGTTGGAAAATGCAAGTAGCATTGAGTCTTGGGAACGAATTTCACGGTCCATCTTCTGCTTGGCATCTTGAAGGTCAAGAATCTCTTGGAGTTCGGCAACAGCTTCGAATATTTGGGTTTGGAGAACAGTAAAGAGGGAAATTATTTCTTTTACAGTGGACGGAGAAGCGTCAAGCGGGGTGGATGAATGAGACGAGAGGAAAGTTGGAATGGATCCACGGAAGGCAGTGACCCAAAGAGACCGGTTAGGGGAAACTTCAAAGAGCTTGGAAGTTAAGGAAGCCATTTGGAGAAGAAGTGCTTGGGCTCTGGGAAGGGGTGGGAGGAGTGATAGAAGAGCAGAAGAAGGGGTTGAAGAGTTGCGGTCTTGGGATTGCTGGGTCTGTGTTGGAGGGAGCTTTGCTGGGTCTGTGTTGGAGGGAGCTTTGCTGGGTCTGACATACCATCATCTGCTGCCATATCCTGCTCAATGTTGAATAAAACAATATGAGAAAACTATAACAAAGTTGGTTGTGATAATATGAAAATACATAACAAACAATTGTAACTATAAATATATGGCAAAATTCAATCAAAGAGAAATCATGAAGATATAAGGCATCATTAACTGGGATTCAATTGTAAGAACCAATTTCATAACTGCAATATAAGGATGAAGCTATGTGCGCAGATGCCAAGTATTGAAGTAAACCTAAAATGAAAGCACAATTCACAAGAAAATCGCTAACCTTTTAATCTTATATTTATGAAGCTTATAGACACGGCTCCTCAATACTGTGTCTCTGAGCCCAACACATATATGACACTTGTAGGACACATGTCAGGCACCTTGTTAAATTGTCAATTTTAAAAAACGTTTTTTTGCAGCTCCAACATTCCTGAAGCATGCTCCAACACCATTATAACACAACGTTAATGAGGGCAGACACAATGATCTCTTTAAGTTGGAAAGTAAGAAACTTATTGTGGAAGTTTCTATTTCTCCTTTAAACAAACAAACTGTCTATTTCACATTTTACAAAGAAACTTTAGAAGAGATAAATTTTTCAATGACGATGATCAACAAAGGGAAGAAATGTCTTAAATCAATTAGATCCTCTTTTCATATTTTGAATTCGAGAAGGATGCATTGATGTTCGTGTGTGTCCGTGCTTCATACTCACAAAGTTTGCCCCGTCCCAACACATGCATCATAAATATTAAATACACACAAGAAATTATGCAGCAGTGTTATCACTGGTGGAATAAAGAAAATGAAGGAAAGCTAATAATCTGCTATATGATATACCAGATAGTACTGTGCGCAAATAGCAGATACTACATGGTGGCATATATCATTATTATGCATAAAAAAATAAGTTGTATGCAAAAGAATTTAAAATAAAATGCATAAAAACTGACATAATATTAACTCAATAGCTCAATTATCCAGAGACTTGCTATAGATGACAAGAGAAGCAGAACACATGACAAAACCATGACAACCATAGCAACCGCAATTGTGGACAAGCCCACAATCATGGATCCAAGAAATTCTACTACGTAAAAGCGTCATATCAGCTACACACAAATACAAACATTGTGTCGTTTACAAACAATAATTCGTACATAACATATATTTTGGGGTCCTGAGGCCTTTTGAAGCCAGAAATACGAAGCTTATAACATCCACCTATTCTAACAAGGAATAAGTACAGCACTGATATTAGACAAATAGCACGGCAGAGTTCATGTTTCCCAGATTTCAAATCTCATGCAATGACCAGGACATCTAATCAAAAACCTAATACAGAATTGATTCAAACCATACTGAGCCATTATCCTGCAGGGACTATTGGAAAGCCAACTACCTACTCTATAAAAACACATACCCATAAAGTTTAACAAAGTACAGTCACTGTTTGAAACT
>Ga0214543_1002090_pt1 | contig 39254 bp, 16 predicted proteins | sample CNSS2metaG_FD_160094 | JGI IMG/M metagenome (GOLD analysis project Ga0214543, IMG submission 160094) | Root nodule microbial communities from cowpea collected in UCLA plant growth center, Los Angeles, California, USA - CNSS2 | ecosystem: Host-associated > Plants > Roots > Nodule | place: USA...
TATATATATATATTTAAAATCATAATATTTATAATTAACTTAAAAGTATCTAAATGAATTTTAATTGAAGTTACGTTGATATATTATTTTTTAAATGGGTTAATATTAAAAGTAACAATTTTAAAAAGTAAATTTGACTTGAAAACATGAAGATGGACTGAGATTTGTGATTAAACAAATATGAAAAATTTTAAAGGTTATAGAAGTAGTAATCTGCTATGGTGAGTTTGAAGTTGCACTCAGAAACACTGGGAAACAACTCTGGCCACCCACATGGCCCACACAAAACCTGAAGACCCTTTTGTCCTCCTTCAGTAGGATTTCAACTCAAGCACAATCACTGCACTCAATAAAATAATTTTATTAATATTATGAGTAAAACTTTATCAGTTAATATTTATATTATTATTTACTGAAAAAAGTTCTGATTCACAGTCCAATGTTCTCCACTTTACTACTTTAGCAGTGTGACCGCTTATAAAAATATTCTTAAGGAAATCATCATAATTGTTTAATAACTGTTGAAAAGCAAAAAGAAAAAAAAAATACAACGCACAACAAAAATGATTTTATCATCTCCTTTGTTAAGTCAGCCACAGAAAACTGCATTTCCAACATTTAACGTTTTTTCCTTTATACTGGGCCCTGCTGACGTCACAGGTCCGTTTAGATCTTTCTGGGCCTTGGACCTGTCGCAATCAGGTCCATTGGGAAAGCCCACTGGCCGCGATCTTTCCTTTTTTCCTCCATATAAACCTCTGCAATTCCTCCATTCCCTCCCATCTTACCTTACCATAACAAAAAGTTCCTTCTCTCTTTCACTCTCACTCTCACTTTTTTCTGTGCTTCTCTTTCTCTCTCCTTTCACGCTCCTCGAATAGTATAGAGAGGAAAAAAGGGTCTCAAAGATGAAACCAAAAGACGGGTTTGTTGCTGAAGGTACCACTGTTAGCATGAGTTGAACTAGCAGAATAAAATTTGCATCCCCTCTATAGTCATAGCTTGCAAAGCTACACTGAACCTTTCTGATATGTGTAATTCATGTTAAAGGTGTATTTTTTGTACTAGCTCAGCTTATGCTATATAAGATAATTATTCTGTGACTGACTGAACTATTTTACTTTATGGTAAATGGAAGATATTCCCTCGTATTCTTTTAATTGTTTGTTCTTACTTTTTTCCTCTCCTTGCTACTTTTAATCTAATCAAAATGTCTTCTGCTTCTGGCTCTGCTATTCTTCTTCATTATTCTCTGCACTAAATAAGAGCATGATACATGATGCAGGTCCCTATAAGAGGTTTCTCATCATGCACGTGACTAGCAGCAAGGAGGCCATGGTCAACTCTCTGAGAATTGGGAGGTGTGACCAAAAAAAAGCCATTAGTGGCTCTGAAATTGGAGCTGACAATTCTCCTGGATTGGTGGCAGCAGCAGCAGGAGCTTCACTTTAATCTGGTGCTATCCTATCTGAGCTTTTTACTTCCTTCTCTCATCTTTTTTCATCATCTAGTTTTTATCACACTTTTTTTTTTCTAGGACTTTTCTTGACCTTGTAAGACCTTTTCTTGACCTTGTAAGACCTCACACCTTACCTATTTTCTTTGTTTCTGTTTACGAGAAAAACCCTATATCACAATCCACTGATATAGAGTTTGATCTCCTTCTTTCCCCGTTGCCACCCAACTCATCCTCTCCTTCCTTGTCTATCCCTCCTGAGCTGTTACAGTTTTTGCCTACCAAGATGAAACAACTAATATGCCATGGCTTCAAAGAAAATGACTAAGGATCTTAGCTTACTTTAGAACCTCGCTCAATGAGGGTTCTTCAAATCTGGTAGCTATTCGGAGACCATGGCTTCCAGATTTACAATCGGGGTATAATTTATTTTGTAGTTCTTTTACCTCTGAGAAATCAATGTAGCTTGCAGTTTAGTCAGCTGCTAGTATACTTGATCGTGGTCCTTAAGGTTGGTCGTGGTCCTTAAGGTTGGTCGTGGTCCCTATCTTGTTGATTTGCTTTCTTCTTTTATGCAAAACAAATGAGATAAATGCCATGAATAAGCTCAATTTGGCACTACATGTGTCCTAGGCTACTAGAGCCTCATCTCTCCATCCATTACATAGAACTGAAAGGCATTAAAGTCACACACTCTCTCCAATTGAATTACATCAAGTAAGAAGAATGGACCACCCTTCTCTTGCTTAGTACTAGTCTTTCTTTCTCTCTTTTTTTCTAGTGTAATTTAAAATGCAAATATTCAATTTTCTGTTAGTCCAGCAAGTGTGAAAGTATGATAACCTTGGTAGCAAGTGAGATGACAGCAAATTTGACGCTGAAAACGCAATTTCCCTTTGGCTTTCTTGATTTGGATGGGTGCTTCAGCCATTCCTTTCACACGGCAGGGGGAAGGACAAGCACTTTGGGATAGAATACAACCTGAGCCCATAAGGAATATCACACACCCCAATGTTTTTGATGGGGCTGCCACACACCTACCACCCTCAAATAATGAAGAATAATACCTCTCAAATTACCACTTTCTCCTTCACTAAAATATCAAAGATGTCGGCAACACAAAGAAACAAGAGGGTAGGGTGGAATTTATCTGTTTTTAACCATATTCCATTTCAGATGCCTAACATATTGTTTCCTTCAATCATCGGCGCGTGGTAGACCAACCTAATAGCGTATAGACAAATATTTGTTCTCTGTACAAATAATGTATGTAGTATATTCAAAAACGGATGCATAAAATTTTGTGTATTGACACGATTTGTGTGATGGTTATGCAAGTCTAGGGAAAGAAAGAAATTGTGACACATCAACTACAGAAACCTTTTGCCTACAAATTCAATTCAACTGCATACCTTGACTTTGATAATCTATTCTGATTTTTCAGGTTTTTAATTATAGATGTACTGCATCAACTTTTATGTACTGCTATATTTTTTTTCCTCAATTTTACTAATTGAAACTTAGCTGTGATGACGACCATAATTTAAAATTGAGTATAAATAGAAATTTCTCTATATAGGCCTGTGGGGAGTAGAAGTAGAGTGGAAAAATAGGATGCAGTAGTAAATGAGATTTGTGAACCATTAATTATGAAATAGAACTGAAGAGAAACTCTACTTGCATAAAAGGCAGATGAGGAAAATGAATGTGAAGATAAAATATTGATTGAATGTGATGGAATGAATGAAAGGTTTGACTGGGATGGATTATATGGAAGTGTGGAAGGTAAAAATGCCAGTAAAGGAATAAGAAAAAGGGTTTGTATACACTTTTTATGTGCCCAAACGGGATCAAAGGTAGGTGACTTGTGGCACAAAATGATGATGTCTATGAATGGACATTGAAAAGTTAAATGCCTTTTTTTAGGGTACGAGTTAGTAACTATTTACCTCACCTGGGACCCTGTTTTTCTTTTTTTGTGTTTCAAGTTTGTGGTAATGAGAGAGCGACAACATAAAGCTGAGCTTGAATTAAGTTACAGTGATAACAGGCTTCACGTATTCCTTTTGAGGTTATTTGCCATTAGGTATTACCATCCTTGGCCCCCATTTTGGTCAAGCCTTTTTCCAACTTTAGGTTACATGCGAACATGGCTCCTTCATTACCTCTTACTTTTTCCTCAACATCATTCCATTCATGACCCTTTCTAGACTAAGGGAATGACATCCCAATAATGCCTTCATGAAAAAACAGATGCCTGAATTAATTAATTAATAATATGAGTCGATGTTTCTTTTACGACAACTGAGACACTGTGTATCACAGGGACTATACCAAATTTAACATACATAAACAATTCTCAGTTGTGCAGTTTATAGGGCTACAAACTAATTATTACACTTGTAGCATGTCAAGGAGGCCGTGTGATTTTTTTTTGGTTAAATAATTACACGATAGTGCATCAGTGATGCAGTCTTGCAAGGTTTAACACTGAAAGAAGTTTAGTACTTTCAGCACCACTGTCTATACTCTAATTATCAGGGTATGGGAAGCCTGTATCTATACCTGAGTAAGGAGGCCATTCTTGGGGTGTGTTTGTTTCTAGGATTTTTTCAGGTAGACAAAAAATAATGAAAACTAAAAAAAATTAATAAAATTATAAACTTAGAATCACCAGAACCAATGTCTACGACTTTGATGAATGAAATTAGAATCAACAGAAGAATTGAATTGAATCCAAACATGCACTGCATCAAGTTGTCAAAATATACAGAGCAATAAGCACTGTCAAGCGAAATAAAACAAATAGAAGGCAACACTACCGAAACATTAGTCTTCTAGATGAGGTTTTGTAAAGTTCGATCGGAACGAAGTCTTTGATTTGGAGGAGCTGCATGGTTGGGGGCAGGTGCTGCTGGAGCAGTCATAAGACATAATCGCGGCAAAGAGGAAAGAAGAAACCCTGCAAATTCGAAGAAAATGGGACTAATAAAACATTAAAGATGCGAAAAAGTTCCACTGATTGTAGGGGAAAACATTTTACAAGATATAAGGCTTCCATTAGAACTCTACCAAAAACTTATAATGGAACCAACCAGGACCTACATCTACCTACCCTCACAAACCCCACACCATAATTCATATTTTATGTGTCACTGCTCCCAGCCATTACGGAAAAAACACAAAAATAAAATAATAATAAATTTAGTCTAATGATTATTTCATTCCATAACCGATTGGTACGTGACATATTTTTTTAATTCTATTTTTATTAATATAAATTAGCGTAAACACACGCGCGTACGTGTATGATGTTTTAAATATGAATGATATTATATTAATAAGTGATAATGTTGTAATATTATTAAGTTAATATATAAACTAAACTTATATTTATTAAAAAATTAAAAATAAAGTGAAATATATCAGAAGATTTCATGAAAAACGTAAAAATAATAGACAATTTTTAAAAATTTAATAAATTATTATATTTAAAGGGTAAAATTGATATTTTGAAATATGGACACAAAAAGGAGAATCCCCTCTATATATTGTTATATATACTTGAGAGACGAAAAACATAAATAACCCAAAATAAAATGATACATTTCTAGTACATTATTTATCCAAGAGTATTTCCTAAAACTAAAATAAAATTTAAATTTAAATTAAATATGTGAAAAATAAAATAATACAGTTTCAGTGTATTATTTATCCAAGAATATTCTCTAAAACTAAAATAAAATATAAATTTAAGTTAAATATGTGAAAATTAAAGTAATATATTTGTAATATATTATTTATCTAAGAGTATTTCCTAAATCTAAAATAAAATATAAATTTAAATTAAATATGTGAAAAATAAAATAATATATTTTTGGTGTATTATTTATCAAAATATATTTTTTAAAATTAAAATAAAATATAATCTTAAGTTAAACTAGCGTAAACACATATGCTATTGTGCCTGTGTGTATGCATTTTTAAAATATGCTTTGATATTATATTAGTAGGTGATAATATTGTAATATTATTAAGTTAATATATAAATTAAAATTATATTTATTAAAAATAAAGTGAAATATATCAAAACAGATGAAAGAATAACCATTGATAAATAAAGAAGAAAAAAAAACAGAGACATCCGATTTTAGAAAAAGCTTATAAAAGTTACGGTTAATTTTTAAAAATTTAATAAATTATTATATTTAAAGAGTAAAATTGATATTTTGAAATATGAACACAAAAAAGGAATTCTCTTTATATATTGTTATAGATTATTTTATTATTTTATTTTAAAAACTATAATTATTTTTTATTAGTATTTTAAAAGATCCTATATAGTTCACGTAATATAAATGATTATATTATATTATATATATATATGAAGAAAAATATGAATGTTTATTAGAATTATAAATATAAATAGTGCTTGAAATTTGTTCGACTGAATAATTTGTGATAGAAAAACAAAGAATTAATATATTTTTTTATCTGTACTTAAATATAACTTCGGTTATATAAAATATATCAAACTTTGTCAGAAAAAAATATGAATAGTAAATGAAAAATTTGCTTACATAAAAACTTTTTTTTTTGTTATTTAATATACAAAACATGTTATAAATCAATCTATACACATTTAACATACTAACTTTATTATTGAACATTATTATATGGCTGTAGTTTACTTTATATATTTTAAGCACAAAAATTATAATACTTTCAAAACAAATATTATATTTAAAATAACTAGTAATTATATTTATTAAAAAAATAAATTATAATTTAAATATATTGAATTTATTCATTTCATAAGGTACCTATCCAGTCCAAAAATACTTGGGTTACTCTTGGGCTACTCGAATACTCTGTCAAATATATATAAGTCTGGTTATATTCAAAGAAAACTTCCATAAATTTGGATAGAAGAAATTCTTATGAATAATATATTTTTATTTAAACAGCTTAGATATATTGATAAGAGATAAAAATTTACATATTATAAAGACTTTTGGTAACTAAGTATGTTTAAATCTTAAATCCAAGAAATTTATAAATATCATATACTATTATATACTTATGAAATTCTCTCACTAAACTCTCCATTCACTATTATATTCACATATTTTAAATACAGATGGATATTTTATATATTTATCCTTGAAACTCAAAGAAATCTTAACAAAAGACAACATTTTGCTTTTAAGAACTTACAATCCATCACAGAGGCTTTCAACAAATCATATAAGAACATAACATGTTAATTAAGTGAAAATGAAATAAATAATGCATTTAAAAAATTATATAAAAAATTTAATAAAATGAAAGAAAAACACATAGTAATTAATATTTAACACTAACTTTAAATAAAAGTTGAACTTTTTTTTCAGTAAATGATTTTTTTTTTAAATATTTTCTCAAACCTTTTATTCAAACATTTGAAAATAAAAGTGATATGTCAATGTACAAATACATAATATTAAAAGAAAATTAAAAACACGTTAACACTATTTGAACTTACAACCAAAATAAATTTTTCATTTAATTCCTTATCCTATTTTATTATTCTAATATCATTTTTAAACAATTATTTTAGGGGGCGAAATATAATACAAGGATACTTAAAAAAAAAATGAAATAAAACTTCTTTGAAACGTTCATATATATGAATTATAGTGATGATTTTATTATAAAATGAAGTAGTGCACAAATTTATTAAAAGAAAATATCAACAATGTCAATTATTAAAATGACTAATAATCAATTGATTCTATTTTTTTCTTATATTAAACAAGTGCATACACAATTTCAATTAAATTTCAGAACAACAAAATTAAACTAGTTATAATCTAAAAAAAAAATTATATTTTGAAGTTCATTTGTATATTTATTATAATTTGCATAATTTATATTGATTAATTGATTGGTTATACCCATATATTGACTTATTTGTGGATGAGTTAAATTAATATATTGGTTGAAATTGTAATGGTTTAGAATGACAGATGGAAGTTAATCTAACACTAGAAAAATTTGCTTAATTATTAAAATCAGTAAATAAAATAAGAAAAATATTTTTGATTCTCAGAATCTTTTCATAAAATTGATCAATATGCTTATTTCACCATTGACATATTAATTTAACTTTTCATTACAAATTAAATGGTTTTTATCCCTGATCACAAGCACTGTTTAATATCATAACCTTGATTTCCTGATCAAACATTAAGTTTAAACATCACATTATTATAATCAAAATAAAAAATAAAAATTATTTATAAAAATTATAATATAGTTATAGCATAAATACAGCCTATATTTATAAATATATTTTTAAGTTAAATTTGACAATATTGTTTTTAAAAAAATAAATTTCACTTTATTTTTTTTTAATTCTGTCTATATATTTACTTATTTTACCTTGATTTCAAAAGAGATTTTTGATATTTTCTGTTGAATAACTTTAGAATTCCTCTAAACTTCAACCTGAGTTATCTTTTTCTTTTAATAAGATTGTTAAATATATTTACTTTTAAAATTTATCCTTATTTCTTTTCCTAATATTAGTAAAATGAAACAATTAACTTCTAATTTTTCAATCGAGAGATGAATCTAAGGGTGACGGTATGTTTTGTCTTTGCCAATTTTCAGTTTGTAATATGGTCCATCAGATGTATCCAACGGCTGAAGAGATCTTACAAATTTCATAAATTTCTCCACGCCCTCCCACATTCTTACAGAGAGATCCTTAGACTAAAATTCAATCCAACGGCTACAGTTTGATATTAAAAAGAATCCAGGCGCCACCATACGATACGAAGCAAAAGACTCTAGAACCCTCTTTTTTTCTGTCTGTGGTCACCGCCTTTAACAGAGCCCTAACTAATTTGCAGAACAATCCACCTTTTGATCTATCTTTGGGGACAAGACACTCTTCAAACCCTTCTTGATTGCATCGTCTAATTTTTCAAGGTGAGTCATTTCCTTTCGTTCTCTCGTTTTATTTCCTTTTCATTTTCCCTCTAACATTCGTTCTGTTAATATATCTTCATTAATTCCTGCTATCACCATCTTTTTTCATTCAATTCGAACATGCACGCTTTTATTTTCAGGTTCAATAATCTATAGTAAAACAAGGTTTGTTTTCAGGTATGTAAGACGTGAATTTTGAGGTGCTGGTTCTGTTTGGTGAGAATGAACATCATCAAGGTTGGTCCTGGTCCACGTGTTCGTGGTGGGGTTCATGCCCCCAACTTGTCTCAGTTGCGCCGCGATTTTAAGTCTGGAGCATGTTCATCGCCGGTGGCTTTTGACCCTCTCTCCGTGACTTCCCTTCGCCTCACACCTGAATCTTTATCTCGCTCTCAATGCCAACCTGTCCTTAAATCTCGCCAACCTCTTCATCTCTGTTTGGCCGGTGGACAAGGAATGATGGAAAATAATGGGGTAAGAATAAACCTACTTTTTCTTTTACAGTTCTTGATTTTTTTTATTTTTTTCCAATTCGATGCTCCTTCAGAAGATTAGATATCGGTAAAGACATCAAATGTATCTTGCATAATGTGAGCTTGTTTTCTTGTTGTTGTGTTTGTTGTGTTTGTTCAGTTGTACTTTTTCAGATATATTCATAGAAGATACAAATGATATGGATAAAAGGATAAAATGAAAATATGAAAAGAACTTTTCGATGAGATTTTGTCGTAGCCTTTTGATATTTGTTGCTCCAAAAATGTTTTTAATTAATGCACAAACAAATTTTAATTTATGGATAATGATAAGTTTGTTTTTTTAGGTGGAGAAATGGGGCCATTTTGTTTTTGTGAGGCCAATTTTTGAATGAAACACTTTTCATTGTATAACTCTAGTTTTCTACTTAAAGTGAACCACCGATGTGTGAATAGAGGAGTCCGCATTCTTGATATATATTATTTGGGGCTTTTGTATTTTGGATTTGAATTGTTTTTTAGTTACTAAACACCAGAAACATAATTAGGATTTCCAGAGCAAATCTCTTCAAGAAGCTATGGAACAATTTAAGGGACAGTCGATAGAGGATATATTGCGACAGCAAATGCAGAAAGGAGGCAGTGGAGACATTCCTCCTGGAGGACGCCGTGGTGGTGGTGGTGGAAGTGATGATGGCAGTTCTGGGGGATCAGATGGGATGTCAAACGAAAATCTTCAAGTTGTTTTAGCAACAGTTTGCTTTGTAATAATGGTAAGTCCTCTCGTTGCATGTTGCATGAATTGTGCGTGTCTACTTATTCATTTAGTCTAAGATTTCTTTATTGTGTGGAAAATGAAGGAAAAACATAGTGACGTTGCTAAGATAATAACTGTGGTTAACTGTGTCTGTAAATATAATTTGTGTGTACTTTTTCTGAATTATTTAGAAAGCAAGAGGTGGTTGAGCTTGCATATATTTATATGCAAGATTGGTGATGATTTTTGACTACCTTCTTAGACATGATTAGTTGATTAACAATGTTGATAGGATGCTTGTGCTATGTCCCATTTTATAACACCCTCCATCTTTTTCCAGTATATTTTTGTCATCAACGGTTTAGAACTTATAAAGCTAGCTAGGGACTGCATCAAGTTTGTGTCTGGTAGAGGCCAGAGTGCTCGATTGAAGCGAGCCATGCACAGATGGGTTAAACTTTACGAGAATATCATTGAGAAGAAGGAAGCTGTCAAGAATGGATTGGAGAAAGCCTGCACATACTGGTTCGACCCTGATTTCTTCCGAGGTGTCAGTAGGCATAATTTGAAATCAACTCATGAATAATTCTTTTTTTCTGTATCTGTTATAAACCTGTTTCTTTCTTTAGGTCAAAGAGTGCTTTCAATATATTTTTTTTGGTATACATTCAATAGTATCCTTTGGTTGCTGAATTATCACTATTCAAGAATATAACCGGGTAAATAAAATGATTGCAGTTCTTTGTATGTAACATTTTTCATCTAGGGGATACGCTAGCAAGATAATCCTACAGTTTCTTGTGAATTTAAGCGTCTCGGGAGTTTTTCTATGTGCCACTAGGTTGGTCATACCTATTTACTGAGCATCCTGTTTCAACTCGTTTTACCCTTTTCTGGGGTGATGTTAAAGGAACCTTAGCTACATTCCCAATAACGATTTAGAGACTTTCATATTTTGCACACAACGTAACAGGTCAATGAAGTCTTCATGACTTACAGGAAACTCCTTGCTAGGCAGTTGCAAAACTGATGAACTTGGATGCTTGGGTCTGCATATTTTTGCGAAGTAATCAAATGTCTCTTAATCCAATTTTCTTTCAATAAGCTAGAGTATAAAATGTTAAGTATGGGTTTAGCTAATCCAAAGTTTTGTTTTTGTTTGTGAAGTTTGTTCTTGCAGTGTGCTGATTGTCGAATAGATTGTCAAATGGATAGCCTGTGTAATACTCCGTCTACATTGTAGTCATGATTGCCATAGGATTCTGTGATAGTAGTTCTGAAACCGTAAAATTGGTCAATTTGTTAGATTCAATGCTAAACTTTGTATTAATTTCATCTGTTGTGATGGATCTCAGTGCATTTGGCAGAGAAATTTTTTCTTTGCTTTCGTTTAGTGGTGAAGCAGCTGCTAGAGTCTAAACCATTCCCATTGCTCAAGATAATGCTAGTCTGAAAGTAAAATAAATAAAAAAAGACTACTTTTTGAGCTTTGTTAACAATGAGTATAGTTGAAAATAAACCTATGGAACATTTCTCTGAATGTTTGATATTAAAATTTTTAATATTCAAATTAAAGAGGGCAGAGTAGTTTCATTTACGGAAGACAAGTTTCGTCTCTTAATTACTTTATGATGAATATTAATGGGGTAATTAGGAGTTGTTTTAGTTTAGTTACATGTATTACTATTTTTAGAGAAAAGAATATTTTTTCAGTTTTTTTAAGATGGTAGACGCATTTATTTATGATGGGTTTGGAAGGGTCATTTATGCAGAGGAAGTGTTTTCAAAAGTTTTGGTTTTGGTTATAGAGTTATTATATTTTAGTTTATTATGATTTTATGGATCAATAAGTGAATTTTTTTAAATTTTAGAAACAAATAACGTAAGAAATGGTGTCTATATTTGTATTTTTGTAAAATGTCCTTTTTTATTATGTTTTTTTGTGAGAAAAATTAATATGTTAATAAGTTGACTAATCTGAATTTTATTTATAGAAATATAGGTGGTCTAATATTTTGTTTTTGTGTATTTATTTATTTTTTTAATAGGTATAATTTGTTTATGTATAGTGACCTGTGAATTTTTAGAAAAAAATATAATTGAAGTGTCATAATGATGTTTATGTCCAGACAAAGTAAAGCCAGCCAAATTGAAATTGTTTTGAAAAAAAATTAGGTACAGAATATTGAATATAATATTTACCGATAATAATTATGATACAACTTTAAATTGGTAATATAAAATTAAGGTCGAAAGGAACGTTTAAAGAGATCAAATTTTACATACTAGAAATGTTTGTATCTAACAAACGTTAACGTGTCAAGATTTGACAAAAAAAATTGTGATAAACATTATAAAAACTTTGAATTATTGATAAATAAAATTTACCTATAAAAGAAATTACTGATGGGTTGAATTTAGAAAATTGTACTTTAGGAATAATGTTTAAAATAATGAAATTTTATTATTTTAATACTAAAATCTTTAAGTATAAGTAAAAATTTTATAAAGGTTAAAAATCCTTTATTTCTTTAGAAGTGTTTCTCTAAAATTTTTTATTTGTTCTCTAAAGAAATTTTACTATTTGTTTTCTTGTTTGAAGATTGGAGATTATTAAGGTAATTTTTGTATTGAGCTTTTCCTTTTTATTCATTAATTTTTTTAAATCATGCAAGTGGTTTTATGTTTGTTTTCTTGAGGGTCTTTTTGTTCTAGATTGTATGTGACACTCTCTTAGTGACATGTGAAGTTTTAGTTTTTTTTTTGTAGTTTTTATATATCAATAACCATGATGGTATGGTTTAATTATATTTGTAAAGTTTTTACGTATATAAAATATTTTGTGAGTTGAAAAGTGTGGTTGTTGACCTAAAGCTTTAAGGTTGATTAGTTTAGGTAAAGAAAATTAGTTATTATCTGTATGCGTGAGTTTGATAAAACTTGATACTTTTGCATATTAATGATTGGTTGTGATTTGGTGATAAAATTGAGGTGTATGGTGAATCTTGTTAGTATGTATGATTATGATATTTTGTATTATTTAATAAATTGTGAAATGTTGTTTGATTTTGATATAAGTGGAGAAATTTGAATTTTGAGTTATTAATCAAATTGGTACTAACTCCAATGTTTTAAAATCATTTTGAACCAATAATATAAGAGAAGAGTACCAATTTGAACAATGAAACAGCTCCAAAGTCCTCCAAATTCACAAAAATACATATGTTATCATCTGATGTGGCATTGAGCAACAAATCCGATTGCTCAAGCACCACATTTTGTAAGTTGATGAGTGTTGAGCGACACTTAGATAGCATTGAGTGGCGCCATAGTAGCACTAAGCGATGTGCAAGAAGCGTTGAGTGTCAGTGTTCATTATAAGTTTGAGAGCATTTTGGTTCTAAGACGCTAAGTAGTGACATGATGCCGGTGAGCGCCAATTTTCGCTAAGCAAATGGCAGTGAACGCCAAATGTCCTGTTTTGCATGTCTTTTCGGTTTGAATGTTTATGGATGTTTTGTAATTGATGCTAAACATATTTTGTGGTTTTTATTCTTATAAATTGAAGTGAATATGTTGTTGTGAGCATGTATGATGGTGGTGTTGTTCAAAGAGAAAATTTGTGTGGTGATAACTATAGTGTATGATGCATTGACCTATGGATTCAGTATGGAGGTATTATGTACTCTAATAACTATTCATACTAAAGTAGAGTAGAATAGGTTACATGGTGAGAGTCGTAAAAGGTCTTAGTCACTGAATTTGTTTGGTTCTTGACGGGAAAGAGATTTATCTTGTGTGTGGTTGGATGATAATCCTTGAAACCAAACTCTAGAGAGCCTAAGAATCATCATAGGTGCACACCACCAGTGAGTTCATTATTAATGCATGTATCTGGATAATTAAATTTAGTGTGTGATCATAAACATAAATATGTTTTATATCATGTTTGTAGGTTTTTGGCATGATTTAACTATATATGAATATTTTTTTTTTGTACATTTGTGTGTTTTCTTATTTGTTATGTTTTGTTTGTCTTTTTTGTAATAATTACTTAATTGTATGAGCAGAGAATGACACAAGTGAGGAGGATACTCCTCTGATAGATAGGAGCAATGTAGAGTAGTGCTTAGGCTTCTTATAGTAGTGTAGAAATTGTCTTTCTTTTTCTTTTTTTTTTTGAGAAATTCTTAGATATCTATAATGGTCTATATATTTCATATTATTATAGTTATTATTTTGGATAACTTCATTCATTTTTATATATGTCTATATTTATTTGTTTTAGTTCATAATTTTTTATATTTTATTTAGCAATTTATATTATTAAATGATATGTTAAAAAAAATATCAACAAGATGATCATTATTAAATTTTATTAACAAATAAAAAAGTATATTTAATTACTGAATGTTATAAATCTTGGTAAATACTTTTTTTGTAAATAAATATTATGATTTATTCTACTTTCCTTTTTAAATAGGCCCATGCTCTCGTTGCAGGAAGATTTTATTAGAAAAAAACATAGGAATCACACCGCACGGTAGTCGTTTTAAAAAAATTAAGAATAAAAATAAGTTATTCTATTTTCTGTCTTAATTTTTTTTAAGATATCATTACTCTCGTGAATTAAAATGAATTTGTAAACTCTGAAGATTAACAAGTTTTGATAGTAAAATATATGACAAGTAAATTTGAATATAATATTTATAAAATGATAATAATGGTGATAGAACTTTAAATTGGTAATATAAAATTAAGCTTTGAAAGGAACGTTTAAAGAGATCAAATTTACCTTTATTTGAAGTGTTTTGTATTGATAATATACAAACTTAATGTATCAAGATTTGACAAAAAAAAATTGTGATAAACGTTAAAATAAAAATAATATTCATTGATGGGTAAAATTTATCGATAAAATAAAATTATTGACCGTTACCAATAACATTTATAATATTTTCATGTGCTCTTTTTCTTTTTCCTCCTCCTCCGATGTTGTCATCATTGTCATCACCATTGTCGTCACATCTTCTTCTTCCACTACTACCCTACTACTGTCACCACCATTCTCTTCTTCTTCATTCAATTAATGAATGTTCAAAACTCATTAATAATTATCGAAAAGTTTTTTTTGTCAGCAAATATTGTGATTTTGTCTTCTTCCTTATTTAAATAGGTCCATGATAGGCATCAATAGCAATGCATGAAAATTTTATTAAAAAGTAAATAAAAAAAATTAGAATCATGACTTCTGCTTATATGAAGAATATTTGTCCATTTTTTTTTCTTCTTCTTTCTCTTCTTCCTCTTCCTCCTGTGCCATTGTTGGTGTATCCATTACCTTTGACTCCTCTTTATTCTCTTCTTTTTCCTTCTCCTCCTCCTCTAATCTTGTCATCACAGTCACCACCCATTGTCGTCATCTCTTCTTCTTCCACTACTATCCTACTATAATGTCCATTTAATTTTGTTGTAGTAGACCTAATATCATTGGGTCCCGGTCACTAAAAGACCAACTTAATGAACATTTATGGAGAGTTACCCAGAAGATGTGAAGGATTAGACAATAGAAAGTGGACAATGAATGTGAATGACATGATTAAATAGGACGTTGGGAGAATTAGGATAAAAAGGAATCAGAGGCTAAGCAAAGAGAAATCAATTATTTTGAATATCCTAATTAATTGTATTTACCTTTTGACTATAACAAACTTATACAAAATATTTTGTTAGATTCAACATGAAAATTAATGGTTTTATTGACGAATTTAAAAAAAAATTAATTATCAGAATATTAGCTACGTTATTTTATAGGCAATTTTTTTTTCATCGTTAAAATTTCTTCAGTAATAAAATATTTTTTTATAATGAACATAATAATGTATAAAAAAGTTAAAACTTAATATAAACATTAAAATAAATACACATACATACACTGCCGTACAGTTTCATTAAAACTCAATTGGTCATATACTTGACTAAACTATTAAGTAAATAAGCCAGGGCAATTAATCATTTGTTCAATTGTATAATAAGTCAGGGCAATTAATCACTTATATAAAGTTTTGGTTTAATTTTTAGTTAATAAACCAGGAAAGCATGTTTAGATGCCATCAACATAAGTCACATCTTTACAAAAACGGAAAAACATTTATTATTTAGTGATCAAAAGTTGGTAGTCCTTATAGATACTAATTTAAAAAATAAAAAATTATTTGTTACTAAAATAGTCACTATTATAAATAAAAAAAATTATAATTAATCATTAGATTGGTCAATAATTAATTAAAAATAAATTTAAAAATTAAGTCATTTTGGTAACTAAATTTTAGGTCGTTAATTTTTAGTGACAAATTTCCTTTGGTAACTAATACTATAGTAGCTAATTTTAAAGACCACCAATTTAGTGACAATTATAAATTTTTATTTATAATAATGATTATTTTAGTAACCAATAGGTTTTTACTTTATATTTGTTATTAAAATTGGTTACTATAGTAATTAACATTTTTTATCACTAAAATGAGTTAATAAAGAATTATTTTCTTACGGTGAAAATTATTAACTTCCATTTTATGTTTATCAATAATTAGGATATTCGGTTTAAAGAAAATACGAATATGCACTAAATTATGGGTTAAATGTCATATAGTTTTGAATTAAAATAATTTCGTAAATACAAATTATGAAATATAAAATTCAAACTAAAACAAATTTTGAAGTGCATTAATTAAAACCCTTACGTAATCGGTGCATAATTATATATATATTCCAACAATACTTAGTTTTCTTTTCTCCTCTATGTCATGATTTGACATTACATCTACTATAACTAAATTTGGTCAGAGTTCAGTCAACCTAATGACGGGCTAATAAACGAAACCCAATTTAAATTTAAATATAACTTTAAAGCCGATTTAACTTTAATTCAGTTAAAATACAATTTAATACATGTTTGATTCTGTATCAAAAGTGATGTAAAACTGGTTAACACTAATTTTCTAACGTATATATTTAGTTAACCGATTTAAAAATAAAAAATTCATCGGAAAATTGATTCAAATTAATTCAGATGAACAGTAAAAAAAATTGATAAGATATAAAAACTAGAAAAGAAAGAAAATACCTTATATTCGATCTGAGAGATGATTAGTGGATTTTGATGTTCCTGTCGTGTCACTGGATATTACATTCTACCCACCTTCCAACTCCACCACATGCGTCCTATTCAAAACCAACCATTTTGTTCCTTTCTTATCAATAATACAATTTTCATACAATGATTAGCCTTTAATAATAATACTTGTAGTTTTTCATGCATGATTCAATCATGTTGCTGCAATTTTAACAGTTCTATGAAAATCATTTTCTGTTTTAAATTCAACCATCTGTAACTTCATGGCAGCTTCTACCATATTATGTATTTTTATCATATTAAATATAAATGTTGCTCAACTCGTTTTCTTTTCCAAATCGTTGTCATATAGTAATAAAATAAATATTATTTGTCATAAGTCCCTATTTTTTTATGTAGCACGACCCACCGTGTTATTTTATATTCTATTTTTAGCATTTATCTTTCTATTATTTCACAGTCCTTTTTTTGGTCACATGCTATTGTCTAGTTATTGTTAAAAAAACATGTAGAGTATATAAAAGAAGCATAGTTAGGCATGCATAAAAATTCATAAAATATAGTACAATAAATATACATTGTAACTATGTAAAATTAAATTAAAAACTGTTAGAAATATTTTAATATAATTTAAAAAATAAAATAATTAAAATAAAAATTCTACTGTTACTCATGTTTTTATAGATCTTTAATTTATGGGTTAATATTTTCTATAGCTAACGGCTATATTCTTATTACTATTTACTCATTTGTCTCCTTTTGCTACGTATAAATATCACCAGGTGCATGGGGAAGAAAACAACAACAACAACAGAGACAACAAACACTAGAGTTTTTTTTTCTTAAAAGTGTTCTTCTTTTCTTCTCTATATTATCTTTAAGACAATGGTGTTCATAAGGTTCGGAGATCCTTCGCTGCACTCGATCGATCTGACGGGTTGTTGTATATTGGGAGAGAAACTCATATGATTTGAAACACATATGAGTGTGCATTTGTTTAGTCCAGTAAGGACGTTTTCTCTCTAAGGATAGCGCTACGCGTGTCTAACCCAGGATATTTCTACTCCTTACCTTTTATCTTTTATTTATTATTGTTATTATAATTGTTGATCTCTTATTAATATTCATTGTTTTATATATTGTCTTAGTATTATTATTGATTTAATAATTATTATTATATCATTTTATATTTTTATGATTATTAGTATTATTTGAGTAATATTTTTCTAACAAAAATATCGTCGACAATTCTAATAGCAAAACAAAATTTTACCATCGTGTACAAATTTCATCTTTTCTTGAAAACATCTATGAAGAAGTTAAGCTTATTTTTAGTCTGGTTAAATGTATTTTAATTTTTAAGCTTTTACATAAAATTAAAATTTGTTTCTATTTTAAATTTTGATACATTTTTTGTTCTAAAACTTTAAAAGGGAATTAATATATTTTTGTTAACTCAATAACTTGATTTTTTTGAATTTATTAAATTATGTTTTAGATTTGATATTTAGATGGAACATATTAAATAATATAAACAACTTAAATATTTTTAAAATGTTGTTGACACGTTAAAAAAGTTTATTACATTAAAAAAATTATATCCCTATATTTTAAAGTTTGAAGACCAAACTAAATCACAGTTTAAAAGAAAAAGAATTCAAAATAATAATTAAAAATATATTTAAATCTTTTTAGTCTGTGAAGAGAATTATAGTACAATTTCATATATATACATATTTCTTTAATAATTTGTATGTTATTGTATTGAAATTTCATAGTAGCTAGATACTTCATCTTGCTAAAGTATTTAAAAGTATTACATGAAACACAAATTGGAAATGGATATATTAAAAATTAAATAAGTTAATAATTTGGATATGTATATAATATATATTAAATATTAAAATATGAATGCTTCATTGACGGTATTGCAACTATCTTAAAATTTAGTATATAGAACCCTATTGTCTTAAATACACTTACTAAAAATTTCTTGATATCTGCTAACAATAAAATGTTACAATCATACATAAAAAAAGTATGTAATAAATTTAATAAAATTTAGAAAGCATGGGCCAAAAAGAAAAAGTATAAATTTAAAATTATAATACTCATAATTAACTCAAAAGTATTTAAACTGGATTTTCATTAAAATTATGGTGACGTGTATATTAATTTTTAAACGGGGTACATTAAAATAACAATTAAAAGGATATAGAAGTAGTAATCTTCTACGGTGAGTTTGAAGTTGCACTCAGAAAAAATGGGACCTTTGGGAAAGCACACGACCAACACTGGGACACAACTACAGCCACCAACATGGCCCACACAAAACCTGAAGACCCTTTTGTCCTCCTTCAGTACGGATTTCAACTCAATAAAATAGTTTTAAGACTTTATCAGTTCATATTTATATTATTATTATTTACTGAGAAAAATGCTCTGATTCAATGTCTAATGTTCTCCACTTTACTACTTTAGCAATGTGATTGCTTATAAAAATATTTCTAAGGAAAGCATCATAATTGCTTAATAACTTTGATGAGAAACAGAAATTGGTGAAAAGCAAAAAGAAAAAAAAAATGCAATGCACAACAAAAATGATTTCATCTCCTCCTTTGTTAAGTCAGCCACAGAAAACTACATTTCCAACATTTAACATTTTTTCCTTTATACTGGGCCCTGATGACATCACAGGTCCGTTTAGATCTTTCTGGGCCTTGGACCTGTCGCAATCAGGTCCATTGGGAAAGCCCACTGGCCGCCTCATGCACTCATCTTTCCTTTTTTCCTCCATATAAACCTCTGCAATTCCTCCATTCCCTCCCATCTTACCTTACCATAACAAAAAGTTCCTTCTCTCTTTCACTCTCACTCTCACTTTTTTCTGTGCTTCTCTTTCTCTCTCTCCTTTCACGCCCTTCGAATAGTGTAGAGAGGAAAAAAGGTCTCAAAGATGAAACCAAAAGACGGGTTTTTTGCTGAAGGTATCACTGTTAGCATGAGTTGAACTTGCAGAATAAAATTTGCATCACCTAGAGTCATAGCTTGCACAGTTATCTTGAACCTTTTTAATATGTGTAATTTTTGTACTAGCTGAGCTTACGCTATATAAGATAATTATTCTGTGACTGACTGAACTATTTTACTTTATGGTAAACGGAGATATTCTCTTGTATTCTTTTAATTGTTTTATACTAACTTTTTTTCTCTCTTGGCTACTTTTTATCTAATCTAAAGCTGGCTTCTGCTTCTGCCTCTGCCATTCTTCTTCATTATTCTCTGCACTAATTAAGAGCATGATACATGATGCAGGTCCATATAAGGGGTTTCTCATCATGCACGTGACTAGCAGCAAGGTGGCCATGGTCAACCCTCTGAGAATTGGGAGGTGTGACCGAAAAGAAGCCATTAGTGGCTCTGAAATTGGAGCTGACAATTCTCCTGGAGTGCTGCCAGTAGCAGCAGCAGGAGCTTCATTCTAATCTGGTGCTATCCTATCTGAGCTTTTTACTTCCTTCTATCATCTTTCTTCACCATCTAGTTTCTACCACACTTCTTTGTTTTTTCTTGAACTCTTCTTGACCTTGTAAGACCTTTTCTTGACCTTGTAAGACCTCACACCCTATATGTTTTCTTTGTTTTTGCTTTTGTGGAAGACCCTATATCAGAATCCACTGATATAGAGTTTCATCTCCTTCTTTCCCCGTTGCCACCCAACTCATCTTCTCCTTCCTTGTCTATCCCTCCTGAGCTGTTACAATTTTATCCTACCATCATGATGCAACCAGTAATATCATGCCATGGCTTCAAACAAAATACCTTACCTTAGAACCTCCTTCGGTGGGGTTCTTCAAATCTGCTAGCTACTCGGAGAGCATGGCTTCCAAAAGCACAATCTGGCGTAGTTTATTTTGCTGTTCTTTTATTTGCGAGAGATCAATGTAGCTTGTACTATGTGCAGCAGCAGCAGCAGCTAGCATGCTTGGTCGTGGTCCTTAAGGTAGGTATGTATGTATGGTAAGTTGTAAAGATTGGCCATAGTGAATAAATCAATGTTGCTTGTATTCTGAGGAATTCAAAAACCTTCTGTGTAATATTCTGTTAAGGCAATCAATTTCGCTTGTATCATTGTGTGCAGAATATTTATGCTGTTGCAGACATCTGTTTCGTTGTTTTATATGTTGTTTGGCTGAGAAAGTGTGCAACTGCATACATATTCTTTTAGATCTAAGCAAGGGTCTCCCTCGTGACTGCTCCAATGTACAAATATCCGCTGTATTATTGGAGTTATCTCTTTCTCTCTCTCTCTCTGAAATTCAGAAGCTCTGTGCCTTTTTGATAAAAGAAAAGAAAAAAAGAGGCTAAAAATGAAATCCGAGCTCAGCCTCATAACTACAATACAATAAAGCTGATTGCTGTTTATAGTTTTTTTTACCTCCCCCAACATAATCATAGAGCTTCACCCAAAGAGCATTGAATTAGTAAATGGTGAAAGAAGCAAACAAAAACCCAGAATGAAGTAGAGAGAGAAAGAGAGAGAGATAATTCCCTGATCTTTCCCTATCTTGTTGATTTGTTTTCTTCTTTTATGCAAGACAAGTAAGATAAATGTCATGAGTAAGCTCAATTTGGCACTACATGTGTGCTAGGCTGCTAGAGCCCCATCTCTCCATCCAATGCATAGGACTGAAACCCATTAAAGTCACACTCCCTCCCTCCATTTGAATCATATCAAGTAGAAGAATTTGAAACACCCTTCTCTTACTTGGTACTGGTCCTTTCTTTCTCTCTTTTTCTTTTTCTAGTGTAATATGAAATGCAAATGTTCAATTATCTTCTGCACCAGCAAGTGTGAAAATGTGATAACTTTGGTAGCAAGTGAGATGACAGCAAATTTGACGCAGAAAACGCAATTTCCCTTTCGCTCTCTTGATTTGGAAGGGTGCTTCAGCCATTCCTTTCACATGGCAGGGGAAGGACAAGCACTTTGGGATAGAATACAACCTGAGCCCATAAGGAATATCACACACCCCAATGTTTTTGATGGGGCTGCCACACACCTACCACCCTCAAATAGTGAAGAATAATATCTCTCAAATTACCACTTTCTCCTCCACTTCATTTTCTGCACAGCAAAATATCAAACATGTCGGCATCATAAAAAAAAAAAACAAGAGGGTGGGGGTGGAATTGATGTGTTTTTAACCATATTCCATTTCAGATGCCTAACACATTGTTTCCATCAATCACCGGCACGTGGTAGCCCAACCTAATAGCGTAGACAAAGATTTTTCTCTGTATACATACTGTATGCAGTATATTCCAAAACGGATGCATAAAATTTTGTGTATTGACACGATTTGTGTGATGGTTATGCAAGTCTAGGGAAAGAAGAAAAAAATAAAGAAAGAAAGAGAGAAATCGTGACGCATCAACTACGGAAAACCTTTTGCATACAAATTCAATTCAACTGCATACCTTCTTGACTTTAATAATATATTCTGGTTTTTCAGGTTTTTAATCACAGATGTACTGCATCAACTTTCATGCACTGCTATACTTTTTTTATTTTTTCTCGATTTTACTAATTGAAACGTAGCCGCTACAGCGTCCATAATTTAAAAATGAGCTTAAATGGGAATTTTCTGTATATAGGCCTGTGGGTGTAGAAGTAGAGTGGAAAAATAGTATGCAGCAATAAATGAGATTTATGAAGTATTTAATTCTGACATAGAAGTGAGGAAGCATTCTACTTGTATAAAAGGCAGATGAGGAAAATGAATGTGAAGATAAAATGTTGATTGAATGTGATGGAATGAATGAAAGGTTTGACTGGGATGGATTATATGGAAGTGTGGAAGGTAAAGAAGCCAGTAAAGGGATAAGAAAAAGGGTTTGTATACATTTTTTATGTGCCTAAAAGGGATCAAAGGTAGGTGACTTGTGGCACAAAATGATGATGTCTATGAATGGACATTGAAAAGTTAAATGCCTTTCCCTAGGGTATGAGTTAGTAACTATTTACCCTCACCCCACCAATGGGACCCTGTTTTTCTTTTTTGTGTTTCTAATTTGTGGTAACGAGAGAGAACGACAACATAAAGGCTGAGTTTGAATTAAGTTACAGTGATAATATGCTTCACGTATTCCTTTTGAGGTGATTTGGCATTAGGTACTACCACCCTTGGCCCCATCTTGGTCAAGCCTTTTTCCACCTTTAGGTTACATGCGAACATGGCTCCTTCATTACCTCTTACTTTTTCCTCAACATCATTCCATTCATGACCCTTTCCAAACTAAGGGAATGACATCTCAATAATGCCTTCATGGAAAAAACATACGCCTCAATTAATTAATAATTTCATTCAATTCAATGTTTCTTTTCCGGCAACTGAGACAGTGTATCACTGAGGCTATACCAAATTTAACATACTTAAACAATTCCCAGTTGTGCAGTTAGTAGGACTACAAACTAATTATTACATTTGTAGCATGTCAAGGAGGCAGTGAGTGTGATTTTATTTTTGTTAAATAATTACATGACAGTGCATTAGTGATGCAATGTTTCAAGATTTTTCATTCTTAAAGATGGGTTAGGTTGATGGTGAATTCACTGAACTCAACATTGATAAGCTTGTGCAAAACCGTACACAAAGTGGTCACTAGAAGAAAGTACCTCTCAAGATTGCTCAGTGCAAGATACTTTTATAGATTACAATTACATAATTCAAATTGCATTTACATCTTACTAAATCTAAAATTCAGTTTTCAAATTACTTAATTTAATCTAAAATACATTTTTAGACTACTTAGTTCAGAACACATATGATGTAATCTAACCTATTTTCTATCCATACATAATTTAATCTTTTTCCATATCTATAAAGGTGCAAGAAAAAACTATGGGGTGTTGAAAGAAAGAGGCTAAAATTATATTCAAACCTTTTTGGCCCAACACAAGATGACCTTGACCCTTATGAGGTTTCTGTGTAATGGGTTAGGTAATCCATTTGTTCACATCGAGTATCATCTTTAAGCAGTGTACAATAGTCCCTTCACATATTATTTCGTGGAGCAGAACAATGACAAAACAATCACATGGTGAAATATCATTCCTTAAGCATGAGTCTCAGCAATTTTAAGACATACAAATTTTCTGAAATTTTAAAATTAAAAAAAAATAGTTTGAAAAAAAAAAGTATGCATTAAGCAAAATAAAAATTCACATGTTATTCTAATCTTAAAATAAAACTTGTTTAGCCCAATCATTCTTAAAATAAAACTTGCTTAGCCTAATTATTTGGTTAACACATGTTATTGTAAGTACGATTCTTAACTTTTTGTTACAAGATACATGCCATGTTCCACTTTTTCCATCAAAATTTGGAGAAACCTTTTGATATTTGTTTCTCCAAAAATTGTTTTTTAATTTATGCAAGATCACATTTTAGCTTATGGATAACTGTGTTTTTTTTAGTTAGAGAAATGGAGTCATTTTGTTTCTGTGAGGTCAATTTTTGACTGAAACATTTTTCTATTTATAACTCTAGTTTTCTTCCTAAGTGAGTTTGTGGATGCTCTTTATATATATTATTTGGTTTGTTTTTTTTTGAATTGTTCTTTAGTTACTAAATACCAGAACCATAATTAAGATTTCCAGAGAAAATCTCTTCAAGAAGCTACGGAACAATAGTGTTAGAGTCTAAACCTTACACATTGCTCAAGATAATGCTAGTCTGAAAAAAAAAACAACTTTTTGCAGTTTGTGAACAAGCTGCAAATCATATATTACTATAATCAAGAAGACAATAACTTGCTATCCATGCCTAAACAAGTGATACAAAACAATGGCTTACCAAATGAAGCATCACAGCCCAATACATCATTAAATGTTTCATCGGAATGTTTTTTTAAGGACAAGAGATTCTTAAGATGGACTCACACTGTAAATTCACACTCTAACTGAAAAAAAAAAAAACTAAACAAATTAGTATACTTAAGCAAAACATGGAATACCTTAGCTAGTAGAGAGAAAGAAAATTACTTTATAAATAATTTTCATAGTGTTTTTTTTTTAATTTAAAAAATAATTGGTATTTATGGGTGACCATAACCAGCAAAGCTTGGGCCTCAGTTGTCCAATTTGATGTGGAACGACCAGTCACCTGTTAAAAAGTGGTGGAGGGCTAACATTTTGATGTGTTACTCCAAAGCTCCACAAAAGAAATTATTATTCTTATTTTAAAAATATTAATTATTGTGTATCATTTAATGAATTTGACCTTTCAATAACTTTAACTGTGTAATTTTAGTTTATATATTAAACTTATATACATTCAATTCTCAATCATTTTATATCGTTTTGCTTTTTGTTGTCATTTTTCCATCGATCTCTTCTTCCATTACTTGTATCAAAAGATCTACTTTTTAAGTTTCTCACAATCTATTTTTTCGGCGCAACAAATGTTAGGAATTCAAATGTGAGTCTAAGTCCTACATTTATTAGAAATGAGAAAGTGGAGCACTATATAAGAATAAAAAGCTCATTGTCTTAAGATTTTGGGTTAAGAATAGTGTCAATACCTTATGTTGTTGGATTCAAGTCTTATTGGTATTGTATTTTTTTAGTAAAACCGTCCTCTATAAACCTAACAACAAAAAGGTTGGTAATTTTTAATTTGATTTTAATATTAATTTTTTTTATAAATTTAACTTGACAACAGAATACAGAGAACCACATCTCTTCTTCTTCTTCTTTCTCACCAAAACTCTATCATCTTATCATCTTTCTCTTGTTACTCACATGTTTCATCCGAGATATAGAATTTAAAAAGATTAAATTTGTATAATAATATTGTATTGTTTGATGGAATACACAAATTAGTGTTTGATATTGTTATATTGTTTGTCTTGACGTGTAAAAAACAAAGCAATGGATGCATTGTACAAACATCAATTAAAAAAATATCATGTTACATCTGTTATAAACCACTATCAAAATACATATAGAGAGATATTGCATCACTTGTAGAATACAAATAATGTATAAAATGCAAATATTAACTCGGTTATGCCATATATAATTAATGTAGAAAGGGCTTCACAATATTTCATTTGTTAATTGACATATTATGTCTACTTTTCACATTGGTTATAATCAATGTAAAAAAATTTATTTACATATGGTTGCCATCTATATCAATTTTACAACTAATAACATTTGAAAGGGAAAAATATAATACAAAATGAAATTCGAAAGGATAATAAAAGGGAAAAATATAATAAAATGAAAATAAGTGTGATATAATTTTAAAATGATAATATAAAATTAAATTTGAAAGAGAAAAAGGAAAAAAAATAAATTTAACATATTTATAAGATTTTGTAGGGTAGTAATTGTATTAAAGATACATACACAATAATAATAAAAAAATGTCTTTTATGATAGCAGTGTGAAAGCACGCCCATGCACTAGTCTCGCTCAAGTTAAAAGTGCTAGAAATTCTTGTCTGAGCGAGAGTTCGAACAATGAGCATTGTTGGTTTCTACGAGTTCTCACTTAAACGACACCTTCTCGTCTAAGCGAGATTACTCGTCACTCAAAACAAAAGCTCGTTGCTTGAGCGACGATTTAATAGGTTATATATTTTTTCATATATGGTTATGATTATAGTCATGGGCATGGTTATAGAGAGATTATGATTCTATAGTTATATGACATTAGTCTTACACATATAAGACCTTGGACACCACTTTAACCCCAAAATCTTAAGGCAATGTTGTTATGGGTCTTTATTCTTATATAGTGTTTTACTTTGTTTTTTCTATCCAATGTGGGACTTTTTTGACTCACACTTGGACTATTCCCAACACGATTCAAGTAGGAACTAGCGACGAGTTTCTGCTATTCTCGCAGGCGAAGGTCACTCGCGTGGGCGAAAATAGTAGGTTCCTCTCCTTGCTCGCGCATGCAACATCATATATCAACCAAAAAAACAACAACATGTTTTCACACAATCAACAGTATCATCAAGAACACAAGACAGATCCAAAAACAATCCAAACATTTAAAAACATGCAAAACCCTAGCTTCCCTTACCTGCACAAATACTAGCCAACCAAAACAGGCACCCAAAGAAAAGCACCACAGTTCCAAAAACGAACTTAACAACTGTAAATTATGAACGGAAGGACGAGAATAAAACTTTAGGAACAAACCCAAGACAAAACCAAAGTAATTGAGCTGGAAGAAGAGTAAAAGGAAAGGTTGAGCTTAACTTACATGGAGAAGGAGTTGTTTAGTTATCTCGGAGGAGAACTTTCAACAAGCTCAAAGGGAACTTGCAAGTGCCCGAGAAAAAAGGATGAGGTGGTTCAGCTTTGGGAGACAGAATGAGAATTAGTGATTTAAAAAAGGGGTTATGGAGAACTTAGTGTAATCTAATTATTATATTGATTAATTTTTTTATCTATAAATTATTTATTATTTAATTTTTCTTGTGTAGTATATATTAAATATAAAGTTATAAAAAGTGTTTACTTAACTATATAATTCCATATAAAGAACCCCGATTCATGCAGTTAATTCAATTTTAACTATTCACACAATTTTAATTGTTTTTATTTTAAATATAGTAATTTTCAAGATATAATAAAAGAACTAAATATCAATATATAAATAAATATTATTTGCGATAGACTTAATAAATTTAGAGATTTATCTTAATAATTTAAAAAATGAAATATATTATTATAAAAGTTAAAACCCCAATCCAATCCAATTGAAGAATAAATATATAGTTGTTTTAATGTACAAGATTTAACACATTGCAGTATAATAAGAAAATCGATTTTAGTTTTAATGTGATAGTAAACCAAATAAGGGTTGATTGAATAATAAAACATAAATAGCATTTGAGATTATCCTGAAAATGGAGTTCTCCCGCACTCTGATCTTTCACACGACACCTTTCTTCCTTATAAATATCCCATACAGTTGTTAGACTTTTCTTACCTTCTTTCCCTTCATCATCATCTTTCTAAATCTCCTTTTCTCATACCATTTTCTGCATTTCTCTATAGGATTAGGATCAGATATGGTGCTGCTTTCCCCAATTTCAATAAGAACTGAGAAGATTTTACCCATTCACCTTCCCGTTGTGGACTTATCCACAGAAAGATCAATGCTAAGAAAACTGATAGTGAAAGCTTGTGAGGAGTACGGTTTCTTCAACGTCATCAACCATGGCGTTCCTTGCGACACTGTAGCCAAAATGGAAGAAGCAGCTTTTGATTTCTTCGCCAGACCACTGCCCCAGAAGAAACAGCTTCCCCTTTATGGCTGCAAGAACATTGGCTTCAATGGAGACATGGGTGAGATTGAGTACCTTCTCCTCAGTGCTTCTCCTCCCTCCATTGCTCACTTCAACAACGTCTCCAATGTCCCCTCCAACTTCAGGTACCTCCATTCTCATCTTCACCAAATACTGCATGCTTCAGCTTCGTTAATGTATCATCACCAATTCAGGAGATGAATTCTGTGATAATGCTTTTTGTTTTATTTTATTTTCGGTACATGCCACTTTGTGTGATGATGTGTGTGTGGCGAAAAGATCGACAAGATCTGGTGAATAAGAAAAGTAACAGTCGAGGAGTGACAAGGTCATGACTCATGACTATGTAAGAAACCATTAACCATCTATACACACGTCTCTCTTTACATAATCATCTAATAAAAAATAATAATTTTTGTTAGTAATGATATTTTGACATTACCCTTTTTTTTCTATTATATGATATTATTTTTTATTATTATTAATATTTTTTTCTAAAAATATAAAACTTAATTTTTGTTAAAATTATTTTATCTTTTTGAAAATTGTCAAATGATATTAAAGAATTTTTTTATTTTTTTAATAAGTGAAATTCATACACATGCAAGATTTACATCAGAAATATCAACGTGAGTATAATTTTAAAACAATAAGAATAAAAAAAAAAAAAAAGAAAACCAACACGACGTAGCATCAGAGTGACCAGATAAATTCTTATTTGTTGTTGATATGGACCAGGCTAGCTAGTAAGTTCTTGCCAGCTTAAGTAGTGACCACCTTAATAATTATAATGTCTGGTTTAAAGAATTAATTGTTATAAATCCCTTATCACATTAAAAAAAAAATATAATATTAAAAAAGTATAATTTTATTTTAATTTTACTTCTCTCTGTATATTTATTACATTTACTGTTGTTATTTTATTATTATATTTTTATTTGTATTGTTTCCATGCAAAATGGAACGTAGGATCTATTATTTTGGTGGGTTGAAATTACGTACGTTGCTATGAGTTGTATCTGAGCAACACCAACAGGAAGGGAGAGAGAATGTGTGTTGTGTTTGTGTTTGAAGGCTATTCCCATCTGTGACTGATGGCACTGTGCCAACCATTTTTTTTAGAACACCACGTTGCAAGTGGTCCTTTAGATCTGTGTTATCACAAAATTTCACTTCTCCCTCCCTCTATTTTCAAATAAATCATTTTTATTTTCCATCTTTAAACCAAACAATATGGAATAGTAATGAGGATAACTTTTATTATCTATTTTAACTTTTTGAATTTATGTAACTGCATGAAGAAATAAAATAAAACTATGTTAATTACGATTGTGAAATAGAGATCGGTTTAATTAATATACGTAAGTTATTATTTGGATGGAGAAAAAAAGAAATACAGCATAAGAGGAATAAAAAAAAATGTATCGTTTGGATGGATATGTACATAGAAATAACAAGAGGCTGAAATTTTTGTCTCTACTAGGACATAGGTGAAAAGGACAGAAAAGTTATATACATTTTTTTAAAATAAATAAAAGGTAATTACTTATTTCATAATGTTTTCTTTCAAGATAGTTTTTTATATGTTTCCAATGATGTAAAAATTACCATTTAATGTTTTAGGAAAATAAAACAAAAAAGTGAAATGAGAGACATAACTTCTCATCGGTTTATTACTAATGAAGAAAAAGTGTTATTTTTGCTAAGTTTAATGAAAATGTAATTTTTATTTTCTATTTTCTATAATAAATAATAGGATTTACTTTTCATTCTTTATCTCTATTTTATTTCATTTCATTTCGCCACATATGAACAAATGGTGAGAAAGGGGAATTTTTTATGTGGTCCAAAACAATTAATCTGAATCTCCATATAAAAAATCATTTTCTTATATTTTTTATATTAGTATTTTTTTTTAAAATACAGTTAAGTGTTTGTTATTAAACACTTTAAAGTTGTGCCCAATTTTTGGTATAAGTATCAATGAATTCATTTTAAACACGTGTGAATTAAATAAATGTTAATCGAACACGTGTCGTGTCTATAGACAAAAGATAAAAAGTCTTAATTTGTTTGTTGTATTAAGAAAATAAAACTAGGTGAATAATATTTTAGCAATTTAAAGCAGTTAATAAAATATATCATGACCAGTTTCCTTTTAAAAGGAACTATTTAAAAACGTCCAATTATAATAAAACTCATCATGCAATAAGATCTTTATTTATTTGACCTTTCGTACTGCATAAAACAGACAACACAGATGGTCTTGTTCTCTCAACACCAATGCATGCTTTGAGAAGATTCAGTCCTTTGCCACATAAATAACACCATTGCTTCAAGAATGCCATGAATGAAAATGCTATTATTGATGTCATAAAGATAAGGAAGAAAAAAAAACAGGAAAGTACCGTTTTTTTCTTTGAATCTACTTTAATTCCAATTTTAGAATCTTTGTTAAGTTTGTCAAAAGATAATTTTCCTTATAAAAAAAGTATGTAAGAATAAAAATAGTGTTAAAAGGTTTGTAAATTGGAATGCACGTGAGATTTGAAGTCATTCGTGTAGCACATGGGAGTGTGGAAAAGGAGTAGGTACTCCTAGGAGGTGGGATAATATGTCAGAGACTCACTTTACCTCTTTCTACTCTTCAAACTTTAATGACATTCCTGTCTTTGTCATGTCAACACTCATCACTGATGCGTGCTTGAGATTTATTTACTCATCATTATGATTAATTTGGGAAAAAGGGCGCAATCAAATTGGAAAGCTCAGAAAAAGTTCTGCGTTTCAGATGAATCTCAAATAAATCTACAACGACCAATCAAATCAAAACCAAAAGGTGAGACTTCGAATTCAAAATCAAATTCCCAAATTGTTATGAACAAAAACCTTGTTTGACAACTATTTTTCTTACCCAAACAACCAATCTCACAAGGGAAACATATAAAGCGTATGGTGTCAGTGTAGTGTCAGTATGGTGTTTGATGAAAAGCCTGTGTGGTACTTGTTGAATTGGCATTGATATAGGTGTTTTTAGGGTTTGAGTGTGTGTGACTGTGGGATTGTACATGATGACAGCTGTAGTGTGAGTGCATACACTGATGGAGTTCGGGAGCTGGCATGTGAGATTTTGGAGCTAATGGCAGAGGGTCTGGGGGTTCCGGATACATGGTTTTTGAGCAGGTTGATCAGGGATGTTGATAGTGACTCAGTGCTGAGGTTCAATCACTACCCACCTATACTTAACAGAGACTGCAAGGATAAGGACAAGTCTCCCTCCCACACCCACACCAAGGTTGGCTTTGGGGAGCATTCTGACCCTCAGATTCTCACCATCCTCAGATCCAACGACGTGGGTGGCCTCCAAATCTCTCTTCAAGATGGGGTGTGGAACCCAGTTGCTCCTGACCCCTCAGCTTTCTGTGTTAATGTGGGTGATCTCTTGCAGGTATATGTCTTCACATCTTTTTTTCTTTTCAGCCCCACAACCTGGTTTCATTTTCCTCAGCACAACACAATACTCAGCCTACCAATCCTGGGGGGCCTTTGCTTTTTCTTCGGCTGCCTTCGCTCTAACACCTCGCACATGGGACTGCCAAACAAATTAATACACATCTCCATCTATATTAACCCTTCCATCTTCATATATAAACATTTACTGTGAGAAACAAAAACGTATATACACACGCGCACACAACAACAACAACATGTAATGGTAATGTAATGTAACATAGTACATGCTAATGGATTTGGAAATTTGGATATCCCACTTTCCCTTGACCCGATTGTGATCAAACAGAAAAGGGTATACTTAGACACATCAGATGTCATGTCACACACGACAACCAACATGTTAGTTATGTACAACATCTTAAGAACTGGAAGGAATGAATACTAACGATGGAGATGTAGGTTAAGGTTTGCTGACGAATTAGCTTTCGGTTTTGTGTGCAAGAGGTGGTACAAAAACGGGAAGTGAATGATTTTATGTGTATTGATGTGTTGTGCTGTGTTGGATGTGTTAAGGTTATGACAAATGGAAGATTTGTGAGCGTGAGACACAGGGCTGTCACAAACTCACACAAGTCTAGAATGTCGGTGGCGTATTTTGGGGGTCCACCACTTGATGCATGCATTGTTGCTCCCTCAGTTATGGTTACGCCTCAGAGGCCCTCCCTCTTCAAACCCTTCACTTGGGCTGAATACAAGAAAGTCACCTACTCAATGAGGCTGGGAGAACGCCGCATTGACCTTTTCAGGAACTGCACGCAACTGGAGTAATACCTTTCGTTCTTCCACACTCAAAACTACACTTCGTAAGAGCAATACCACTTTGTAAAGGTTTTTCCTCCCTTTACGTTTTGGTTCGGTGTCCATTCTTGTTGTAATGGTGTTTCTTATGTGCTTTGCCAAAATGTGCCACCAAATTTTGCATTGCGTCAAACTCTGCAAATTAACTTTATATGGAAAAGTAATTAAAGAGAAAAAATTTATGTTGATGGAGTACTAACATTGGGTGCCATTAACTACTGTTGTTGCTTCTTAACTCAAACAAATCTGTGTTTGAAATTCTGTTGTGTTCAGGTGGTTTCGTTGTTGTGATTATCAGGGACTTCCGTTTATTGAATGGGTATTATAACTTTCATTAGATTTCGTTTGTATATGCTATTTTTCTTTTCTTTTTATCATACTGTTTTATTACATTTACGTACCAACCTTTTTCGTCTTCTTCACATTCATAACAAAAAATATTTAGTTATGCAGTACTGATTAATTTTTGTACGATAAATTATTAACTTTGTTTTTATTAAATAAAGAATCTAATTATGCGTACAAAATAATACTTTACCAGCCTCGTAAATAACTATATTAATATAATAATATAAAATAATAATTGATTATGATTAATTGTTAATTTGATTATATAATTAAATTGGTTGGTTATATTAGTTTAAATATTATATTAAATTATTTTTAGAAATTGTGACTTGTCTTTAATCTAAATTATATACTTTATGAAAGTCATAGAAAATCTTTTTGGTAAGTCACATTTTTCATATGATAAATGACATTATACAATGAACTATAATATAATTTTGTATATATATTTTCTGAAAAAATGTTTTATATAATTTTTATATAATATATTTTAAACATAATTTTTAAAAATAGTATAAGAATGAAACTTGTATTTAACTCTTTATATTATTACTTTACTTTTATATGTACTATTTTCTTCGGTGATACTAAAAAAAACGAAAATTATTACATTAAAATATTAGTTTTGAAGTCAAACTGTTATTATGCAATTTTTACCTCGTTTCTTTAAGATTAGATACCTTTATATTTTAAAACATGCATTAGATAGGATATTTATCATTTAAAAAAAAAAAGTCAACTCACCAAATTTGTCAAAAGGAAATTGTCATTTTTTTGGTCAAAGCCTTCTATTTCTTGTGGATCATTTTTATAATGAGTAAACTATAAACATAAAAACACACCAAACTTCAAAGTACTGTGTGTTTTAGCTCAGACATACATCCCATGCTCCTTACAAATTCAGAAAAACTTATTTTCACTAAGAATGAACCAATTCCCATGCTCCAAGCCTCAAGAGTTTATTTCAAGTCATACAACGTTTTCCTTATTGTGAACATTTTGTTTTCTATTATCTTTTTACCTCAAATTCAAATTCACAAGGCTGTTAATCCAGATGTCATTGAAAAAAAAATGAATTCACAGGTTTTATCAATTTGGCTTTTATTATCGCTACTAAAATATTATGAAATAACAATAAATTTTATAGACAAAAAAAAATAATTATTATAATAATTAATTTAAATATTAATTTATAAACAAAAAATTATTGGTATTTAAAATTATTGATATTAGAAGTTTTTATCTAAAAAAATCTAATTAAAATATTTTTTTTTAAATTAGAATGTAATAATATTTTCTTTTAAATCGAAAACCAAATTAACACGTTTTTACCAAAAAGAATATCATCCGAATAATTAAAGTCTAAACGAGCCGACCAATTTGAACTTGGACAAACAAACTTCCAACGGTTTTCTTTGCCCAAAAAATAGTCCCATGAAGTGGAGCACAACAATGAATCTTTTGAAGGCGGAAAATGGGTATTTAAGGAAATGGTGTAGGAGGAAATTTTGGGTACAGTCATTGAAGCGTTTTGGCATCAGAGGCAAATATTTTAGTCCGAACGTGTTTAGGTTGGGCCTTAAACCACTTCAAAATCTTTTGCACCAGAACAATTACTAATTACACTCTATAATAATTTGAAAAAATTAAAGCGTTCCTTATCAAATTCTTTATCACTGTAGCACACCGCTACTGTTGCTGGAGAGGAAGAAGAAGAGATGAAGAAAACTGCAAGAAAGAAAAAGATAGAAAATGACAAAAAGCCATTCCTTTCGAAAAGCTTTTTTCGAAACATATTTTACATATTCTAGAAAATCATTTTCAGAACAAACTTTAAATAAAAATAAAAAAAATTCATTTCAAAAGATATTATATGTACTAGCATAACACATGCGCTATCGCGCCTGTGTGTATGTATTTTTTAAATATGCGTGATATTATATTAGTAGGTGATAATATTACAATGTTATTAAGTTAATATATAAATTAAAATTATATTTATTAAAAATAAAGTAAAATATATTAGAACAGATAAAAGAATAACCATTGATAAATAAAAAAGAAGAAAAGAAGTAAAGATATCCGATTTTATAAAAAGTTTGTAAAAGTAACGGTCAATTTTTAAAAATTTAATAAATTATTATATTTAAAGGGTAAAATAGGTATTTTGAAAAGTGGACACAAAAAGGAGAATCCCTTTATACATTAAGGGTAAAATCGATATTTTGAAAAGTGGACACAAAAAGGAGAATCCCTTTATACATTACTAGCGTAAACACAGGCGTTATCGCGCCTCTACGCATTTTTTGAATTATATTAATAATTAATGATATTGTAATGTTATTAAGTTGATAAACAAAATAAGAGTATATTTATAAAAAATAAAGTAAAATGTATGGAGAAAATATATAAAAAAAATAACTGTTGATGAATAGTATGAGAAAAAAAAAGAAGGAGATAAGTAAATAGTTTTATAAAAACTTGTAAAAATAACCGTTAATTTTTAAAGACTTAATAAAAAATTAAATTATAAAGGATAAAGTTAGAATTATGAAATGTGGACACAAAAGAAGGAATCCCCTTTATATATAGTTATAGATAAAGGATAAAGTTGTAATTATGAAATATGGACACAAAAGAGAAAATCTCCTTTATATATAGTTATAGATTATAGATTCTGGAACTCATTCCAAAAAATATTAAAACGAAGACGTGTTCCAAAAAACTTATTCGAGAAATGTTTTTAAAAACATATATTCCGCAAGTCACTTTCAGGAAAGGTCAAATTGTCATTTACAATTGAAGGGGCTGCATGAAGTAATTCTGGGGTAGTAGGAAGTAAACGCCTTAGGAAATATTAAGGAGGGAAGAGGGCCCATTTTATACACAGTTTTCTTTGCTGCTCTTAGTTTCGTCCTCACCTAATACGCATTTTTAGGGTATTATGGTTTCATCTATACATACATATACACACACATATATATATATATATATATATATAAAAGTAAAAACCTAACTAACCATAAACATACTTTATAATAGTTAAATTACAAAATCAAATTGATAGGTTTGTTAATTCATTAGATATTAAACTTATTTTCTTTAAAACTATTAACTTTAATTTCTCTCCATATATTTTCACATATTTAACCAGCATGAGCAAAAGCATGTATCGATTTTTCATCTGAGCAGGTTTGAGAATCGAGTAGGCTTGATAAAGTATCCAATAATAAAATATTTAATCAAAAGTGAACATATTAATCAAAATTACAGGCATATTCAAAACATGTCTAAAAAACAATCAGAAAATGAACAGTACCAGATTGGTGGGGCTGCTTTTTCTAGATGTTCTTCACAGTAATCTGATTCAAGTCTTAACAAATTATTCCACTAAGTGAAATCTAGAACTAAGAATGATACGCGTAATTAAGTTTCCAATGATTAACAATGACTTACATTTTGAGCTTTGGCTTCCTTCCAGAACGTTGATGCTTAATTTGGCATAATTTATTATAACAGTGTGCAATAAAAAAAAAGGTTTCAAACATAGCCGAAATCCCGTCCCAGATTTTGGACTTTGGTGAAAAAAAATGATGGTGATGGGTAGTGGTGGGAAGAGAAAACGAAGAAGAAAAGATGGTGGTAGTATATATATTTTATGTTGAATAGGGAACATTAATGTCACAAGTTGAGTAGCAAAACTTGTTGCGATAATTGAGCTAAAGTTGGGGATGAACTAAAGCATCACTGAGAGGGTCAAAGGAGAAGTTTAGAAGATCTTTTGATAACTGAGACATTGAAAATTGGGAACTTAATTCAACTCACACTGCTCTGAGATGGGTCAAAGTGTTGGAACTTGTGAATCAAAATAACATAAACAACAACACTGTGTGCTTTATTTTATTCAATCTTTTTAATCTAAACTTTCATTAGTGCCCCTATTAAGTAGGGTAACACTAGTTTTACTTAGAAAAAATAGCTATTAAGTACAAAATCTTCAAGTCGTGTCATGAACTGCTTTTTACAACATTGACTTATAAGCTTAAGTAGGGCAAGAGTGAGTTAAATTCAAACTCTATCTTCAAGTGAAAAAATAAAATAAAAAAAATCCATGATTGAACTGAAGCCTTTTTCAAAATGTAGGATTTAATTTCTTCTACCTTGTGAGTATTGATTGCTTAACAATGATTTTTAACCAACTAACTAATGGAAATGACTATAATATGAAAATAAAACAATGGATGAATAAATAATCTTTAGACATAAACAGTGTAAGATTATTAGGCATATTTATATAAGTCTCTAAGTTGAGGTTTAAAAAGAAAATAAAAAATTATTTTTTATTTTTATGAATGGTATTTGAATTTTTTTTTTACAGTTTTATCCTCGAAAATATATTAAAAATAGAAAAGCTATGTGTAAATTGTTTTTAATTATTGTCTAAAGACAAGTTCAAGATTATTAATGTAACTCGGCTAATGTAAGTATGTTTAGTTTCAGTTCTTGAAAAGTAAAAGAAATAGAAGTATTTTTAACTTTTAAATAAGAAAATAAAATCACTGAGATTATTTATGAGTTCTAATAGTAAAGGTAAATGACTATAAATGCTATATTAAATAACCTGTAACTGTGATGCAAATTTGGGTAATGAAATCTATATATACACTGATCTCTATTATTAAAAATAATAATAATAGTAATTCAATCGATACCAAACTAAAAAGTAAAGTCTCGCAATATATGGATTAGTTCACATAAAACTGTTATATAGTAAAAAGAAAGCAAATAAAATATATGAAATAGTCAAAGGTAATTTTTAAAGAAAAAAAAAACGTATAATTTATTACAAATATATCCTTAAATTATGTTAACTAAACAAAAAAATCGAATATAGATTCTTTATTGATTTTTGGATGCCGTGACATGTTGAACATTAAAAATATATTATATTAATATTTTAAATATTATTTTAATATATTTTAAAATATTAAAATTTATATTTTAAAATATTAAAATTAATAGTAATCGGTGTATTATGAAAACACAGTAAAAGAACAGAAAAAAAATTAATAAAAAATCTAAATTCTTAAAAATCACACCTTAAAACCTACACCACACTGCTTGGATTAAACATAAATACCCTTCTAATTGGTTCATGTTTTGCCGCAAATCATTGTTAGAAAAGAAATCGGTCGATAATAATAATAATTATGATTCTTATGTAATGTAATTGTGTGCTTACTATGTTGACTTGTCTGAAGGATCTTAAGTTGGTCATTTAAAACTGTCTTTTATTGACTTTATCTTTGTTCTGTCATTTTCAGATGGGAAGAAAATGACGGTGAATTCTTGAACATTGAGGCGTTAGATTTCTAAAACGGTACATACAAAATCAACCATATAATCATAACTCGCTCTCAGATATTTCTCAGAACCAAAGAAGGAACCAGATTCACAAACCTCCACCAACGTGGAAACATTGACAATTAATAAAAAATATAAAATATAAGAAATAAAAAGTGAAAACTGTTGAAGTCCCAAATTAGACAATTTCATAATGTGGGGATACTAATTTCATTTTACAAATCTTTATCGTGGGGTTAAGTTAGATTTAAAGACTAATTCTAACATAAAATGAGAGTCATTATTTAAAAAATTTTCCTAACAAAAATTTTTGGACATTTTATGAAATTGAGTTAGACTTTAAACTCACTTATAAAAATCCAACTTTAAATTATACATGAAACATACATTCATAATGTAGATTTCTTCACATGGGAATAAAAAATCCAAATAATGTATAATGTTACAAGATATGATGTCATAAATTAAATTAGACATTTTTAGTTGAAATTATTTAATTCCTTGATGTTTTCATAATGATGTTCTGAAACTAGATTATTCAGCTCCCATTTACATAATAGATAAGACTAAATTTAAAAAACATTATCGTATATATATTTCCTTAACTTCAACTTTTTAATTATGAAAATAATTTGAATAGAATTGCAAAATTTACAGTATAGGAACTAAAATCGTGGGGGAAAATATAAGAGAACCAAAATTGTAAAAAACAGAGGCTTCATATTTTTTTGGTAAATATGTTTTGCTGTGTTATTTTAGGTTCTTCGAAAATTTAACCATGTTTTTTAAGTTTTTGATAATAATAATAATAATAATAATAATAATAATGCATAAAACCTTAAATAACTATTTTTAATTATTGTTAATTATATTTGTAATAAAACATCAATTTTAAGTATGGAATTTTTGTATTAAAGTGTCGTCTATCAGATTTTGTATATATTATTACTTATAAGGACCCAAAAGAATATTTTAAATTTCAGAAAGATAATATATATATATATATATATATATATATATATATATATATATATATATATATATATATATATATATATATTATTTATTTTTTATATTTTTATTTTTATATATATAACAT
>Ga0214543_1002093_pt1 | contig 39209 bp, 32 predicted proteins | sample CNSS2metaG_FD_160094 | JGI IMG/M metagenome (GOLD analysis project Ga0214543, IMG submission 160094) | Root nodule microbial communities from cowpea collected in UCLA plant growth center, Los Angeles, California, USA - CNSS2 | ecosystem: Host-associated > Plants > Roots > Nodule | place: USA...
AGAGTTTACTCTAAGGTGAGCTCAAAAGAGATTTGTGCACAAATTTGGGCAGCAATTCATTACTCAATTTCAAGATGAAAAATACATCTCCTAAGCCTTCTATTTATAGGCTAAAATGAGACCAAGGGGTCTCCAAAAAGTGGAGGGAAAAAGGAGTCTAGAAAGTTGAATTTTAGAGCCAAAAAGGAGCATGTGGGAGGTGTGACTTGCCACCTAAGCAAGTCACACTTGTCTTGCCATGGGAAGCTAACTCTCATCCTTGGAGAGCAAGTTTGAGAAGCTTCTAGGCTTTTCTAGAGTAGACACACTACTCTTGGCCCATTTGGCCCAATTCCCCTTTTTGGTCCAAAGTTACTTCTAAAGCCCAATTTCCTCTAAGGCCCAATACATGGCCCAAAGAAAACCCTATTCTACTGGGCCCAAAATACAAAGCCCAAAATAAAATCCTAATCTAGTATTTACAAGCAAAGAGTCCTAGGTTAGGTCTTCACATTTTCCTTGGCCCATGTAAAGTTCATCTTGGGCCTTGCATGCGCATTTAAGGCCCATTCCTCTTGTATTCTCCTTGGCTCTTGTTGTAGGTCCCTTGGCTCGTGGCCTCTCATCATAAAGAAAAACACATGGATGAATTAATTGATTAATTTAAATTGTGGTTTATTTATTTTTAATTATTTATTTAACTATGAAATATGAAATATGTATTATATAATTTTTTTATAAAACTTTGGTGCGTATATTATTATGGGAAAGTATATGGTTTAATGGTTAGAGCATGTGTTTGGTATGTGAATGATCATGTGTTCGAATCCTGGGTGATGATGAAAAAGGTGTGGTTTTGGTTTTCCCTCTCCTCTCTTATTTACTTTTGTCGTAGGGCCCACAAAAATTTATCTCTCCTCCTTTGGTCACTTAATTCTTTATCTCTTCCTTTTTTTAACGACAAAAAACGTTCATGAAACATACCATATATATATATATATATATATATAGATAAATTTTATATACGATAATATTGTAATATTATCCAACGGTTAATGCCACGCAAAACAAAGATCTGTTTTATTGTCTATATTGTTAATAACTGAATAAGGAAGGGATTTATTCTAGGTTAAATGTTAGGGTTAGTAGGGGAAAGTGTGATGACTGACCTAAGTTTTTTATGAACTTCTTAAGTGTTATAAAAGGGAGAAAACAAAGAGGGAAACAAAAGGGAGATCGTGGGAGATTGTGTGGGAAGTAGGACCTCAATTTTTCGGTGGTAGTTTGTGCGCGAGAACCACAAGCTTAAAGAACTATCCAGGTAGGGAAGCTTTACCTTATCCTCATTCTTGTATATTTTGTTGATAGATGAATGAAGCTGAAACTTTATACTTTTCCTTACTCTATATCATTACCGTATAAAGTTTGCTAAGTCTCTTTGTTTTGAGTTTGGTGTTGGGTGTTTTGCGTTTTGGTGTTCTTTGTGTGCTTAAATCACAGGGTTTAGGTTCTTCATTGCATTAGTATTTAAGACCCATGGTTGCATAGAAAAAAAGATGGTGTTTTCTGTCACGGTGCAATGTTGGTTCAAATATGTGATTTCACGTGGTTGATCTAGGGTTGTAGCTTATGGGAAACTTTGTTAGTTGGGTTTATTTTATGAATTCATGGGTCTCTTAATCCATCTAGTTTTCACGTTAATTGGGGTGCACATTTTTGGGGGGATGTTCACGCGGTTTAGTGTGATATTTTAGTGTGTGCATGTATTCTCTACAACATGATTCTATGTGGGCTTAATATTATTAATGGTGGAAGGCTTTATAGTGCAGCAAGGTGGGAGTAAACCAATAGTATGTTCCAAATGGAGTGCATGGTGAAAAGTCCACCATGTCACACTTGGTTTGGAGGAGGGTGTGTAGTTTTGGGTTTTTGTTATCCTAGGTCACGTATATTTGGTTTCTAATGAAGATCTTGTTTTTGTTTGATGCATGGCAAGGTGCTTAAATTGCTTTTATATTGAATATTATTGTTGCTTCGGGATTGTGGTTAGTCGGGTTTTACTTTAACACTCATATGGTCGGTACGTTATTGCATCACATTTGTTCCACAAGTATAACCTAGTTCCTTTGGGTGGTGTCACCGGGGTGTGTGAATCATGTAGGGTAGTATATTTTCTTCACCTTAAATACTAAATCATATCATGTAAAGATTGGCTCTAGTAGGTGTGCTTTAGGTGTAGGTTTGATGTTGGGTTAGTGGTACAGTAAAGTGTAAACATGAGTTTGGTTGGTGGTCACCATGGGAGGGTTTGTCTTTGAGGAACTTTCATGTCATGCAACTTGGTTCTTGGGGGTAATGTATGATTTCCTTACATTTCAAGCCTTATTATATGTTTCTCTTTTGTTTTATTCATGAACCATTGTTAAGTGCTTGTAAGAAAACATGGGCCCACATGTACTATGTGTTCATTCTTTAAGTTTTTGAAGTGACGTAAATGCATGGTTCCTTTATATTTTAATGTCTCTTTCCACATGTTATTTGGTTGATAAAATACACTAGGCCCACAAGTAATTGTATCACCTGTAAATTGTGAGTGCATGAATTCACATACATAGTTCTAGGTTAAATTTTCTTTTGAGTGGGATGTATGAATGGTGCATGCTATGTTTGGTGTAGTTACTTTTCTTCAATATTGCAATATCTACTATCACATGTGCTTGGAAGAAACTAAGGTTTACATGCAATGTATTGAATAAATGTGTGGTTTTGGTTCTTTTTCTTATTTTCTATATATCACATGTATTTTATGTTTATTCTTAAATGAGTGAGTGAATGGTAGTGTTGTGTACACAATGGGAGGGGTTTCTTTATGGAATTTTATTTCCCTTGCATGATATGATTGTGATTATGATGTTTTAAGTATATTGCTCGGATATGATGTGAGTATTATTCGCAATGTCTTATTTCGCTGAATATCAGTTACATATCCTTGTTTATGATTAGCTTACTCCTATTGTTTGTGTTGTGTGGTTGTTGTGTGTGCGATGATCGTATGACGCGTGTGTTATACAGGAGCAAATGATATTGCAGATGGTTTTGGCGTGGAATATACTAATGAGAGAAAGGGGTGAACACATGATTTATGTTCTTTTTTATTAAGTTGTTAAATTATGTATTAAATACGGTGTAATTTATTTTTAGTGTCGTTGTTATTTAAAAATTTTAGACAATGGATGTTTGAACTATGATTTTTAATAGATTAAACTATAATTTTTTACTTAAGTTCATTTTATCGATAATCGTTTCCATTAAAAGTGCTCATTTTAAAACTTTCCGCAACATCCCAAATTGGGGTGTTACCCTAATTTATCTGTTTAACAGAGAGCGATAATGATTAGATTTAGAGGAAGAAGGACAAGTGATGACACACTCCCTAGCCATGGCCAACTACATTTAAGAAGAGTTAAAGTCATCTATGCAAGGTGGAGAAAAGTTCTATATCTTAGACAACTTTGGAGCATCTTTAGTAGTGTTAGGAATATTTTTAGGCTACCACACCAAGATCACCTCAGAGACTCATCTTCATGTATTGGCCCAACTTAGCTTGAGGAAGACCTATCATTTGGTATCAAGAGCTTTAGTTCTACAAGAGATAAGTTTCTTCGTCCTTGGTTATCTTATTTTCTTCCATTCACGTGTTGTTATACATGTTTCATTGCTTGTCTTGTTTTCCACCATTTCATATTTTGTGTTCATGGTTCCACTTTGTTTTTTCCTTTGAACCATTCGGTTTTTACCTTAAGTTTGCATATACTTGTTGCTTTATGTTCTTTTGAATTTTTTATTGAGTCTTTCTTCATTTATATTCGGTCATATATGTTTTGTTAGGTCATTTTTTATTTTTAAATCCATCCATGTCGTCTAGAGTCATGTGTAGTTATCGTTATGTCATTTTCTTCTAGTTTGAGCTTTGCAAAAATCACAAAAATATATGTTCTACTTGGTTTTCAAAACTCCACCATATACATCCATTTTAGTGCTTTTTCTTTCCATATTTTTGTTCATACTTGTCATTAGACCATTGACAAGTTCTTAGAGTTAAGTTTCTCTTATGTTTTGTTGAAATTTCATGCTCTATTTTGATTTTAGTAGGTTTTCTTCTACTTTCGTGTTTCTTAATCTTTTTGAACTTTTAAAGAAATATATATTATGAATTGTGGTATGTGGTGGTAATAGTTTGTTATTAAAAAGATTGGAAAAGAGTTGTCAAAATATTCAAAGAAAAAGGCTACAAAAAGAGCATCAAAAGAGCCAAGAAAAGTGTTGAAAATCATGTGTTTATGACCAATACCACTAGCTTGTTTTGCGTGAAATTTTTTTGGCATTTTTCTCATAGTTTTATGATGAATACTGCAATGTCCAACAACTATATGTTGGCCTTGGTGCTAAAAGAGTGTCTTTAGTGCACCATTAGCTCATTGCTTATGTAAATAAGAAGCAACAACTTCTATTCTAGTTTTTTTCTTTTGTGCATCCATTATAATGCCTTTCCTTAGATCTTTCTTTTGAGCGCTTAACCTTTGTTCTTAAGTTTTATTTTCTTGCTTGTCTTGCCTTGTTGGTCACGGTTTTGTCTAAGTTAAAACTGCTTTTTCGAAGCCTTGTTTCATTTAAGACCTTTCCTTGCTTTTTCCTTGGATTTCCTCTTGATTTTGGCTTGTTTTTAGTGTTGGAGCTCTCTTTGGAGGTGGATTGACCCATGAGTATCCTAAGGGAATTAAGACCTATTTGAATCATTAAGCTTTGAGGAGGATACAAGAAGAGAATAAGTGAAACACCTTGGAGAGTAGCAAGTTTCATTGTGATTGTATTGCTATTTGAGTTCTAAAATTCTCTTGTTTTTACCTTTGTATCTCACCACCAAGTTAGGTGTCTTGGGGGAGTCTTTGGTGCTCAGTCTCATCTCCTAACTTGAAACTCTTATACAATATCGAATCGCTTGTAGTTAGTAAAGGCTTGAAGGTTCCAAGTGCCTTATACTTTACCATCAAAGCTACATAACAAGTTTACTTGCTTTCTTTATTTAGTTTCTTTATTACTTATAGATTAGTGTGTCCATTTGTGTATAAAACCTAATTCCATTTGAGAAGTTTGGTGCAAGAGGGTTTGAGATAAACTTTGTCTAGGAAAGGCTTGGATATTAAGTAATTCTTAGTGATGAGCCTCATTTCCTTGAAAGTGAACTTAAGATCCTTTTGCATCCTTAAGTCTCCTAAGGAATTTCTTTAGAAATACAAGTTTGTTTATGCATTGCATATTTTTGTAAACCCTAAACATGTCTCAAGTTCCATCCTACCAAATTGGAAGTAATTCTAGTGAAGAGGCCCAACCAAGTTTAAATCATTTGGCCCAAGAACTAAAATCACTTAGATTTTGGAGAAAGCAAAAAGCAATCCTAAAAGAAAAAGAGAAAATTGAAAGGGATGATCATCTTGCCATCCTAGAGGAAGAGCTAAGAATACTTAGGCAAAAAGAGGAAAAGATTCAAAAGAGGTTGAGAATTTGGAGTTAATCAAGGAGAAGCTTCAAAACTCCCACACTGTAAGATGCGGGAAAATTAAATAAATAAATAAATAAATATTTATTTAATAAATGTGATGGCATCAATCCTTAAGTTAATTAATGTGGAGAGAGAAGATAAAAAATAATACTAGCTCAAGTAGTTAAGAGTACTTGGTTGTATTGAGAGGATTTATGTTGGAATCATGTGTATGGAAATTATGTGTTAATTTAATTATTTATTATTTTTAATAAAATACTGGACCGTGATGAGTGATAATATAATTCTAGATGTATAAGAATTATCATGAAATGTGAGTTGGTTGAATTGGTTGTACAATTGCTTTGAAATTATATGGTTGTGGGTTTGAATCTTGGGGAATGTGAGATAAGTTCTTTTTGCCAAATCCTTTTTTTTTGGCATGAGGGAGAATGGTCAGAAAACCCTAGCTGCCATAGAGACCCTAGCCATCATAGAGAGAAGCTAGAAGGGCTAAGAAACCACCATGTTAATGGCATTTGATGGCCATTAACCTTTTATTTTAATTTTCGTATTTTAATGGTAATAAATTATTTTAATGGTTGAAAAATGAAATTTAGAAGGAGAGTTAGTGGGAATTGGAGGGGTTTTTTGTACAACTGCTAGTGGAGAATGTGAGAGCACTGAAAATGGAGTCAAGAAGAGAGTGAAAAGGTTATAAAGAGTGCCAAGTGGGAGAAGCTAAAGGTAGATCAATTATGGGCAAAAAGGAACATTAGGAGTGCAATTTGTAACGTCCTAGCCGAAAATTACTTATTAAAATAAATCAACATAAAATTAAATAAAACAACATCATTTATTCTCAAAAATTTCCCAAAACGTGGGAAAAATTAAAACTTCAAACGTCGCTTAAGTAGTAATTAAAACCGCAATGTTCAATTATTACAAAACCAAATCATCCAAAATATAAATGTTACAAAAGAAAATCCATAATGAAATTTTTGTAAATTGTCCCATAATGATCCCCACTCTGTCTCTACACATCTGCATGCTCACCTGCATCAACATCTGCTCCCACGTAACGAGTTACATGATCATCGCCACATACACACAGATAGGGTGAGCTCATTTAAATAAACCAAACAAATATCATAATATTAGAATACATCATCTCCCTTTCATAACCCGGGTTATTATTTTTTTTTCCTTTTTCCTTAGTTCTCCATTTCCAACACTTGCCTTAGACGTCTATCATTTCTATACCCTTTAGGTGAGATCAATGATCGATCTTTGCTGCACGAGTATCTACTCGCCCCTCCGACTACAGGCCACTACCTGATAGTCCACACGTGGGAATAACTTTGCCACATCATCTCACCGGGACACCAAGTGGAGCTCCCCAAAAACAAACATAAGTTCGTAGTTGTTCTCAGACTACCAAAACTCTATCAAATGCACTGAAGAGGGCAATCACCCGAAACCTCGTCGTACGAGCCACAACTCGCACACTCCACTGGACTTCCTAAACTACCAGGCTACAACCTATAGTGGTCACGTGTTACCCCAATACGAGATGCACTCGTAACTAGGCCCCTAGCCAAAGCCTTGCATCATGAACATCACCTAAAGCTGTGTAGAAACCTTTCCTCGCACACCATCACTGCACCCAAAACCGCCTGGCGCGCATCTCACGCTGCTAGGCGAAATCTGGTTCCAGACCGTGTGGCGGGCATCACATACCGCCAGGCGCCAAGCACCATCTAGGAATTTTGCTGCACCGTCATCGCCTAGCGGACCTCAAGCCTGCCGCCAAGCGCCACACACCATTAGGGCTTTTACTGCACCTTTTCCGCTTGGCGAAACCCACACTGCCGCCAGGCGCCTCGCATGTACAGGGACCACTGCCACTATTTTAGGTTAATATCGCTTGGCGGCTCATGCGAGCCGCTAGGCGCCACACCAGTAGCAAAATTGCTACTGGTTTTTGGCACATTGAACAGGTCCTAAGGGACCTCAAATCACACATTTCCCAACTCACATCACATTTACAATTATCCATTTATACTACGATGGCTCAAACACAATGCACACATTTTAATGAAGTCAATAAGACAATTACTCTCATTTATACACACCATGTTTTCTTTCATGTACTGAATTGAACCCTATCTTATTCCACTCAATATAATCCAAATCTTATATCCATACTAATCAACAATTAGGTATATCATGCCATCAAGATTGTCAATAATGTATCTATACTTTTGAACTACACAAGTATGGATGCTTATAATCTCAATCACTTCAAGACATCACTCTCCATAATCCATTCGTGAATATAAATTTGATAAGCACTTTTACACACTTTGCACCTATCATTTTCTCAGTTCTTAGCGTACAATTTAATTAACTCTAATGCCCTTTCTACTTCACACTCCACATTACAATTCAACCCGCTAACCCTATCATGCATACTTATCACAGTCTATCACATACCATGACGCATTTAATTCACCCAATTAACCACTCCCATCATACGAACACACACAAAACAAATTTTTTGCTGGTCTGATGGGGCGTGAAAAACTGGGTTCTGCCCAGGTCTGTTCGCACCAATCGTGACTTCCACACACCCCACTTATACTACCAATTCCAATTCGCATTTTTAATCTAAAATATGAGTGGTGACATCACACGAGTCTATGTTAGTTTATTTCCTTACCATTATCATACAAGTAATCCAATAAATCAAACCTGACACAATATTTCATTATCTCAACACCCCATAAACCCTAACCCCATATGGAATCCCAATTCATACCAATTTCGCACACCATTCAAATCGCAGGCAGTTTTTCTTCTTTCAACACATTTATGCACACATACAGAATTAATTCCAATAACACAAATGTCACAAAACTCACCACGAACCAGAAATTAGCCAAAACAAGTGGTGTTGCCGGGCAAGCCACGCATAGCCGCCAGGTGGTTCAAGGAAAATCCAAAAAAATAGGCTTAAACACATGCGCCGCCAGGCGGTTTCTGGAAAAATCCAGAAACACAAAGAAAACGACAATGAACAAGTTCTACAATTCCATTATGATCCAGAACATATATTCATACGATAGCAGAATGAAAACAACTAGTAAGAACTCCCCTAACCTGGATTTCTCGCTTTAAGATTGATAATTCTAGCGCTTTCCTTTGACCCACAATGGCTTGCTTCCGCAACAGCCCTCCACCACTCTAATTGTAATTCTTATGCCATTATGATTCTGTTAATGGGTATTCAAGATACATTATGGGCTATTTTCCAGCCCCTCCCTTTGGCAGCTAGGGTTTCTATGCCCTTTCACATTCATGCCAAAAGTAACATTAATAAAAAGAACTTAATTTGACTCTACCAAGGTTTGAACCCAAGACCATCCAATTATCCAATTTAATGGATAACCACTCAACCATATCATGTTTCATGATGACTAATAAAATTTTATGATTATATTACCGTTCCACATTACCAAGCATATTATCAAAAATAATAATAATCACATTACACAAAATTGGCATACATAAGACTTGAACCCAAGTCCTCTCACACAATAAAGTACTCTCAACCAATTGAGCTAGTACTTTTCCACATTGTGAAAGTTAGCATTTAATGTCATAAAGGTTTCCCCTGCCCTCATTTATTTAAATTCTTATTTATTTAATTATTTAAAATTAGTGGGTCTTACACAATTAGAGTGGGAATTCCAGGTAAAGGGAGCTAACTAGTTTAATCTCTTCTTATGAAAGAAGATTTTAAGTTTTGTTTGATTGAATTATTGCTTACAAAAAAAATATGTGAAGTATTTGTTTTATATTTTTGAAAATTTGATTTTAATGGTGATATAGTATCATCAAATTTTCATTTGAATGTTAAGTATGTGATTGATCAATTTTAGTGATACGAAATCTAATATAGCATGAATGCATTGAGGTTTTCTTGATTTGTGGGTGAATGATACAAAGGAAAGGTTAGAGTTTATGTTTTTCTTTTACAGTAGCGTGACTTGGGGTTGCATTCTAGAGCTTTCATTTTTTTAGTTATATGAAAAACTAGATAAATGTGGTGTTATGGTATGTTGTAATATTTTAGGAGGATATTTTACGACATTCATCATATAGTAATTTGTATAATATTAAAAAAAAGGAAACAAATTATCTGCTTTGGTGCACAACATCGATTACACTAAATAGTTTTTTTTTTAATATATTTAAAGAAGGTTAGAAGTAGGGTTGCTTCTTTCTTTTTTGTTGTATTTGATATTATATATGACTTGTAGCTTTTGGGTATTAAGCTTTCGTAGTGACTAAACTTTTTGTATGCTGGAGTTAAGGTTTTAGAATAATTAGTAATTTTCTTTGGTAGTGTTTTCTTATAGAAATTATGATGTGATATAAGTAGTAATTTTTAATACATTATATAAGAGGGAAAAGGAATAGTTATAGAAAGTGGTTTATAAATGGGAATTATAGAGGTGATTTTATTAATTTGAGTTGGTATTTAATTAACTGGCTCTAGTTGCATTCGACTTTTAAGGTGCGTTTTTAGAGTTCTTCTTCTAAACGCAACATATTTATTATTATTACTAGTATTATTATTATTATTATTTATTATTATTATTATTATTAACATTGTTGTTTTATTTTACTATTATTATTTTTATTATTATTCTTATCATTATTATTATTATTTCTATTATTATTATCTTTATTATTATTATTATTACTATTATTATTATCTTTAATATTATATTATTAATTTATTTTATTATTATTATTATTACTTATCATTATAATTATTATTCTTATTATTATTATTAATTTTATTTTAATAGTATTATTATTATCATTATTATTATTATTATTTTTTATTATTTTTTATCTTATTTTATTATTATTATTATTAGTATTAGTATTATAATAATTATTAATGTTATTTATATTATAATTATTATTTTTTTATTTTTATTTTGATAATTATTACTATTTTTACTTTTATTATTTTATTTTACTATTACTATTATTATTTTTATTTGTATTTTTATTATTACTATTATTATTATTTTATTTTATTTTACTATGATTATTATTATATTATTTTTATCATTGTTTTATTTTATTTATGATTTTATTATCATTATTCTTGTTTCATTATTAGTGCTTTATTTAATTATTATTATTATTATTATTATTTTATTAGTATTATTATTTTATTATTGTTGTTTCATTTTATTTTATTATTATTTTCATTAATTTTATTTTTATTTTTTGTATTGCACCTAGGTGGATTAAGGTAACTACTCGTACACTTCTAAACCTTTGACGCTGGGCTAGGAGACTAGTGTACTGCACCTAGGCGGACCAAGGACACCGCACGACCAAGGCCGCCCACACATAACCCAATAAATAAAATTAGTAAGTATACAACTAGTCAATCATAAACACATAGTGACCCATGCCGCCTACTTCAAAGAATAGGGTGTAATAGGCTGATGACATTAAACTTAGAATATTGCAAACAAGGCTCCTGATATCAACAAACATTAACACAGGGCCTGGGCCTAGCCCAAGCCCATCTAGAGATCCAAGTATCAACCCAGCCCATAAAGGTTGCAGCCACAATTAATGACTCTATAAATACACGTGGACCCCAGCAATTAAGAGGTATGCTTTCATTAATCCCTTAATCAAAGATTTAACTTTTTGAGAGCCCTTACGCTGACTTGATCATCAGAGCCCTCTCCACAGGTAACCATTTAAGAGTCCAAATTGTATACACCGGTAGATGGCATACGCAAACCGAGCAGGAGCCAACTTGAGAGGTCAAGGATTGAAGTAAGGCGATATTTATGTCCCTAACATCTCTTATTTGTTTCTGCAGGAACAATTGGTGCCCACCGTGGGGCATGAAGTGATACCTTACTAAGCAATCCACACACTGTCGAGAATGGTATTCACCCGTAGTAGAGCTGGAATTGTGAAGCACCCCGAGGCAGGCCCTATTGCGCCTGCTAACGTCACCATGGACTTGGCCGCCATCCTTGAAGGCCAAGCCAAGATGCAACAAGAGCTCGCTGACATGAGAAAGTGCAATACTGATGAGATGGAAGCGCTTAGGCAAGAGAACTTGAGGTTGAGAAGGAAGATCGAGGCTGACCCTACCCAGAAAGGGAAAGGCAAGGAATCATCAGAAGCCCCTAAGTCCCCGACCTACCAACCCAGCGAGGAAGAAAGTGAATACAACCTCACCCCGCACACCATCACCACCACTCAACAAACACCCATCATCTCTACCCACCACAAAAACATTCATCATCCAACCACCAACCCAAGGCACCCCGCAACAACCACCCTTGTTGCCACCCTTCCCACCACCCATATCCCCCCTCATCACTACACCACCACTTTTCCTACCCCCATCCGCCATCTCTTCCCACCGCACCCATTACCTCCCCAACCACCCAAACGTCGCCACCCTTTCATTGACGTTATCACCAACACACATCTCCCCGCCCAGTGGGAACCCTTCACACTAAACTGCTATACGAGAGAAACCGAACCCGACGAGCACGTCAAAATATACATAACCCATGTCACCCTCTATACATCTGACGACGCCGTTTTTTGTAAAGCTTTTCCCACCACCCTCGAAGGCCCTGCCCTTGAATGGTTCACCACCCTCCCCCATACTCCATTGATTGTTTTGACACCCTCTCCCACATGTTTACTACACACTTCGCCGGCAGCCGCCCCCATCAAGCCACACCTCTATCCCTCCTCAGCGTCAGACAAGAACGAGACGAGACGCTGCGCGCCTTCATCGATCGTTTCAGCAAAGCCGCCCTCCGTACACCCAACCTCACGCAAGAAATTATCTTGCAATGCATGGCTCTCACCCTCAAACCAGGACCATTTGTTAGTAACGTCTACTTCCACCCCCTGGCGTCCATGCACGAACTCAAGCTACGTGTCGTAGATTACATCCACATGGAAGAGATACAGAACCTACACACCAAGTTCTGGAATGACTACACCCCTTTAACCACCAGCCCAAACAAACCACTTCCACGACCTGACTCTAGGCCCAGAGAGCCTAGACAACCACGCTTCACCAAATACGCTCCACTTAGTGTCCCCACATCTTGACTTCTCGAAGAAGCCCTCCATGCTGATCTCATCCCACCACCTCGCAAAACCTCCAACCCCCATAATGCTGACATGACCAAGTATTGTTGGTACCACATAAATAATGGCCACACTACAAACGAATGCAAAACGCTCTAAGATAAAATCAAAGAATTGGTTTGCACCGGCCATTTCCGTCGCTTTGTCTGTAGGGACGGACCCCTACATCCACCCTGGTCCAATAACCGACACCCCCCTCGTAGTACTCGCCATGATAATCGGACAAATCAACCCAACCGCCAAGAACCACAACCTGCCCGTACTGACGTCAACCCAGCTGATCCCCCTTACGCGACACAATCAACACCATCTCAAGCGGCCTTCCAATGGCGGCTCCACCTCATCAGTTAGGAAGAAACACCTCTGTCACCTCCAATTCATCAACCACATAACCCACTCTCACCACAAACGTCGTATGCCCATCACCTTCACTGATGATGACTTCCACGGCGTTGACCAACAATAGGATGACCCCATGGTAATCACTGTCGAACTAGAAACTACGCGGTAAAAATGGTGTTTATCGACCAAGGCAGTTCCGTTGACATCCTTTACTAGACAACTTACTAAAAACTCCAACTCTCACCCACTGCCATGGTTCCCTATGATGAACCTATCTACGGGTTCTCCGGAGAGAAGGTCTCAACTCGTGGATATATAGACCTCCACACTATTTTTCGGGAAGCATCTCAAAGAAAAACAATCCTCATTCGCTTTCTTGTTGTAGATGTACCCACCTCATACAACATCCTCCTTGGTCGACCATCCTTCAACACTCTAGGAGCCGTCGTCTCCACATCCCACCTAGTCATGAAATTCCCATCTCCATCCAGTGACATCCTTACCATTCATGGCGACCAACGGCTCGCACGAGAATGCTATATGGTAAGCCTACACCCTTAGCTACCAATCCTACAAACCAATAACATTGAACGACCACCCAGCTCTGGCATAGCTTTATCTGGTGAGGACTTAGACCCTAGAGTAGGACGTGACGCACGAATCAAGCCAGTCGAAGACGCTGTAAGTTTATATCTCTCTAATGGCCATAGTCTCAAATTGGGTACCGGCCTCTAACAGGAACAACGCGATATCTTGGCCCCTACCCTTATCGCCAACACTGACCTCTTCACCTGGTCAATTGCAGACTTACCTGGTATCGATCCTCAGGTAGCAGTTCATAAACTATCCATCTACAAAGAAGCAAGGTACGTCTCGCAGAAGAAGCAAAAGTCGGGAGAAGAACGTTGGCTGACAGCAAAAATAAAGGCCAAAAAGTTACTTAATGTTGGCTTCATCGAGGAAGCCCACTACACCACCTGGCTATCTAACGGTCCAGCCAGCAATAAGGTTCTCAATTTTTTAGACGCATACTCCGGGTACAACCGAATTCCAATGGCCACAACCAACATGAACAAGACCACATTCATCACTAACGACACCAATTATTTTTACAAGGTCATGCCTTTTGCCCTAAAAAACGCATGCGCTACCTACCAAAGATTAATGGACAAAGTGTTCAACCACTTGATGGGCAAGTATGTCAAAGTATATGTCGACGACATGGTTGTCAAATAACCTAGCCACTTACAGCATGCACAAGACTTGTCCACGGTATTTTCTGCGCTACGACAATACAACCTCAGACTTAACCCTGAAAAGTGCGTCTTCGGCGTCGAGCATGGCAAATTCTTAGGCTTCATGCTCACACAACGCGGCATAGAAGAAAACCCTGAAAAGTGCACTACCATCATCAAAATGTGAAGCCCTAATAATGTCAAAGAGGTTCAGCGCCTGATAGGCCGCCTAACCACCATATCCAGGTTCCTCCCAAAACTAGCCAAACAAACCCAACCCATTATCTAGCTACTCAAAAAATCCATGAAGTTCTCTTGGAACGACGAATGCGAAAAAGTTTTCCAAAACCTTAAAACCACCCTCACATCCCCACATATCCTCCACAAACCGGATATACCAACCACTTCTAGTATACATCACCGCAACAAATCATACAGTCAATGCCGCCCTGGTCCAAGAATTTGCTGGAATCCAACACCTAGTGTACTTCATCAGTCGAACTTTGCAAGATCCAGAGATGAGATACCAAATGGTAGAAAAATTAGCCCTCTCCTTGATGCATGCAGAGAGACGCCTACGCCCTTACTTCCAAAACCATAACATTATTGTCAAGACCGATTACCCTATCCAAAAAATCCTCCAAAAGCCTGACCATGCTGGACGAATGTCGTCCTGGGCCGTGGAGCTATCTGAATTCAACATTCGTTATGAACCCCACGGCCCCATCAAAGCCCAGTGCCTACTAGACTTCGTCAACGACCTTCAACATACCCCTGAGGAGGACCAGTGGACGCTTTATATAGACGGTTCCTCAAATCTAAAGGGCGTTGCCGCTGGCATCTTCCTAGAAGGCCCCAACGATATCCTCATTGAAAAATCTCTCCACTTCACCTTCAAAACTTCCAATAATAAAGCCGAATACAAAGCCATCCTCGTAGGCCTATCCCTCGCACACGAAGTCGGCGTCAAAACACTTATATGCAAGACTGGTTCCAAGCTCATTGTAGGTCACCTCAATGATGAATTCCAAATAAAAGATGCCACTCTCCTGCAATACTATCACCTAGTCCAGAACGTCATACATTCTGCCTTTGACCGAGTACGTGTCCAGCACGTCCCGAGAGGTGAAAATGTTAGAGTCGATATCCTATCTAAATTGGCAAGCACTAAGCTAAAAAGCAGACATAAGTCCCTACTACAGTAGACACTATCTGGACCATCCATAACAAACATCTGCCTCTACCTAGACCACACTAAAAACTGGACAACCCCATACATCCAATACCTCAAAACCGACAACCCCCCACCCAATACTGACAAAGGCTGGCTAGCTAAAGTCGCAAGGTATACGATGATAGGTGACGAACTATACAAGCGAGGGTACGACCAGCCACTGCTCAAATGTGTTACAACGAAACAAGCCCAATACGTAATAAAGGAACTCCATGAAGGAATATGCGGATACCATTCAGGCGCACGAACCATGACCAACAAAATACTCAGAGTCGGCTACTTTCGGCCAACCATGGAGGCGGACTACTACACCTTTGTCAATAAATGCATACCATGTCAGAAACATGGTAACCTCATCCATCAGAAGCAAGAACAATTACATTCCATACTATCCCCATGGCCTTTTGCGAAATGGGGAATAGACATCCTCGGCCCCTTCACCCCCAGGGAAAGGACAAGTAAAATTTCTCATTATAGGCATCAACTACTTTACCAAGTGAATAGAAGCTAAACCATTGGCCACTATCACAACGCAAAAGGTCTAGCAATTCGTCTAGAAAGATATCATATGTCGCTACGGGGTGCCATACACTATCATAACCGATAATGGCTGACAATTTATAGATAAGGACTCGCTAAATTTTACACCGACCTCGAAATCAAACACATCACCAGCTCTGTAGAGCATCCACATACCAATGGCCAAGTTGAAGCTGCCAACAAAGTCATACTAGTCTAATTGCAAATACGTTTAGACAACGCTAAAGGCTGATGGCCAGAAGATTTATTAAAAGTATCGTGGGCCTACAAATGCACCCCAGTCCGCTACAAACGAATCCCCATTCAGCTTAGTATACGGTGTAGAAGCAATGATACCAGTTGAAATTGGTGAACTTTCCCTGTGTCGCCAAGTATACGATCCAGACCAGAACCAATCGAATATGTGTACCTACCTCGACCTATTGTCTGAATTAAGAGACAAAGCACAAATTCGTAACATGGTGGTTAAACAAAGGGCGGCCAAGAGATACAACGCAAACCTATGCCCACGATCATTTATTAAGGGGGACCTAGTCTGGAGAATGACCAACAACGCAAGAAAGAAGGATGGCAAATTCTCTGCCAATTGGGATGGACCATACCAAATACGTCATGATGCAGGAGGAGGCACCTATAAGCTTGAACAACTATCAAGATAAGAGATACCGAACATGTGAAATGTATCTCATCTAAAATTTTATTTTAGTTAGACTGATTATTGTATCGAGCACTTGTAACCCTGGGTGTACTCTTTTTCCTCACCTAACATTTTTTCCCAAGGAGGGTTTTGGCCAGGGAGTTTTTAACAAGGCACCCCAAAATTCATGAATAAAACAGAGGGTTCTTTATCATATACTCCACTCTATCTACTTTAATAGTTCCCCACCACTTACCACAAGTAAGTGGCTTGGGTTGAACATTGTTTATCTACTTTAATTACTTAAGTTCCCCACCACTTACCACAAGTAAGTGGCTTGGGTTGAACATTGTTTATCTACTTTAATTACTTAAGTTCCCCACCACTTACCACAAGTAAGCGGCATGGGTCGAACATTGTTTATCTACTTTAATTACTTAAGTTCCCCACCACTTACCACAAGTAAGCGGCATGGGTTGAACATTGTTTATCTTCATTAATTACTTAAGTTTCCCACCACTTACCACAAGTAAACGGCCTGGGTCGAATATTGTTTATATACTTTAATTACTTAAGTTCCCCACCACTTACCACAAGTAAGCGGCCTGGGTCGAACATTGTTTATCTACTTTAATTAATTAAGTTCCCCACCACTTACCACAAGTAAGCGGCCTGGGTCGAATATTGTTTATCTACTTTAAATACTTAAGTTCCCCACCACTTACCACAAGTAAGCAGCCTGGGTCGAATATTGTTTATCTACTTTAAATACTTAAGTTCCCCACCACTTACCACAAGTAAGCAGCTTGGGTCGAACATTGTTTATCTACTTTTATTACTTAAGTTCCCTACTGCTTACCAAAAGTAATCGGCCTGGAACGAATACTATAACTATCACAACGATTCGTGTACAAGCTCAAATTATTTTCTACAAATGCCAATGCTACTTATCGAATTAAGCAGACTAAAGAGCAAATAACGCATACATTGCATCATATCCGCACCACCATCATTCAAATACACGCGCTCCTACGACAGAGACTATCGGTACCAAGCAAATAACAAGTATAACAAGAAATTCATCATATTAACAAGAAAGTAAAATAATGTACAAATTATCACCAACTTAGGCTTAATATCAAATTGAATTGAAAGCATAAAAGCAATAATCCTAAGTTGTTCCTTCATCGGCATCCTCCACGACCACGACTTCATCAATATTTGCATCTGGATTCAACGCCACCTTCTCCACCTCTTCCTCAAGACTGGTTTCTGCTTCACTTATAAGTTGGCCATCAACCACGCCTTTGTTAACATCAACTTTACGATCTGACACGTCCACGTCCTTGTGAAAGAAAGCTACCTGCCGCAAACCCTTCTGGAAACCGATAATATGTTCCTGAATAATGCACCCCTTAAGATCCTCCAGCTCGGTCTCAAGGTCGTCATGCTTTTCCTTCAATTTATCGTAGTCGACCTCTAGATCCGCGATCCTTCCTTTCAATTTCCTCTCAAACTCCAAGCACTGAACCTTCCAAGTCCCCAACCTTTTCTTCTCCTTCAGCCATTCCTCCCTCTCATTCTCACATGTCGCTTTCTCCTTGGCATGCTTGTCCACCTAGCCTTGCAACTCTTCCACCTTCGACTGATTACCCTCCTTCCATTCTCTCTAGTACAAAGAACCCACTCTACGGCCCAATATCAAGGCCTTGCTGTTAAATTCTAGCATAGCCTTAACCATCGCATTAGGCTCCATGTTATCAATTGAGTTAACCAGAGCCTCTGACAAGTTAATATCGATATCACGTTGGACAAGCGTCTCCGGCAACTCTATGAGCCCAACTTCAGGTTTCTTGGCACCACTAGAGGATCCCGACCCCAACAAAGCGGCCCTCAGCCTTTTCACATCCTTCCCTCCGCCCTACTTAGCGTGCACCTCCGCTTTCCTTTTCGATCCCCCATGCACATGCACTTCAACCAAGGAATCCTGTAGATTAGGAACTTCAATGCTCCCAACAGCCCTAGCCTTCGCTGCTTTCTCCTTCCTAAGAGCTTGAAAAATGTTCAAGTTCTTCTTCCCAACTTATGCCATATGCCCTACAATGATCACAAAAACACCAATTAGTTAACTCAAACATAACATAGCACTTAAAAATACAAAAAGATACATTCTATATCAACAATTGGATGAATCGAATTATAAACCCTAACTAAGCCCTTAGTGGGCAGCCTATCATTAAACTTCATCAGTGTCTCCACTACCTCCCTATCTGCCAACGATAATCTCTCGCTCTTCATATCCTTATATCGCCAAGGGTTGTCGGTCAAACTGAAGGGGAACTTAGTGTTCCCGTCATCGCTAAAAAAGTACGACTGCCCAGGCTCCTTCACCACCATCTTGAAGAAATCGTCTTTAAAATGCTTGAATGAGTGAGTGAAAGCTTCCAGCCTGCTTATCCCCGGCCAACTTATCAATGATAACCATGTTGTTGGATTCTTGGGCCGCGTATCATAGAAATACAAAAATGATTGCAGGGATGGCTGCAGATATAACGATCGGCAAAGAACCTGAAAAGCTTGCAAGTACGCCTAGCTGTTTGGATGCAGTTGGGTAGGGGAAACGTTCAGTAAGCGTAGTACCCCCATTGTAAAATCATCAAAGGGCAGCTTCACGTGCAACTGTGAAAAGTGGCACATATACATATAGAAAAATCTTTCTGTTACTCCCTCTCCAAAGGTACTATGTCACGGCTTATGTTCTTCTCCAGGATAGGTATGCAGTTGAGCCATGACTTAAGCAGCCTAGACCATTTGAACAAGAAATGTTAGGTCCACACATCTTCAGCAACCCATTCATATTTGGCCTTGGCCGGCCAGTTACTCTCTACTATTTCCTTTGGGGGATCTTCCCTTACCTCAGTGACCGTCTCCATCAGAATCCTCCCCATACCTACCGTTTGACCACCACTCCCACCATCCGACCGACTACTCCCATCCTCCCCAGACTGCTCACTCCCACTACCCGAAGAAGATAATGACACACTATCACTAGTACTAGACAACCTTTTTGACAGTAAGATGACGACAGATACAAAGAACGTATCGGACAAGTCTCACGCACACAAAGAACTACTCTCAAATTTCTTGCAAATGAACCAAGGTGAACAAATTTTCAGCAATAATTGTATTTAAAATCAACATCTGAACTACTACAACTTTTCCCGCCAAAAGCAACAGTCACATGAAGCATCACAACGAACGTGGAATGTCACAACACTCAAAATGGCAGCGCAAACCCCTTTGATTGGACCTCTGACATCTGGCACCCCTTCATCTACCATCACTCCTTATGATCTAGCCTTAACACTGTTCATAACACTAAAAGGTTAGGGGACTAGTGTACTGCACCTATGCGGATCAAGGCAACTACTCGTACACTTCCAAACCTTTGACGTTACACCTCTCCCGACAATAGTTAGGAGACTGGTGTACTGCACCTAGGCGGACCAAGGACACCATATGGCCAAGGACGCCCCACATAACCCCATAAATAAAATTACTAAGTATAGAACCAGTCAATCATAAACACAAAGCAGCCCAGGCTGCCTACTTCAAATGAGAAGGTGTAATAGGCTGATGACATTAAACTTAGAATATTTCAAATAAGGCTCCTGATATCAACAAATATTAACACAGGGCATAGGCCCAGCCCAGACCCATCTAAAGATGCAAGTATCAACCCAGCCCATAAAGGTTGCAGCCACAATTAATGACTATAAATACACGTGAACCCCAACAATTAAGAGGTACGCTTTCATTAATCCCTTAATCAAAGATTTGACTTTTTGAGAGCCATTTCGTTGACTTGATCGTTGGAGCCCTCTCCGCAGGTAACCCCTTAAGGGTCAAAACTGTATACACCGGTAGATGGCATACACAAACCGAGAAGGAGCTAACTCGAGAGGTCAAGGATTGAGGTAAGGCGATATTTGTGTCCCTAACATCTCTTATTTGTTTCTGCATGAACATTTTTATTATTTCATTTATTATTATTATTATTATGGTGATTGTTATTTTTATTATTATCATTATTATTATTGTTTGGTTGTCCATGATTGTGTGTTGGGTATAACACTTTTGTTTTGATGGTTTTATATGAATTTATAAAGGGATAGATGTGTGCTTTATAATTGAATGATGCATATGAGTTGTGATGTTGTAAATTTGAGTATATAAAGTATATGAATGCGTATTTTGGTTTCTGGATGTTTGAGAATTGAATTGTTGGATTCTAAAAATTGAGTTAGAGTACCTAAAACCAATAGTGTCACATTACTGGTGTAGCGCCTGATGGTGTAGAGTGAACCGCTAGGCAATAACCAGAATAAGGAAGCTTTGTTTGTCGTGATGCTCGACAGTGTTGTGGAACCGCCAAGCGGTCTACATTTCCATTTCTCCTGGTGGTGCTTAAGTTGCGTTAGGCGATGGTGCAGTGACATGGTGTGTTTGTGATATGTTTTGCATGGCTAGTTGTGTTGGTCCTAGTTTGGGATATGCTTGATATTGTCATGAGCGGGTAGGTTCATGACTGGTGATGAACACGTGATAATATGAGCGGGGAGGTTCATATTATGATGCTCTCGTGTGAGGATACGAGCGGGGAGGTTCGTATGTTTCGTGCTCACACTTGAGGGTTGTTACGAGCGGGGAGGTTCATAGCTGTTGGATCATGTGTGTTGGACTACGGGCGGGGAGGTCCGTAAAGTTGAACTACGAGCGGGGAGGTTCGTAGAGTTGAACCACGAGCGGATTGGTGATGAACACGTGATAATATGAGCGGGGAGGTTCATATTATGATGCTCTCGTGTGAGGATACGAGCGGGGAGGTTCGTATGTTTCGTGCTCACACATGAGGGTTACTACGAGCGGGGAGGTTCGTAGAGTTGAACCACGAGCGGGCAGGTTCATGGAAGCATTGAAATCCCTAAGACCAACTTGAATGTGTATCTTGTATAGGGCAATGTGTTTTTTTTTTAATTTCGTTTTAATGTGTTGCGATGTGCACTTAGAGTAGGAGGTGCTTGACTGTGTCATTAGCGGGTAGGTTCATGGCTGGTGGTGAACACGTGATAATATAAGCGAAGATGTGCATATTATGATGCTCTCGTGGAATGATACGAGCGGGGAGGTTCGTATGTTTCGTACTCACACTTGAGGGCTGCTGCGAGTGAGGAGGTTCGTATCTATTGGATAACATGTGTTGGACTATGGGCGGAGAGGTCCGTAGAGTTGGACTACGAGCAGGGAGGTTCGTAGAGGTAGGACCACGAGCGGGTAGATTCGTGGAAGCATATATATCCTGGGTCCATGGTCATGAAATTGTAGGTTGGAAACCTTAGAGCAATAAGGTTTTTTGGTTAAGCATTGGCTAAAATAAAGTAATTTGGAGTGAACTTCTATTTATTAAATTATATGTTTATATGCTTACTTGAGCTCACCCTTTCTGTGTGTGTTTGGTGATGATCGTGTAATTCGTTACACGGGAGCAGACGTTGTTTCAGGTGGAGCCGGTGACGCTTAAAGCCGAAGATGGGTTAGCTTGGGAAGTTTTATAAACTATATTTGACTATTTTGTAAACATTTAGTTGATCATTTTGAACTATGTAAACATGGAGTTTACTTTATGGTTTTGAATTTCGAGACATTTTAGTAAGGTTTTAATTTTCCCGCGTTTTGGGAAAGAACTTTGAATAATAATGACATATTTAATATTATTTTACTTTATTTTATTTAAATTAGTAATATCCGGCTGAGATGTTACACACACAACTCCCACACAAAATAGAATTGTCAATCAATACTATCAACCTCCTCCACCAAAAGTGAATAGAAGGGAGCGTGAAAGAGAGCATGCACAAAGAAATATTAGAGTAGACCTTCCTCATTTACATGGGGAAAACATGTAGAGACATACATATATTGGAAAATGAAAGTAGAACAACTTTTTGAGTGCCATCAAGTAGGTGATGAAAGAAAGGTCTCCTTAGCAACCCTAAGTTTCCAAGGGAATGCCATGTATTGGTTGACTTCCCTAGAAAGAAGACTTTCCAATTCCCTACAAGTCCAATATTGGAATGATTTGAGAAGTGCCATGAGAAGAAAACAATACCCTTCTACTATCATAGAGAGCTTATGGACAAACTTCAAAGGCTCCAACAAAAAACCATGAGTGTAGATGAGTAAAGGCAAAAAATGGAACTTTTAATGATGAGAGTGGGAATTAGAAAGGAAGAAGAAACAACCATCTCTAGGTTTCTTGGTGGTCTCAATCTTGAAATTAAGGATAGAGTGAAATTGTTGCCCTACAAGGATTTGAATGATTTGGTACAAATGTGCATAAAAGTATAGCAACAACTTTTTAGAAAAGGTTTTAAAACTCTTCATTCTAACTATAGTACCAAGAAGTACTACATGAGGGAGGGTAAGCAAGTGGTAGAAGAAGAACCCTCTAGGAGTCTAGGAAAAGAAATAAGAGAAGAGAAGGAAAAGGATAAACCAATGGAGGGAATATTATCACACACTTGCACTAGTGAAATCAAGTGCTTTAAGTGTCTTGGTAACGCTCACATTTCATCATAACGCCCCACCAAAAGGAGCATGATCTTAAGGGGTATTTATGTATATAGTAGAAAAGATAAGGAAAGTGATAATGGTAGTGAGAAGAATAGAGCACCTAAAGGTAAGGATGCCTACCCTTGCAATGGGGATTTTCTTATGATAAGAAGAACTCTCCACAACCAACCTAGTTCCCAAGAACTAACCCAAAAAGAGAACATTTTTCACACAAGATGTAAAATTTTAGAAAATACATGTTCTCTTATTATGTATAGTGGTTTGTGGTTCAATTGTTGGAACACTAGGTTTGTTTAAAAGATAACGTTAACTATCTTACCCCATCCATAACCTTACAAACTTCAATGGATTAATGATGGTGAGGACATGGTAATCAATTACCAAGTGGAGGTCAAGTTCTCCATAGGGAATTATGAAGATGTTGTACTTTGTGACATACTCTTTATGGAAGCTTGTCATATTTTGTTGGGAATGCCTTGGTTATTTTACAAGAAATCCATACACAATGTCCATACCAATGAAATAATCATCACTCACAGGGAGAGAAAGTTTGAACTTCATCCTCTCACACCTCCTCAAGTGGAAGTGTAACATCCCAACCGGATATTACGGATTTAAATAATAAAATAAAGAAAAGTAATTAAGCCGCAATTAATAAAACCTCATTTCCCAAAAACGCGAGAAATTTTTAAAATTTTATTAATTCCAATTAAAACCAAAGTTCATAATTCATAAAAATAAACATAATAATAAAGCCTCTCATAAGAGTTTACAAGATATTTCAAATTAAAATAATATAAAACTCCTAAGCTTGCCCCCACTCCGCGGCTAAGCCTCACCAGCTCCACCTGCAATATCATCTGCTCACATGTACCACGTACACGATCATCGCCCAACACAAGCAGATAGGGTGAGCTAAAAAGATAACACATAAATATACACCAAATATATATATATATATATATATATATATATATAATACATAAAAATAAAATCTCTTCTTTTATCCCGCATGGCCACAACCATGTATGATATCATTTCATCGTCAAGCAACCTCCTCCTTCTTTATCACATGGCCATAACCATGTAATATCAATGCACATCCAGGAAGACTCATTCTCTTCCTTCCACATGGCCACAACCATGTAGTATCGGTGCACATCAAGGAGACCTGTTCCAGCTATTCCACATGGCCACAACCATGCTAGCAGTGTTCTACATCCTCTAGTGAGTATCTCAAGGTGCCTTGCTGCCACACCTATTAGCCATAACCGATAGAGCACGTGCAGGAACCATGCTATGGATCACACACTGTAACGCCAGGTGGAGTTCCCAAATACGAACATACTCCATAACATCCCAAGACTACCAAACTCGTCAGCAAATCACTAAGGAGGGCAATCCATCTGGACCCATTCGTACTGGCCATAACTAGCACACTCACACCGGCAACACTCGCCAACCCGAGCCATAACTCAAAAGTTCCTCGTGTTCATCCGTTATCCCGAGCCCCAACTCAAGGGAAGTCATTCCGGGCCATAACTCATAGAATGCCACGTGCTTAACCCCTATCCTGAGCCACAACTCAAGGATACGTTCCGGGCCACAACCCATGGAACGCCAACAAGCCCACCAATGAGATATCCTACGAGCCATGTAGACCACACCTCGCAATTTCCATCTCATCACTTTAATACAGCAGTAACACTTGCCTTGAAACGCACAACAACACCCTCGCTCGCTTAAGCTAAGAGCCTTTGTTCAACCACTCCAACTTATCTCGCTTAAGCTAGACCCACTAGCTTGAGCGAGCCTCTAGAACCTCTGCAGCTTACGAAGTCTCGCTTAAGCGAGCTCCTTCTCGCTTGGGCGAGACCCTCACTCGCCCAGAACTACGTACCTCGCCTAGGTGGCGAGTTACGCAAACCACCAACCAAACCTCGATTTCTCGCTTAAGCGAGGAGCTCTCGCCTGAGCGAGACAAGCTTTCGCTCAAACAAACTAAGGTTTCGCGCCTGAGCGGAACATGCAAACAAGCACCCAAACTCTCGAGTTCTCGCTTGGACGAGGGACGCTCGCCTAAGCAAGACAACTAGTCGCCCAAAACTGTCACTCTCCGCTGGAGCGAGGTGAACGAGCAGTATCAGTCCCACTTCTCTGCTAATCTCGCCTAGGTGAGCCTAGCTTGCCTGAGCGAGAATTGCAGAGTTCTACACAAATTTACGCACGCAACCACTGCAACAAGGTCCAAACCATACTCTAATCCATGCCAAACAATTAAACGCAGTACACCAACATGTGAACACCAATTTAGATCCCAAGTAGTTCCCAAAATCTACGTTTGAACCAAAAGTAGCATGTATAGTTCAAAAACTCCTCTTAGTCATGCAATTTGGTAAAATTTTGATCATCAATATCAAAACACCCAACCCCAAATTCAAACCATACATTAGCACGAATTTCTCATGGCAAACACACATTAAATCATGCACATAAAACAATAATTACTAAAATTCGGTTCAGCTCCCCTAACCTAGAATTTCCACTTGCTAAACCTTGAAATTGGAAGGTTCCTTTGATCACTAAGTTTGCCTTATCACCACTTCAATTAAGCTTTTAATGGTAAGTTTTATTGTTATTTAAGGCCTTTAGTATTTGTTTTCAGCCTTCCTGCCCCCTTCTGCTAGGGTTCTCTCCACCTTTTCATATTCATGCAATACCAGTTTTTAGCAAAAAGAGAATTAAATAAATATGTCATTCTTATATTCACTCATATACTTATATAAATAAAAAACTGTCTTAATAAAAAACTCTCTTACTGACTTGAACGTCAAAAAATCTTATACAAGCGGATAAAAATAATTAGTATTCCAAATAAGAGGTGATAAAACTTTAAATAAAATAAATATGTAAAGAAAAAACGGTGAAAGCTGAGAAAGCGTGGTACAGTTACTCATACAATTTGTAATGTGTAAAAAAACAACAGGACAATTATGTAAAAGCACAATTTACATCTCCGATCCTCTCACTTGAGTGAGGATACGGAAAGAGTGTGATTCCGTAATTCTATCGTTGCCATTGTCCCTTTGGAGAGGAGATCTTTCCAAATGAAGACACGCTTAATGAAGGCCATTACTGTTTGATGGGCCTTGTGTTTGATGTGTTTATATGACGTTACTGGTGAAGAAGGAAGGCCCAATCCGAATTGTACGAAAGTACTAACTGAGACGAAACTCACTTTCTTTGTGGGCGTGCCAAATGCAAATGCAACAAACGCAGCAGCAGGCCTCGACGGCACCCATCTCAACCTCCACTCCTCCTCCCTCCTCCGGTGGCTCCGCTTCCGAGGCACCGCCGAAGCAGGTGGCTCAAGCAATGGACAAGCTAGGACAGGCCGAACGAATCATTGCCGACATCCGAATCGGCGCCGACCGCCTCTTCGAAGCGCTATTCGTCGCGGCAGCGCAGCCTGACCAAGCCCACAAGCCTCTCCAAATGTTCCTCAAGGAAGACGCCTGCATGCGTCAGTATCTTCAAGACCTTCGATCGCTTGGTAATCGTGCCGTTGCATTCGTGCCCCTTGGTTTTTTTTTGTTCCGCGGATTAGGGTTTTGGTTTGCACTCTGCGACGTCGTTTTTATGATCAGTTCTGCGTTTTTTTTCTGTTTTATAGGTAAGGAATTGGAAGAGTCTGGAGTTCTCAGTGAATCACTTCGATCGAGGAAAGACTTTTGGGGCTTGCATATGCCGCTGGTTTGTCCAGATGGCGCTGTGGTTGCGTACGCGTGGAAACGACAGCTTGCGGGTCAAGCTGGTGCTTCTGCCGTCGACAGGACTAGGTTCATTTCCGTTAAATTTCTTCTTCTTTATGCCATTTGAATTTCCGTGTTTGGATAACGAAATAGGATGGAAAACAATGGATTCAAATTCAAACGTGTTTTGTTTATTTCGAGGTGGTGTGTTGAATATTTGCGAATGATGGTATCTGGTATTCCTAGACCAGTGATCTTTTCTTTTTGGTGATTTTGTGTGCATGCATAAGTAGATATCTTAATCATTCAGTTTTGCTATTCGCTCCTGAATATGTATAGAGGAAAGAAGTAACAATAATTGATATGACCCCATGCTACGAGGTAAGCGCCTCAGTCTAAGTTGTGTAGAAATGGTGACAGTTAGTATGAGTAAGTTAGTTTGTTTATCGTAGACAATTAGACACATAGCAAGATTGTTAACAACTGTACTGATTTTGCTGACGTCTCAGTTCACTTTCTTGAAGTTTGCCTCCTAATTTTTCTGGTCTCAAAATTGACTTAAATTTTGCTGTTATCCTTGCGAACAATATTTTGCACGACATTTAGCTGCTTCACTTTGTTGAATACAATTGTCAAAGAAGTACTTGGTCCCTTTCTTTATGTTTTCTTTTTCATGGGTATTATGGAATATAATGTTCTTGCTTGCTGACTTGTCATTCTCAATGCTGCTGATTTGTGTTACTTTAGCTGCTCACTTAGGCTTTTGAATGATACTAGGTTAGCTCTCAAAGCCTTCACTGATCAGAAAAGGCGTTTTTTCCCACATCTTGATGATGGACTTGATGCTAGTGACTCGGCTTCAAAGAAATGTTGTGGGTCTGAAGAAATTACAATCGATCCCAAGGAAGAAATTAGGTTTTTAAGGACGCTACCAGATGTCCTAAAGTCTGTAGAGAAGGATGTGCCAAGTTTGAAAATTTTAGCTTTTGATCGATTGGACTGGTTAAAAAGAGCTTCCACACTTTGCTCATTGGCAAGTGAGAGTTCTCTGGAACATAACTATCATGGTTCTAATAAGTTAAGGCTAGGATCAGTTGGATCTGTTGCTGAAGAGAAGGTTGCAGTGATAGAAATGTTATTCCCATCTATCTTCAGAGCTGTTGTATCCTTGCATCCTGCCGGTTCCATGGATCCTGATTCTGTAGCTTTCTTTTCTCCACATGAGGTATACCTTCTAGTGTTACTGTCACATGAGAAATGTTAGGGACTCTCTTTCGAATACTCTATTGTTGCTGAAGTTTATTGCATATTACAATTTTTGATGGGTTGCATTTCTCATTTAATGACTTACCTGATTTTGACGTGGAACTTTCATAATGTAACATTTTATGAATCTCAGCCAATGATGGAGTGTCGAATAGAATGTTGCTAGCATTTATCATGTAACACATATATCATAATTTATTTTTCGGTCTCCTGAAATTCATTATGGTGTGTGAAATGTTTGCTATGGACATATTACAGGATATCTTATCACAAGTTTTTGTGATAGTTCTTGTAACTGATGTTAATTTCCGTTTCTCATCTCCTTCCCAGTCCCCAGTTTCTGTAAGTCAAGTTTGATCAACACTAAAAACAGACAGAAACTTGCGAGAGAACCAGTGAACCCCAAAATTGTTACCAAGATGTGTTTTGCATAAATCATGACCTAGAAACAACCAAAATCTAGTAACACCAAATCCAGTGTCATTTTTGGCTTTTTACTAGTGTCCAACTGAGTTTGTTGAATCTATTCTAAACTCACAATTTTACTCTAGTTTACACAAGCCTACTAGAAATTGATGCTACGTGCAAGTGAACTATGTTTGAGGGTGTGGGAATGTACAATTGAATGAATTTATGAGTTGACTCACGATTTTGATAACCTCTGGCTGACCCAATGGTTAAAGTTTTTTTTTTTTTTATTTATATCTGAACCCAAACACCACCAGCTAGGAGGAGCCACATGCACCTAGTCTAAAACTACCATTGCAATCAGGTAGTCTTTTGTATGGAGGCACTGTTTGATTGGCATGGCCCCCAAGTTAGGAAAACTGACCTTAGTTGGCTGTAGAAATCAAGTGGGTCATTGGTGCCTGCTAAGCATTGTTGGTTAAGAGTAGGCAATATTACTAAACCTGTTAGAGTAAAATTATTTAGCCTGCTACAAACCAAGGAAGAAAATGTAAGGAAAGGGTATTGGTTAGTTGGTCTGTTAATTTTGAGTGGAATAGACCAGTTTCACAAATTCTTGGGAAAAGACCGTGGTATATCAGTGGTAGCTTTGTGTGTTGGGACAGGGTTGTGAATCTTGTGACTGTGACAGCTCGGTGATACCCAGCTCATTGCTGTTTCAAGGGAGTTTCTACTTCTGAATTGTTGAGAGAGATATTGTTTCCGTACTTTTGTATTTAGTTTTGGAGGATTTCTTATCTCCTCAGTGTGTTTCACTTATTTATTTGCTCCAATATGACTTATTTTTATTATAAAAAAAGACTTATTTGTTATTTCATAATCAATTTGCTTGATTTTACATCTGAATATTCCAGAGTGGGTGGGAGCTACGTGCATGCAAGGGGTTTTTCAGTTCATCATGTGTTTAGATATATTACGGTAACAGTCTCTGTTACTTCTCATTTGATTCTTTTAGTTACTCTTTGAGGTCTTTTTTTATTATAGCTTATAGTTGTCTGCATTGCAGGAGTATGCTGCGACTGCTCTGCAGTACTTTCTTGGGAACCAGACTGAAACCAGTCTATATTGTCTCTTGGTACTGTAATTGTCTTTTTCTAGTTATGATGCTTCGTTTTTTTAGAAGGTATTAATTATTATTGATATATTTGAGGTTTTCTTAGCTTTCTACCTTTTATGTTGTAGCACTGGATTTGCAGCTACCAGACTCTGTTTTCTAAACCATGCAGGTTCAATTTAATGTTTCCATAACCTTAGATTTTCCTATCATTTAGGAAATGTAGTGATCTCAATTTGTTGGTGATGCAGCAAATGTTCACGGTTACTTGCAATGGATAAAAAATCAACTCTACTGTTACCTCCAGTCCATCGACCTTATTGGCAGTTTTCCTTTTCAAAAATTTTAAGCATATCCTCAAAAGACCAGAATTCTGATACTAAGACTTATCATATTGGCTGCCTTTCTGAGGAAATATAACTGGATCTACCTATGGTTCAGGTAAACTAAGTGCTCCATTCTATGTGGGTCTACCAGGAGGTAGAGTTTCCATGTCATTGTGTGCATGAATCGAAAGATATGAGTTGGTGAAGAGTTTTCTTTACAATTGGTCTATATATTTCATCTCTTGGATTACCAAGTGCAATTCCTTCTCAACCGGTGGTCAACCCAAAAGCAAGTCAATAGTAGTGGTACGATCAATGTGGAAGTTTAGTTTTAATTTTCATTGTAATTTTCGTTCAGTTGGAACATTTCCATTTCCTTGTTGCTGTTTTCAGAACCAATTCCAATTCTATGTTTACAGTTGTGAATAATTCTTACCCACACCAAAGACAATGTAAAATTCAAAGTGTGGGGGGAGCTTTCTTTACTGTTTTAGTGAGTCTGCTTTTACTGGTTTGATGTTATTCTTGTATTTCTTTTCTGTTTTAATTAGCTAGGATTAGATATTAGGTTCTATTTTTAGTCTTAATTTCAGATTTGGTTATTTCTCTTAGTTAGCTATATTGTTTAGAAATTGTTCTTTTACTTCTGTTAGTTTTCTAGATACCTTAGATAGTTATACGTAGATACTAAAGTAAGATTCTAAGTATGTATTAGATAGTGTTTTTAGTTGTTATCGGTAGTTAAGAGTAGCTGTTTTATTGATTGCTTTTCATAGTAGATAGTCTAGTTAGCTATTATTTAAGTCCCTATTTTGTCATGATTTTCATTATTGAAAGCACTTTTTTGGGATTGTTTTGGTTTTAATTCATTTTCAGTTTTTCTTGTGAAAAATAGATTTTAGGAAAATCTGCTAATTTTGTGTTTTTATGTAGTTTTTTTTTTCTTTTTTATTTTAGTCTTTCAATTGCAATTTCCTAAGTAGCTTAGTTAAGCTTTCCAGCTTTGTTTTACTATTTTCTTGAGCAGCGTGAATTTCTAGCTATAGTGTTGATGCTTTAATTTTATTTTCACCTTGGTACAATTAACTTGAGAGAACCTCTTATTTTAGGTGCTGTGAAGCAAAGGAAAGGTAATTTAGTTGACCAGCTGAGGCAGTCCAAAGAAGCTAAATATAGAGAGCAATTGACTGGCTGCAAGCTGTAAAAAGAAGCCAGGGCACCTACTCTGAGAGGTTGTCCTTGAAGTTAGGAGCTGGAAACTTTGTAAGGTGATGAAGTTTCTATTGTTTTTATTTTTTTTAGTTTGAATTCTCTAAAGTTGATTTAGTTGGATTATCTTAGTTGACCTGTTGACTTGTTGACTTGTTGACGCAAGATTAACTTAATTTAAGTCAACATGCTAATCCATCTTACTTGTTTTATTTAGTGTAATTAAATTCTAGATGAGGTGGCGCAAATGGGAGAGTTGTGATGAGGAGGGGTCCATATGGAAGAAAGAGAAAGAGCTAGATATTCTAGAAACATCTAGAATGAGAGGACCACATGACTTGGTCAAGAATCCACCTTAAAGACTATAATGTGTGCCCACTTGTCTTGGCCAAGAAGCCATTTTAGGAGATCATTTTAGTGGCACCATTTGTCTTGGTTTTCTTATTTACTATGTAATCCTTTGAGACTTATATGATTTTGTCCAAAGACCCATAAACCCTTCTATAAAAGGGATCTTCTAACACTTGTAAAATGGTTGAATATTTTAGAGAATTTAAGATACATTTGTGTATCAATCGTTATGAGAGTTTCCTTCCTAGGAAATGAATACATTTAAGTCTTATCTTGAGCCTAGACTAAAATGGTGGCACCATCCACTCATCTTTAAAGGAATCCATGACTTTGGCTTATCTTTTGTAGTGGGGTGCTTCTTACATTCCACCATCTCTTTCCTTTCCATTTTATGCTTTATTTTTCTCTTTATTGATCTCAAAAATCTATTGTTTTGCTCTCGGGTTTCTATTTGTTTATGTGCATTCCATTCTCTTTTTATTTGAATCAATCCATCATCTTCTCTAAAGTTTTATGAAATGAACCTTCATACTTATATGACATGCTATCTTAATGTTTAGTAGGAATTTTTACTAAGCTTTCTTAATAAATCATCACCATATTGATGAATGTTAAAAGCTTTGGTTGTCTTGAATATGGTGGTTTTCATGTTCTAACCTTATCTTGTTGTAACTATCTTTGAATGATCCAGAATCAACGTCTCTTTCACACAAAAATAGTGTTGGTAATAACGTGGGCGATTTAAAAAAAAAAATACTACAGCTTACTCACTTTGTGATCTTAAAATTATGTTCTTTATGTCAAAAGAAAACCCTTTAAGTTTAGTTTCCAACAAAAAATGAATGAATGCATTTAGAGTTTTGTGGAAAGTTATAATCAAAATAGTGGGCAAATGTTAGAGTTGTAGAGAATATTTGAATCAAAGGTTATGTTTGTGGTAGTTTGACTTTGGTTTTGTACATCTATTTGCTCCTAAATGTTGTTGGATAACATGTCTTTGTGTCTTTAATCATAGAGCTTCAAATCCATGAATTTAAAGGCATGATAGCTACATGTTTGTGTCTTTGTGTATATTGAGTTTTTAAATGTGCCTGACCTTAGTCATATTTTGTTCTTGTTACTTTAAGTATTTGAGTATTACATTCACTTTATTCCGTGCTTGATGTATGCTTCATAAAAATGATTTGGCCTAAAATTTGAGGAACTAAGTGTCCAAGCTACTTAAAAACATTATCTTTCTATCTTATGAAAGTAGTTGTGAAAGAAGAAAAATTTTAACACCTTTTTACTCATTTGTTGAGAACAAACATGTTCTTTGGTGGACCAAAAGTGCAATTTTGACTTGGTGTTATGCTAGTAGTTTTCATATTTAAATATTGGGTGATATTATCTAATTAGTTCCATTCCTAACTTAGCTACTATCTTTCTTAGTGTATGCATGATTTAAGACTTGATGTTGCATGTTCAAGTACTTTCTGTAGTTTTTAAATGTGTTTTTCTTGTTTGTCTTGTTAATAGTTTTTAAATGTGTTTTTCTTGTTTGTCTTGTTAAAAGTTTTGTCACATATGTTTTCTTTCTTTAGAGTTTTAACTTTCCTTGTTTTTGTGCTTTGCTTGATTGTCTTTAGGTGATCCTTGTTTTGTCTTAATAATTTTCATTTCTTTAAGTTCTTTGAGTGTGGTAGCCAAATCACTTGGCTTGCTCTTGAAAAGGTCTTCAAACTTTAAAAGTATTTTCACCCCTTTTGGTGGATTTGAGTGTAGCCTTGCCTTGTTACTTTCGGAGTGTGATCTAAACACTTGGGTGAATTCTTTGGACCACAATTGGTTTCGAGTTTTGTTACAACTTACGCTAACATCTTTTATTTTGTCTCAGTTTTGAGTATTTGTTGTAGGAATCATGGAAAGTTTATCAAATGCACATACTTTAAACAAAGACAATAGATGAGAGAGATTGCTTCGGGAGACCTTTGAACAATGGAGAAAAGATAGGGAGCAAAGTGAACTAAGATTCCAAGAGTTCATCCAAAGACTTGATACTAGAAAGTAAGAAAGAGAGGCTAGGAAAAGAGAGCATTCTAGGAACACCACATCACAAAAGAAGCAAACTCCAAAGATTCCTAAGTTTTATGGTGGAAATGATCCCAAAATCTACCTTGATTGGAAAGCTCAAGTGGAGCAAATTTTCAATGAAAATCATGTAAATGATCAAACACTAGTTGATCTAGTAGTGGTAGGATTTTTGGAGGACGCCAATACTTGGTGGCATAAAGTTTGTAAGAATTATGACCAAGGGCCACCTACGACTTCTTGGATGGACATTAAAACTCTTATGCGCACTAGATTTGCTCCTTCCTACTATAGGAGAGAGACTCTTTTGAAACTCCAAAGGCTTCACCAAGGTCTTAGATGTGTGAATGAGTACTTTAAATAATTAGAGTTTCACATGCTTAAGATTGGAATAAATAAAACTAACAAAGAGAAAATGAAAAGAGACACACAAGACCAAATAGTGTTGTATGAGTACTCCACTTTTGAAAATGTTTTCACACTTGCCCTTAGGATTACAAATCAATTGAAAAGAAAAAATAGGGCAAGGAAGAGTTACTTACCCAACCACTACTATAGTCACTCATGGAATGGAAAGGATAAAAAGAACATGATAAAACCCCTTTCTAAGTCTAACCAAGAACCATAAAGTAAAGTTAAGTCACTAAGTGGTCATATTCACCATTCCACTTCTCAAAGATCAAATTCCATTAAACATTTTAAATTCGGGTGTAAGCACATTGCTTTGAATTGTCCATCAAAGAGGACCATGATTTTAAAGAAGATTAATGATGTTGAGAGTGAACACTCATCTCCCATCTCTCTTTCAAAGGAATCTTCTTCCTCTAGTACAACTAAAATTTTGTGAGAATGATCTTATGTTAATAAGGCACATGATAGGCCAAGATCAAAATGAGATTGAGCCAACTCAAAAAGAAAACATTTTTCAAATAAGATGGCAAATTAACAAATGGATTTTCTCTTTAATTATTGATGGAAGAAGTAGTTCCAATGTAGCTAGCATAATGTTAGTAGAAAAGCTTGGCTAATAAAGCATTTCTCATGCTAAGCCCTACAAGTTTGCTTGGATAAGTAAAGAAGGAGAAATAGATGTCAATAAATAATTTCTAATTAACTTCTCTATAGGAAGCTACAAAGATGAGGTCCTATGTGATGTTGTTCCTATGGAAGTTACACATATCTTACTAGGTAGGCCATGATAAACAAACTTTACATGATGACCATACCAGCCAATACATTTTCTTCATAAATGGGAACAAGACCACTTTAATACCTCTATGACCTCAAGAAGTTAATAAGGATTGAAATATAATAAGAAAAGATAAAGAAGAAAAAGAAAAGGGGCAAGCTTTCACCAATGAGCTACTTATTACAAAAAGAATTAATCAAAGAAAGATGTGACCACCATTCTTCCTCCTCTGCCCAAACAAAGAGAGATGAACAAAGGCACATCCAAAAAAGGAAGAATGGCTTTGAAAAGAAAGATGGCATCTCCAAGGAAAATGGTGGAATCATTAAAGATGAAGCAAGGACACATAATGAATTACTTCATCACCCAAGTCAAGCTTCATCAACAAAAACTTCAAGAATTTGAGGTCAAATTCTCTCTAAGAAGGAGAGGATGATGAAGGCATGACCCGTACCAAGGTTGATGGCCCATGGCACATGCTTAGGAGAAAGGGAGTTCTTTAATCCCCTTTCATTGCTTTTATTTCCTTAGTTTGAATTCTCTAAAGTTGACTTAGTTAGACTATCTTAGTAGACTTGTTGACCTTTGCATAGGGTTGATTTGTTGACTTAAGATTAACTTAACTTAAGTCAACATGCTAATCCATCTTTACTTGTTTTATTTAGGGAAATTAAAATCTTGATGAGGTGGTGCAAATGGAAGAGCTTTGATGAGGAGGAGTCCATGTGGAAGAAAGAGAAAGAGTAAGGCATTCTAGAAACATCTAGAATGAGAGTACCACATGACTTGGTCAAGAATCTACCTTGAAGAGTTCTAGAAACATCTAGAATGTGTGCCCACTGGTCTTGGCCAAGAAGCCACTCAAGGAGACCATTTTAATGGCACCATTTAACCTACCTTCTTGAATGTAGGGTTTTCTTATTTACTATGTAATCCTTTGAGACTTATATGTTTTTGTTCAAAGACCCATAAACCCTTCTATAAAAGGGGTCTTCTACACTTGTAAAAGGATTGAACATTTTGGAGAATTTAAGACATTTGTGTATCAACCATTATGAGAGTTTCCTCCTCAGGGAGTGAATACTTTTAAGCCTTATCCTAAGCTTAGACTCAAGTGGCACCATCCACTCATCTTTAAAGGTACCCATGGCTTTGGCTGTCATTTGTAGTCGGGTGTTTCTCACATTCTACCATCTCCTCCTTTTCCATTTGATGCTTTATTTCTCTCTTTATTTTTTTCGGAAATCTATTGTTTTGTTCTCGGGTTTCTATTTGTTCATGCACATTCCATTATCTTTTTATTTGAATCAATCCATCACCTTCTTCTCTAAAGCTTTGTTAAATAAACCTTCATATCTAGATAACATGTTATTTTAATATTTAGTGGTAATTTTCACTTAGCTTTCTTAAGAAATTATTACCATATTCATGAATGTTAAAAGGAACCCAAATAATCCTACATCACAAGATACCTGTACCTGGCAGTTTGAGAAGGAGAGATAGCTAGATAGAGGAGCTGAACATGTGTTAAGACGCTTTGTGACATTCAAGCAACCTATGACAACTAGTAGGAAGCCCATTACACACTCTATGCATAACACGCTTACCTGCTCTAGCCTCTACTTTTGGACAAAAGTTGTGAAGTTGACCTGATGTTTATGTTACCTAGGACTAGAGTTAGGTAGTTTGTTGGTTCTTTACCTGTTTTTGGCAGTTGTGCAACAATGTTATGTCCTTTCTTTTTCTAGTTTTAGATTTGTTTAAGCCTATATAAGTCTTGTTTGTGTTCATTTGTACTTGTTTACAATATTGCTCACAGTAGGATGTAGTATTCACTACAAGAAAAATAATTTTTATCAGAGGTTATTTTTGGCATTATCAGAGGTTAAAACCTTCGCTAAAGGAGTTACCCACGGTTTGATTTTCCCCTAGAAAAATTAGCGTCGTTAACGGATTACCGGCGGTTTTGACTAACCCCTGGTAAATCAGTACTTACTGGTGGTTTTGAAACCCCTGATATTTATCAGCGGTTTTGAAACCCTCGGTATTTACCGGCGGTTTTGAAACCCTCTGTATTTACCGGCAGTTTTGAAACCCCTGGTATTTACCTGCAGTTTGGAACCCCTGATATTTACTAGCGGTTTGGAACCCCTGGTATTTGTCGGCGGTTTGGAACCCCTGGTATTTACTGGCAGTTTTGGAACCCCTATTATTTACCGAAAATTTTGGAATCCCTGGTAATTTGTACTGTATGATAGTATTGAAAGCCCATTTTCAATGTTTTCTACCTCTACCATGCAATTCATTATTTATTGATGTTTTTACTTATGTTTCAAATTCTCTTAATTTTATTTGTTACATTTTTTAATGCATATAATTCCTAAAACATATGGTATTAAAAACAAAAATTTTAACATTTTGACATTTGTTTATAACTAGATATAACATTCATAAAAATAAACAACACTATCAATAAGTTCAAGGTAAATAATAAATTTTAAATGTTCAAACCAGTGGAATATTACAAATCTATAAAGTCAAACATAATGAAAATCTAATAAGATTCTTCAACTTTTAATCTTGTTTTGAATCATTTGTTTCTTCATTAGTAACACTCTCTTGGTCAGATACCTAACATAAAATATAATCATAATTAGTAACATTCTTTACGATACAAAATATATATTAATATGCTAAAGATTTAAATATTGATTAAAAAAGAATATTCTCATGGAAAAAAAATAGTAAATTATTTACAGTCACTACACTGCCCCTCTTACTACGTTAATTTGATGCACCAATTCAAATTGTTTGTCCAAATTCATTCTCACTTAATTGATTCACCATAAATCCTTAGTTTTCCTCTAATTAAATGTACACGTAAATGCATTTGGCCAGAAATCCAACGTTCAAAAATATGCACTAAGTGCAATTAAGTCATAAGTAATACCAATGTCCCAAGTTAAACTTCCAATGAAACTTTTATTCACCCGACTTCCAATTAACCATTCCATTAGCATGTTAAAATTAATAAATCAATTAAAATGTATTACAATTTATAGTTGTACCTAAAACCTTTTATAATAAACTAAAGCTTTACCTAATTGAGGTAAAATACTATTTTAATTATTTACTAACTTAATAATATTAATAGCTAAGTACATCTACAACTATTATTTCAAATATGCACTGATACATTGGAATAAAAGTCATAAAAAATAACGATGAGTTTTTAGTTAAGATGACCTGCTTTTTTGCATTCTCAATCTCCAACTCCAATTGCATGAGCTTCACACGACTTGTTTCTAATTGTTGAACATAAGCCTAAACAAGAATCAGATTCTGAACACTAGCTAACTTCCATAAATTCAGTTTCCATCTTCTTTTGCAGCCAACATTTTAAGTTAAGTTTGATGTCTTATCACCTAAACATAAATATTCTTTAAAAACATCAATAAAAAATCAATCATGTTTGATATCAAGATCTCCAAAGCATTAAATTTGGTTTCTTGTGAACATTCGGGTGTGAAATAAACCATGTATTCTTCTTATAGTTCTTTACAATGATTAAATTGAAACCTGTAAAATAAGCAGAGAAGAAATATACAGTGATTAAATCCATTACCTTACTATCAGCTTTCTCATCACTCTCTTGATCATCTCTAGAAGGTTCCCTTGATTCATGAGGAGTACATTCAGACTAAACACAGGGAATTTAGTGTTATAAACAAAACAATGCTATCAACAGAGAGAGGAAGACATTAAAATCACTAAGTTATTTTCTGTTTTATTCAAGGATGGAAAGAAATTATTTCAGAAAAAGGGAGGCAAAATAACAGCAACAATTACTAGCAACTCTCATATCTATTCCCCTTTTTTTCTCCATGTGAAAAAGCCTTCACTATTTGACAGAAATAATTCAATATGCAAGGATAATGACGTGTAGAACCCACCAAGGTACATACAGTGACATGTGGTTACACAAAATATACCATAGAAATTATATATTTAACTTCCAACATTTCATTTTGGACAAGTGATTATACCATAAATTTTCAAAAAAAAAATAGCAACATATTATGATGTTATATTTCTACACCTCAGCTTCTGTTGCCCCCATTACACAATAGTTTTTTTTTTTTTTGTGTTAGAACC
>Ga0214543_1002094_pt1 | contig 39190 bp, 24 predicted proteins | sample CNSS2metaG_FD_160094 | JGI IMG/M metagenome (GOLD analysis project Ga0214543, IMG submission 160094) | Root nodule microbial communities from cowpea collected in UCLA plant growth center, Los Angeles, California, USA - CNSS2 | ecosystem: Host-associated > Plants > Roots > Nodule | place: USA...
AAAAACTTGTAAAAGTAACCGTTAATTTTTAAAAATTTAATAAATAATTAAATTATAAAGGGTAAAGTTGGAATTATGAAATGTGGACACAAAAGAGGGAATCCCCTTTATATATAGTTATAGATTAAGAAAGATAATGTACGCATTTTAAGCCACAATCTCATATATTATCACATGATAAAAATTAATTTTAAAATTATATTACCAATAATCTTTAACTACTGACAAACAACAACGAATAACTTTTCATATAGTTATTTGTTCACACAACATAATATAATAGTTTTTTTTTTTATAATTTTATAATAAGGATTTTTAAAATTTTATTACAATGATTTATAGTTGATTGATGATAGTGTACTTTTCTTACATTTATATCTAATAGGTCCGCAAAAACAATTTCGGTTAAATTACATTCCTTTGACCAGAATTTTTTTATACCTGTAATACATTTTTTTACAACTCACTTAAATTAGTTAAACTATATTTAAGACAAAATGAAAAAGTAAAGCACAAAACACTATATATACATAGAAGTATAATTCATAAAAAAAACTTCAGTGTGTTCACAGAAGTTAATCACGTATTATTAAGTAAAGCAGAGTTTTAGTATGTTTAAGTACTTAGGAAATTATTTAGAAATAAATTTCAACATGATTTAATTTAAAAAGTGGGGGTATTATGGAAATTAAGAGGAAAAGAGAGGGTAGATGAAGAGTTAGGTGCAATCATTCAGAAAAAACTGGCGTGAGTGTTTATCAGAGGTCAGAATCCAGCTCTTACATAAACGTAGGTTGGACTCGTACAGACTTTTTCTCCTCTCCCCGCACCTAAAGCAGCTTCCACTGTAAATTTTGCCTCTCATTTTTTATTATTATTATTTATTATTATTAACCAAACAAAAGCAACAAAGTAAAAGCAAAAGATGCCACAAAGACGCCATGTTCTGACTTAGACCATCAACTGTTACCATAATTCAACCCTCAAAGATTCACTCTCCTACTCATTTTCTTCCTCACTCTTCTACCTCCACGGTTAGTTCACTCCATTTTCACTACATCACTCTCACTTTTTCACCTCTTCTGCGATTTTTCTTTTTCCATTCCCGATTCTCTCATCTCTGCATTTTCTTCTTTTAATTTCTCCATCGTTCTCGATTACTGATTGATTGATAGGTTTAGAAATAGGTTTTATTGTGCCTTTTTTCCTTTTTAGTTAATTCGGAAAGCATTGCATGAGTTGTGTTGTTAGAGATTGTGTTTCTGTTAACGGATTCGTCATCGAGTTTCGCTACTGGAGTTGAATTTCACTGCGGTACGGCTTTTTACACTGATTCAAAGCGGTTTAGATGACTGTGAATGTGTTGTCTGTAATTCTTTGGAATTGTGAGGATTCGGAGGTAATGGAAAGTGTGCAAGTTAAGAAAATATTATGGCGTTGAGGTATTTATAGCTTGGAAAATGACACGCTAGGTTGTCAGAACATGCATGCTTGTGTTGTGTAACATAAGGCTTTCGAATATGTTGCTGATGATGTTCACTTTTATATTCCTCTAGAAATAATTTGCCATATCAGATGTTAATAAACAGTAGAGTGTTTAATGTATAGTGTGTTTTAATCTTAATTAATGTTGAAGACTGATGGTGTTGGTCACACATGGAAACATTTTTTTTTTACGGGGACAGTGCAGTCTGAAGTAATTAACTGCACTTATCTATGTTGTGATGAAGATAATATTATGCTAGTTTTTGTGGAAAAAATAAGGTTGGTGATAGGTTTAAGATACACGACAGACTGACAGCATGAATTATAATTAGGTTTAAATATTTGGTTCCTATGTTGTAGATTTTAGTTGATAAAGGCCATTTTTGCTATCAAAACCTTGCAGCAATGTGATGCCTTTTAGTTTAGGTTTTCCAGAATTTATAATGGTTACAATAGTTAAATTGGATTTTAGTCACTCAAATTATGATTTGTTGTTTACTGTTTTATATATACTACTATATTACCCTTGTCGCATTTTATGCATTTTAGCGTAACTATCAAATTGACTAGTGTCCCCCCTCTTACTCTCTCTCTGTGCATCGTATTCCTTTATTTTGGAATCATTGTCCACAGTGCTTTCTTGTTTATAAATTTTAGATATATATGATATACAGATTTAATGAAAACTTGTAGAGGAGGGATTTTCTTTACTAAACACATTAGATTGAGCCACTCACACTCTTATAATTTAAAAGGCTGAAGTAGAGTAATATCCTTTCTCATTTTTCATGTGTTATTTATTTCATGGTTTGCTTGCAAATTTCTTAATCGGAAAAGTTAGCAGTGAATTTTTTGAAGTATGATATAATTTCCTTTGTGAACATTAAGAATTTAACTTCAACTTTTACTAGCTTCACATCCCAATTTATCTCTTTCATGATACATATCTTCTACATGAAGTCCTTAATGAGTGAAAACATATAAGCTAAGGTGGTACTCTAACCTTCTTGTTTTTTCTTATTTTTGATATCTCTTTTGTATTTAGTTGCAGAATAAATGTATAAGAGTGATTTCCTTCAGGATCAATCCCTATGGAGGTAGCTTTCTGAATTAAATTCCTAGGTACTTTTCATTGAGCGGTTGAAATTTTACATTTATTCTGATTTCTACTGATGAATACTTGGCATAGGTGGTGATGCATTGGAACCTCTGGTGCTGCATTCTTTTGGGATATCTTCATGTATATTGTATTTCTCTTAGTTCAGGACAGCACCTGAATAGGAGTACTGGCTTAGCGAGGTGGTTGGGTTATTCTGAGTCACTTGTGCTAGATGATTCTCAACTCCATGATTCTGCATTTGTTGACACATCAACTTTGTCATCCCCATTGAATGTTTTAGTCTCTTGCGAGGACTTGGAAGGTGTAGGATCTTTTAATACCACATGCTTGCTAAGCTCAACTCATTATTTAAAATCTGATATTAACATTTATGGTGTTGGAAACCTGGAGCTACTTTCTGATGTGTCGCTTTTATGCCCTGTGGAAGGGTGCATGATATCAGTAAATGTGTCTGGCAACATTAAACTTGGTCAAAATGCATCTATTGTTGCTGGTTCTGTGGTTTTATCTTCAGCCAATCTGACTATGGAATACAGTTCTTATATAGACTCATCATCTTTAGGTGGGTTACCACCTTCCCAAACTAGTGGCACTCCTGTTGGCAGTGACGGAGCTGGTGGAGGCCATGGTGGGCGTGGTGCATCTTGTTTAAAAAATAATAAGACAAACTGGGGTGGTGATGTTTATGCTTGGTCTACATTGTCTGAACCATGGAGTTACGGGAGCAAGGGTGGTGGAAAATCTAATATAAAACAATATGGAGGGAATGGTGGAGGACGTGTAAAGCTTCTAGTGAAGGACACTTTATATGTAAATGGATCTATTATTGCAGAAGGAGGAGATGGAGGTTCTAATGGGGGAGGTGGTTCTGGTGGAAGTATATTGGTTCATGCCGTGAAGCTGTGAGTATGATCTGCTTGTTAGTCTATAAACTTATACATGTTTTTTCATTTGACGACTTCCAAATGACTGTTTAGGGGGCCATAGCTATTATTTGAAGAGAGAAATGCTGTTTATTTTTGGCATTTAAGTCACTTCTACGAACTGCTACAACATCATAGCTAATAGTTTTTTTACATGTAAAGTGTTTTCGAAGTTTAGATGATGAGAAAATAGCAAATGTTGGTAATACTTTTAAATGATATTGATGGCAGAGATTTGTAGCTTTTGTTGATGATGGCATAGTGCTTAATATTCTATTTAGATGGATCTGTCTTGGCATTTGGTATGGTCAATTACAATTGCAGAGGTAGTAATCTTTTTCTTTTGAAGAATGTGGATGTTTTTTGGAAATGTCTTGTTCTTGATGAAGGTTTGAGTTTTTTCCAGTTTTTGAAAGTGCCATATCTGTATTGAAGGTTTTGTGGGGAACTAATACATGTTATATAGTGAATTGTGCTAGTAACTTTTCTTTTCAACTTTATTTTTTGTGGAGTGTAGGAAGGGGTATGGTACCATCAGTGCCGCTGGTGGGAGAGGATGGGGTGGAGGGGGTGGAGGAAGAATATCGCTGGATTGTTATAGCATACAAGAAGATTTAAATGTTACGGTTCATGGTTAGTTCTATTTCACACCTGTACATGGTAATTATACCAATGATGACTCCTGCTTAATCTTTTATTCTACCGTAAGGGTGTTAAGGTCAAATTATGTAAATCGAAGCACAAAAAATTAAAATCTTTTTTCGAACAAATAAAGGTTTTCACTTTTCAGTGCGAACATAAGCAAACCTTTCCTGTTTTTGTTATTACTTTAAAAGATAGTGTCCAGAACCTATTCAACTAGGAAACCTCCCAACTTCTCAGATTTACTAAAGAATTTTATGTTTTGGAAAATTGTTCTCCTGATTTAGATTTTGGAATCTATCTGTCATTATTCCTGATTACAGGCACACAGTTTAAATTTTTTGGTGGTGGTGAGAATATGCATTTGATAATTTATGTTCTTTTAATAAAGTATTTTTGGTTGACATCGTTGTATCTTCAAAATTTTCAACTCAAGTAACCTGCAAGGGTGCTGTTTTTCTTCATCTGGATAACAAGAAGGAGCTTATACATAATACATGCAATTGTTGTGACAGGAGGTTTGAGTATTGGCTGTCCTGGGAATTCTGGAGCAGCTGGAACATATTTCAATGCACATTTACTGAGTTTGAAAGTTAGCAATGATAATGTCACAACAGAAACTGAGACTCCTTTGCTTGACTTCTCAACCAGCCCTTTATGGTCAAATGTTTATGTGGAAAATAATGCAAAAGTGTTGGTTCCGCTTGTGTGGTCCAGAGTCCAGGTAGAGAATTACATTCATTACGTACTATACCCACAAACAATCATGATCACAGAGTCACCATTTCATTACCTTTTTAATATTTCTCGTGCCTTAGAAAATTCTTTATATGATAGAGTGCTTAAGCTCATGACTGTTCTGATCTGCTAAAGCATTTTGTAGCAATAGTTTTATTGCACAAATTATTAAGAAAAATATCGCCTGAATTTTTTTTCTTGTGATATTACATTATCTTTTGTCTTTGAAAACAATTTCATTGATATATTTTTTTATTTTCTATACTAGTCATTGCTATGTTTAACCATTGGAGCCAAATGGTTGATATTTGTTTGAATTCTCTAATTATGAAGGTTAGAGGCCAAATTAGTGTATACAGTGGAGGAAGCTTAATCTTTGGGTTGTCTGATTATCCAATTTCTGAGTTTGAGCTTGTTGCAGAAGAGCTTTTATTGAGTGATTCTATCATAAAGGTATGTTTTGTGATTTAATGTATTTTTCTGTTATAACTTTAGTTCCGTTATCAATTCATATATGTGTCAATTATTTTGAACTACTATTTGTTTGAGTTGTAGTATCAACATGTAATATGACAATTTTGCCTTTAATATATGAAGGTTTTTGGTGCATTTAGAGTTTCTGTTAAAATGCTACTCATGTGGAACTCCACAATGCAAATTGATGGTGGTGAAACTACAGTTGTGACTGCTTCAGTGCTTGAAGTGAGAAATCTTGCTGTTTTAAGGGTATAATACTCTTTATTATTTATTTGAAGTTACGCACAATTCTTGGTTATATAACCATATTTTGTTCCTGGTGGTTTGGAACTTCCATTATAATACTAGTTTCTTTCCTTCACAGCAAAATTCTGTCATTAGTTCAAATTCAAACTTGGCTTTATATGGTCAAGGACTACTACAATTGACTGGTGAAGGCGATGCTATCAAAGGCGAGCGATTATCCTTGTCTCTGTTCTATAATGTAACTGTAAGCATTATCTTTACAAGGACTTTTGTAGTTTTTATACTTTTTGAAGTGGTTATAAAAGATTTAAATGATTTTTAGGACTCTCCCTTAAGCAAGGGATGATAATATCAAAAGTTGATTGAAGTGCTGTGAGTGGAAGAAAATATCTAGATGGTTTTACTCTTCGACAGATTTTTGTTTACAATTTGGTTATCTCAGAATTCAGACTTAGAATCTAACTCAATCCCACAAAAACTAACTTATAAGATGAGGATGCTTAAGCCTTGGTAGGACTATATTGATAATTTTGATCAATGTGAGATTTCAGCAATCTCTTATGTCTAGGATTGAATATCTAGAGTGTGGACAAATGTGGGTGGTCCAACAACAGAACCTCTTGTGCCTAGGAATAGATATCTAGTGGAGTGTAGGCAGATGTGGGTGGCCTAATAACATATATAGGACAGATAATGATACCATCTTGTAACTTGAGCTCATGACTTAACTCAACCCTACAAATTGGCTAGTAATTTGTGGACTATCCAGGCCTTATATCAGGTCAATGGGTCACTTTAGCCTAATTTAAAAGAAAATAAATAAAGAAAAAAATAATTCTAAATTTAAAAGTTAAAATTCTCAATCTTACAAAAATGACTTGGAAGTATATGTCTGCATTATATATTATAATTTGACCATATCTATAGTAGATGTGGGATCTCGAATAAAATATGTATTTTTTAAATTTTAGTCACATGAATGAAATTGATTTGAATTATTAAATATAGTGATTTGATATATAAATTTTAATAAAATAATATTACTTTCATTTTTTATTTTCCATTTTTCTAATGATGGATATTGTTTTCAGTTATAGTTTATTATTTTCAATTTTTTAATTATAGTTATTATCTTCAATTTTTGTTACTCGATTCCATCCTGTTTTATGGGTTGGTCGGTTTTATGGAGTATTCTGGTTATGAGGACTAGAATGACCATATCTTTATTTGATATAGGATCTCAACCCCACCCTAACGAGTCAAACAATACCCTAAATGGACATGTGAGTTTTTTGAAGTGTGGATCAGTGTAGGTGGTCCAATAATAACATCATCTCATGCTTAGGATTAGGTGTGTAGAGCATAGATAAGCATGGGTGTCTTGGTGATGAATTTAAGATAAATTCTGATACCGTCATATAATTTTGTCTTGAGGTCTAAGTTAACTCCTTTAAACCAGTATGTAACATGAGAATTATCCAAACATTATAAGTACTACTTTAGTTGTATCTCTAATTGATATTCTCAACAAGTTTTATATCCCAACTTTAAATTAGAAGTAATGACTAAAGAATGTGTTTTGTTTTGATCAGTCATTGATTTAAACTTTAATAATTATACATGAATGTATATATATATATATATATATATATATATATATATATATATATATATATACAAGTTAAAACCAAAAAATTGAAAGAATTAAGCTATATCTAAAGTATGATCCTAATTACATAATTTACAGCAGATCTCTGAAAAAATAGGCTTTCTTCATAGATTCAAATAAAATCTGATATAAATACATAAACGTCAAGTAAACCAAATCTGCATCATATCTCCTGGGAAGTCTTGCTGCCTTTGTAATATCTCATTGTATCTAAATTCCTTCAGACCAAGACAAATTTGTGTTATGTCACTGTTTCTCAAATTCATGAATTTTCCCCTTTGAAGTTGCATTTGGATGCAGCATTTCAATTGACAGTGTTGCTCTTGCGACAGGTTGGTCTAGGTTCTTTACTTCAAGCTCCTTTGGATGATGACGCTAGTAGAGGCATGTAAGTATGATCACTTTCTAGGTTGCATTGCTTGACTAAAACAGTTTCTGTCTGGCCTGTTGGGAAACTCTAAATTTAATCCTATTTTTTTTTTTTTTTTATAATTATGTTTGTAGGGTGACAAAACATCTTTGTGACACGCAGAGATGTCCAATGGATTTGATAACGCCACCTGACGATTGTCATGTCAATTATACACTCTCGTTCTCACTACAAGTAAGCTTTGTTTTTGTTTTTGTTTTTTTTTATAAAACTCATGCTAGGCGTTAGTATAATCCTTGGCATCTTAGCTAGGTTGACACCCCAAGAACATCCATTATTTGCCATCACATGAAAATATCATCAAAAACAAAAAGAAGATACAAAAGAACTCATGGGTAGACCCAACCAAAACCCATGAACAAAAAGCGGGCCAACTATAAAGCTATACACAAGCTAAGAAACTCTATACATAAAAAAAAGAAACCTATTATAATAAAAGTCCAAACTTATAAAAGTTGGCATAACCGTATACCATTTAAACACTTCTCTAGAAGAAAGGCCTAAACTCGCCATCTTATCAACACAATGATTTCTATTAGATATATTAGATTATTAGATATCATGTAGTCATTTTTATCTTATGTAACTTATCTTCTTATGCTTTGTTATTATTCTTTATTTGTATGTTTGGCTTAGTCCATATTCCCTTTATTATAAATAAAGTACCCTATGTGTATTTTCTACACGAGGGAGATTAATCCCATACATAATTTTTCACTATATTTAACAATTTCCTTCTCGGAAAGTGGGTTACCTTAAAATCAATTCCACTACAAAACTTAATGCATTTCCTCCAACGACCTCTAATAGACCAAGGTACAACCTTTGTGTAGTTATAGTAAAAAGTGCTACTTTTAGATGTATTTAATTTTAAAAAATTAATATATTTTCTTATGTTTTTACACTCTTGGAATTAAGTTGGAACTAATTTTAATCCCACCCATATATTTTGCATTTAATGCAAGTTCTGAGTTTTATTGCATGAAATAACATCTTTGTATCATTGCCACTATTTCTAATTCAATCTACTTTTATTGGGAATTTTGTGATCGGGTCGACATAAATGCAAAATATTGCTGTTATAGTTGAATATCATGGCGAATTCTTATGAATTTTTTTGCAGATATGTCGTGTTGAGGATCTTCTTGTAAATGGCATTATGATGGGAAGCATAATTCACATTCACAGGGCTCGAACTGTGATTGTTGATACAGATGGTATGATTACTGCATCTGAATTAGGTAATTAAAATGTTGAAGAGATTTTTTTTTTCTATACATTTCTGTTCTAATTAAAAATGTTTACTTAGGTTGTAAAAATGCTAATTACCACGAAAGGATAGTATTAAGATTTTGATTAGATAGGGACCTTTTCCAGGTTGCACTGAAGGTATTGGTAAAGGAAACTTTTTGAATGGAGCTGGTGGTGGTGCTGGGCATGGTGGAAAAGGAGGATCTGGATATTTCAATGGGAGAGAAAGTATTGGTGGTAATGACTATGGAAATGCTATTCTTCCATGTGAACTGGGCAGCGGAACTGAGGGCCCAAATGAGTCATATGGGCATGTTGTTGGAGGCGGGATGATTGGTAATTAGTTTAATACGTACCTTGACTTTTTATGTTTCATGTAAAGGATTCTTCAAATTTATTTCTGGCTTATTCACATGGATGATGATGGCTACAAATGCTATATCTGCTGGTGCCTCTATTCATTATACAAAGGCAAATGCCTATTTTTTTTTGTTTTTTGTTATATTCTCTGATCACTTAATTTTTGTTTAATCTTGTCTAGTGATGGGATCCATTCAGTGGCCACTTTTGAGACTTGACCTATATGGAACCTTGAGGGCTGATGGTGAAAGCTTTAGCAAATCAATAACAAGCAGTGATGGTTCTTTAGTGGGGGGTCTAGGTGGAGGTTCTGGTGGAACAGTCCTTCTATTCCTTCAAGAACTTAGGCTCTTGGAGAATTCATCCTTGTCTGTTGTTGGGGGCAATGGTGGCCCTGTTGGTGGTGGTGGTGGAGGTGGAGGTAGAATCCATTTTCATTGGTCAAAGATTGGTGTGGAGGAAGAATATGTTCCTGTTGCAAGTATTATTGGCACCATGAATAACAGGTATGTATAATCATGTCTCTATTAATGACTGTAGAATTGGGGAACATAATAGATTATTACTGTTATTTCTTGGGCCAAATGCTATTTCCATGTAGTTAGAGGACTATTGTGGTGGTATAATTTTGGAGGACCAAATTCTGGGCTCACTTTTAAGGAACTTGAAAGTTGAAACATGGTCATTGTGAATAATTTAATCAGCATCAGGGTAAAATGGTTACTTACACTTTCTTTTAATAAACTTTGCTGAGGAACATCATCTCTTTCTTCATATGATTTTAAACAGTGGAGGTGCGGGGGACAATGATGGTCATCATGGACAAGAGGGTACGATAACTGGGAAAGCATGCCCTAAAGGTCTTTATGGAATTTTCTGCGAGGTTTGCTCCTGTAGTTTTTTCTTGTTTTTTTTCCTTCGCATTCTTGGATTTTCTTAGAATGTTAGAGATATTTACCAATCATAGAGAGATGAAGATTCACTGCAGCAGATTTCTGGCATGTATCATGGTTATAACCTTACCTTTAATCTGCTTAATGAAAGAATTACAGAACAGGTAAGAAGAATAGACTAGTTAATTAGAGTGTTAAGTCTCCTTGATGTCCTAGCCTAGTCTCCCCCTCATAATTATTACCCAATCTACACCCACTAAAACTGAATTACTCTCTTGCTACCCTCTTTATTCCCAATTCAGCAGTCAGTTACCCTGTGGGTAATTCCATTCTCTCTTTTGGTCATGATCTCCAACACTGTGACCCCTTTCCCCATCTACACACTAGCTATATAAGGGATCCTTTTTTTAAACGAGCAATATGCAAAGGGATTGGTGATTTGACATGTATTTCAAATCTTTGTTAATTTTTCCATTTGGTCAAAAATCAATTTGGAAAAAACATCAAAAGAATTAGGTTCGTTAATGATACTAAATATGTGAATCATCTATTCTCCAAATTTTTGTTTCTTAATAGTATTATTCATGAACTAACATGTGTTAACACTCCATAACAAAACAGGGTTACATAAAAAGGAAGAATCGTCATCTCCTAGATCTAGCTAGAGCTCTTTCCTGATGTTTGTTCCCAAAACATATTGGAAAGAGACTCGGTTAACTGTCACATACATATTGTATTCTAAAATTTACTGAATTTAAGCTGTCTGATCTGTCACAAATCTAATAGTTCTTCCACCTGCACTGGGTGCTTACTTTCTGAAAATTTGTTAAACTGTGCAAGTGATTTTACAGGAATGTCCTATTGGTTCCTATAAAGATGTTGATGGTTCTGAGGAAGATCTTTGCATTCCTTGTCCTCTTGATCTTCTTCCAAATCGTGCAAATTTCATATATAAACGAGGTATTTTTGATGATATGACTTTGCTATACAGGCCTAACATTATGTTATATCTCAAACTTTTAGGATGGTTCTTTTCATTTCAGGGGGTGTTACAGAACGGTCTTGTCCATATAAATGCATATCAGACAAATATCGGATGCCAAATTGCTATACACCTCTAGAGGAGCTCATTTATACATTTTGGGGTCCCTGGCCTTTTTCAGTAATGTTATCATTCATTTTATTGATCTTGGCTCTGCTACTAAGTACTTTGAGAATCAAGTTGATCGGTTCTGGTTCATATCATAGTTCAAGTTCAATTGAACACCGTAATCATCACCGTTTTCCATATCTTCTTTCCCTCTCCGAGGTATTATTCTGAGGAGAAAATTTCGTCTGCTAATTAGTTCTTTCTCAGTATTAATTGAGCCTTAACACATGACTCTGAAACTATTGGATGCATTATATCTTTGTTGTTCGAAAACCAGGTTCGTGGAGCTAGAGCTGAAGAGACTCAAAGTCATGTACACAGAGTGTACTTTATGGGCCCTAATACTTTTAGAGAACCCTGGCATCTTCCTTATTCACCTCCTCATGCTATAATTGAGATTGTGTAAGAGCAACTACATAATGAATTATGCATACATGCATGTTGTGGATCCTGAAGTCATATTGCTTTATATGTGTGGTTGTGTAGTGATAAATACTGGAAGCGTAATTATTTTAGCTTAAATCATTGATCTACTGTATTCCTGAATATTGAGTAGATATGAATAGTACATGTTGATTCAATGTACAAAAGGATATCGAAGTTTTTGTAACGACCACTACATATACACAGAATTAATGGTTAAACAGTTGTAACCAATTGATCACAACAGCTGTAATGGACAACTAACTAACTAACTAACTAAATCAGTTACAGAAAACTGATAACGGTCTACTATAATAACGGTGACAGTTTTATTTGATACAGTGCAGTTATAGACTCAGATCCCCACTGCAAACTCAAGATGATTGAGAAACCAAAGAATGCTCTGTTACATGGAGTTTGTCCTTAAGAAAACAAAATCTAGCAGTAATGTGCTGTACCACCAGTTGCTTGGTGACAACCTTCTCTTGAACAAAAAACACATCAAGTTCCATGTGTTTTGTCCTAGAGTGTAATACTAGCTTAGGCTTGTGAGCTTACGTGGCTTAGGCAACTACTACTACAACTAAAATAGGGGACATCCATGAAACAAAGCTTATTTGTGACAACCAAGCTGCACTTCACATTGCATCACACCCGATCTTCCATGAAAGAACCAAACACATTGAAATTGATTGTCACTTTGTTAGAGAAAAGGTACTCTCTGAAGAAACCACTACTGATTTTGTCAACTCTAGCAATCAGCTAGCTGACGTATTCACCAAGTCCCTTAGAGGCTCTCGGATTGAGTACATTTGTAACAAGCTTCGTGCATATGACATATATGCTCTAGCTTGAGGGAGAGTGTTAAAATATAATTAGCGGTTACAGATATCTAGGAAATCAACCGTTACATAATCTCGTAAATTAGGGTGATTGATTCCATATTATTATGTGTCTTTATTGTAATTAATTCTACTCAATAGTATGAATACATATTGTGTGCTTTGCATTATACACACAATACATTTAGACCATATACAATTCTATAATAACAAACAAAATGATAGCAGTAACAGTTCTATGGATAATATGATGTATATTGATTTGGGAAAAATACAAAAGAAAGGTATAAGTAGAAAATAAGGGAGTAAACCTTTACACTAATCTATCCCTGAAAATCAGGGAAATATATCTCCCTATAAGAGCTGTCCCTAAATAAGGAAATAAAACTGATTTTATTTACATTAAATCCTATTATGGGCTTTACAATTTTGGATTTGATGATTCTGATTGATATGTGCTGATATCCAACCGATTCTGATTAATAGTACTGATCTCCAACATATTTTGTTAAGAAGTGAATTTTAAGTCTAACTTAATCACACAAAACCGACTTGTAAAGAGATGTTTATATCCACTTATATATTGTATAGTGGCCTCATCTCTAGTCGATGTGGAACTTCCAACACACCTCTCCTCACGCCGAGACATATATATCTCGTGCATGGGACTAGACAGTGATGAATTGTTCAGCAGGTGGAACAATAGACTCAACAAACAACAATTAGGATAGGCTCTAACTCATACTATGTTAAAAAGTAAACTTTAAGCCTAACTTAACCTTACAAAACTGGCTTGTAAGGTGAGGTTTGCATCCACTTATATATTGTGAACTGGCCTCATCTCTAGTCTATATAGGACTTTCAACATATTTGATACAATGGAGTTATACACTAACTGAAAAATCATTCCTACTTAATAGCTATTCATTTATATTGATATGAATCATCACTCTTCTGTATTGTAAAATTTCGCCAACTTGTTAACTGTATCAGTTTAGATTGATTGAAATCATTAATATTTGATGCAACTGAAAATCACACGTACTTGCTAACTATTGAACATATCTTGTTGTACTCTTGATATTACCATCTAAACACATGACAAATTTATTACTTTAACTATTATTTATTTTGGATTAAATTATATTCTAATGGTGATGCAGGTATGAGGATGCTTTTAATAGATTTATCGATGAAATCAACTCAGTTGCTGCATATGATTGGTGGGAAGGATCAGTGCATAGTATACTTTCGGTTGTTGCATATCCTTGTGCTTGGTCCTGGAAGCATTGGAGGCGAAGGGTCAAAATCAGTCGCCTTCAGGAATATGTTAAATCTGAATATGACCATTCTTGTCTACGGTCCTGTCGATCACGTGCTTTGTACAAAGGGATGAAGGTTTGACTTGCAAAGCCTTTAACATGATGGAGTAATTTCCATAAATTCCTTATTAGACCGGTTCATATGGTTTGAGAATGATTAAACATGATTTGATTCCTTGGAGATCGAAGCGTAGATAGATGAACTCTATGGAGATTTTAAAACATGTATTTTCGTCTGTCATATTTTCAGAGAAGGAGATAGATGTGTTGATAGACTAGTTTCCTTTGGTATTAAAAGTCATAAATGTTCCTCCCTTTATTTTGGTGGAAAGGTGGTGGAATGGTGTTCCTCCCTTTATTTCACATGATTTTTGTGGAGATAAATTTGGGCTTACACAATTTAAATTTTGTTAGTGGGTCTGGATTTAACCCCCCTCCGCCACTTTTGTATTTCCTTTTCCATATACTTGTATTAAGAATGCTGCATAGGATTAATATACACTATAGTGCTAACCTGGTTAGGATTGTGACCCGTATAGTGATGCAATAGCATTCTTTATTTTTGATTAAAAAAGAGACTTCTAAAGAACAATTCAAGCCAAATAACCGCAAAAGACCTAGTCTTCCCTAATGGTAAAAGATTCCTAAATTTATATAAAGATATTCAAATGGTATGTGTTTTGGGCACAACCATAGGTGTGATAACAGAAATTTGAGCCATGTATTATACTCTCTTTTAATTCTAATTTCTAATCATAAAATATTTCAGCTTCTAACTTAAGATTCCATGCTCCCTAGACATAAGAATTGTTTTAGTAGAACTAAATATATGGATTGTTTTTGTTTGGTTATTTCTTGGGAACTATTTGGAATTCCTAGAAGGAATAAGTGGTTTTATATTTCATCTAACAAGTTACAATATGACGATATCATAGTTCAGAAGATGCTATGTTTACCAGATTGCATTCCTTTATTTTCACACAAAAGCAAAAAGAATGTGATATAAACATCGGTATTAATTTTATTTATGTAGAAGTATAAATGTTTGCTTTTCAACTTCTCTATTGTCACTCGTTTCTATTAAAATCTATGTCCTTGCAAATAATGTTTCCATTTGGCTAAGTTATGCAGAGTCATTTTTTAGTTTCTTTAATTTAAGAAACAAATTATGCAGGTTGGGACAACTCCAGATTTAATGGTAGCGTACATCGATTTTTTTCTTGGCGGTGATGAGAAGCGATTAGACATTGTGTCAATTATACAGAAGAGATTTCCCATGTGCATAATTTTTGGTGGGGATGGGAGCTACATGGCACCTTATTATCTTCACAATGATACACTGTTGACAAACCTCCTTGGTCAGGTATATTGATTATTAAGGTTGTTAGGATTTAGTCAGTTATGTTTTCTCTATACATAGCTGACATTCTAATCTCAAACTTGATATCTGCAGCATGTCCCAGCAACTGTCTGGAATCGCTTGGTAGCTGGACTGAATGCTCAGTTAAGAACAGTAAGGCATGGATCAATCCGTACTGCACTAGGACCCGTTGTTGATTGGATAAACAGCCATGGAAACCCCCAACTTGAGTTCCATGGAGTTAAAATTGAGCTTGGATGGTTCCAAGCAACAGCTTCTGGATACTATCAACTTGGTATTGTGGTAGCAGTTGGGGATTATTCCCTTCTTGAGTTGCATCAATCTGATACTTGGGTTGGCACTGATGAAGTAGTGAGGTAATTTACTAATTTATGATCCTGACCGAATGCTCTATACATACAGACTGTAACCCTTGGTTTCTTTTGATTAATCCTGTTAACATGGCAAGGAATGAGAACAATGGATTTATTTTGTCCTATAAGAATTAGTAGTGCCAATTGAAACCAAATAATATAAAAGGGAATGTTTGTAAATTTTTTAACTAGTTAAAAAATATTTTTGGAATGAACATTTGGCCTACGAAAATATTTGAGAAATCAGGTAAAGAAAATGTTTTGTCTTTATTTTCTGTTTCCAATAACTAGTATGCCACTTTGTTTTCACTGTTATTGTGGTTTTAACCATTTGTTGTTGTTGAATTCGGATTTGGAATTATTGCTGAAAATTAGGAAGAAAACAGTATCAAGAGATTTGATATACAGAAATTAATCAGAATTAGTGTTGTCTGATTTATGCTATTAATAATAGGTTTTGATGTAATTAGAATTTGTCTTTCATGCTACAACAGTTATAGGAGTAATTATCTTCCTGATTTTCAGGCTGGCTTAATGTAAAAATTGTTCTCCTATTCATATATTAATACCCACTGATTATATTAGTTCAGTTTTACGTATCAGTGAGAATATATTCACTCTTCCAAATGGTATCAAAGAGAACGATCTGACCTGTCACAATATTAATACCCTTACTAATTCTTTACTTTTAGCCTTCAAGTTGCATTGTTTCTTGATATTGCTTAATATCTCGTAGATGATGATTTGTTCAGACTCTGTTTAAATCCTGTATTTTGTTAGGCCTAGACTATTTATTTGTTACTTATGACAGGAAAAATGTGCCACATGGAAAAAAGAATCTTAAGCAGCTGCAGCATAGTTGGCCATACATGAGTAATTCATTATCTCTTAAAAGGATAACCGGAGGAATTAATGGCGGCCTAATAAATGATGCTACCTTAAAATCACTGGACTTTAAAAGGGACTTTCTATTCCCACTTTCTCTCCTGTTGTGCAATACTAGACCTGTTGGTCGTCAGGTAGTTAAACTATTTTAGGTGTTTCACCTGTCCACAACTATAAATTGAACACTGTCTAATGCATGACATCTTTGTTTCAGGACACTGTACAGTTTCTGATTACGTTGATGCTTTTAGCAGATATTTCTGTCACTCTCCTCATGTTGCTCCAGTTCTACTGGATTTCTCTTCCTGCTTTTCTTTCTGTTCTGCTAATTCTTCCTCTTTCTCTACTTTCTCCATTTCCTGCTGGTGTGAATGCATTATTCAGTAAAGAGCCCAGAAGAGCTTCACTTTTTCGAGTATATGCACTGTGGAATGCTACTTCTTTATTTAATATTGTAAGTTCTCCATTTCCTACTTAGTATAACTATGGTGTATGTGTAAGTGAAAAAAATGACTTGCTTGCAATAATGTATTCATTGCTTATTGAACCTTAAAAAGCTGAAAGTTTATAATGAGCATTTCATCATAAGTTGCTCGCAGCAAATTGCCCCATCATGCTTATAATGCATAGCTGTAACGTGCTTCTATTTCAAGAAGAATAGGGGTAATTGCAGATAATATTGTTAAGACATAAAAAAACTCTAGTAACTAAAATACAATTCCTTAGAATATTGAAGTTGTTAATGAGGCTTTATTAACAGTAACAATTTTTTATGTGAAGAATACTATATTCAGTAAAAAATTCTTCTTGTTTTACTAATTAGATTTACCTTTAAAAATTTATTGTGGAGGATTTTAAACGATGTTTGTAGTAAAAGGATATTGCATTAAGCCTTTTAAGCAGTGAAATAGAATCAAAATTATGATACATTCTACATCTCAAACGTTAAAAGTAGAGCCTTAATGCCAAAAAAATTACTTTGAATTGCAGAATTGGATGCCCTGTAACATTTATAGAATTATTGGCATTTTGAATTCTTACATTTGAAATATAGCTTTTAGTATCTAATATTTGTTTGTGTACGGCATGTGTGCAGGGAGTTGCTTTTATTTGTTGTCTCCTTCATTATGCACTATCCCACTTTCACCACCCTGATGAAGCAAGTACCCGTAATGTTAAGAGGTAAGGCTGTCAATTTTTTAATGACACCATTTTATCTCAAACAACAATGGCGTATGCCACAAACAACCTACATTTTTTGTTTAAATTTACTTCTGTGGCGGTAAAGTAAATATACTCAAAAAATGTATAACATTATCATCTTATCTATTATACTATAAAGCCATCAGATTCATTTGTATTTGAACAAGATAGCCTATTGAATTATGAATCATCATTGAACTGCCTCTCCATGGAGGTTTTGTTGTTCGAGGAAGAATAATATCCTGCCAAATTTGATAGATAAACTTATTACAAGTGCAAACCCCTGGCTAATTCTAACAAATAGTCTGAAAGAAACATCTCCATAGGTAAACTTTCAGGGACTAACATGAACCACAAACAGCAATGGCAAATATTAAGAGCATGACAACATTGCATGTAGTCACATGATTATATTCATGTCATTCATTTATAGTGTTAGTATGGAGTCGTTTGCTGCTAAAATAGTTTTAGCTGGGTTTGATAATTGTTCGTTTCTTTTTATTTATTTATTTCTTGTTTATAAAAACTTTATTTTGAAGTCTGGTTATTACATTCTCTTACAGGGATGATGATAAATGTTGGCTTTTGCCTATCATCCTTTTTCTATTCAAGTCGATACAGGCTCGATTTGTCAATTGGCACATAGCGAATCTAGAAATTGAAGATTTTTCTCTATTTTGTCCGGATCCAGATGCATTTTGGGCACATGAATCTGGTTTTTGATAGAAAAGAAACAAAAGCTTTTGATCGTGAACCTGGATGCTAAATTTTTGATAAATCCAACAGTTCAAAAGGTGCTTCGTTTTGACATGGTTGTGAGCCAGCGTCAGCAGCAGCATCCTTGCCATGTGAATATATTCAGTGATGTACAGGAGAATGAAGTACAGTACCACATTTTAGCTTCTTTGTAAAAAATCTCCAAAGATTCAAGGGATATAGACACCTTTTACTAGTATTTTTTAATTTAATTTTTTTTTGGGGACGCTTTCTCCGTTAATACAACTTACTGAAGCTTCACTACTTTCTTTTCTCTCTCTATATATTCATTGTAAATTTGATTTTCTTAATTAAAGCAATTATTTTTCCCATGACGGCTTCTATGCTAGAGAAGCCTTTTAAAAGAAAATAGTAAATCTGCAATCCTTTGTTTTTATTTTATCCATAACAACTAAATTGCTAACCAAATAAGACAGATCCTCCTTTTGTTTGCTATCCTTTGATTCTTTTATTTATAAATTTGTCTTTTCTTTGTCCAATCCTTTGTTCAAAGTGAATGATAAACCTTACGAGAAGAATGAAAGAAGAAAATATAAGAATGGGATGACCCGCGTTTTGGGAGATCAAATTAGTGAACTCACAACTTGATTGAGTTACCAATGTTAGTTATTATTTGTGTTATAGAACTTGACAAACCGAGTTTACCTTTTTACTTTTATTATTTTTAAGGATGGAAAATTTTGGTATAGGTAGGGTTTTCATTTGTTCTGTTCTTTAGGTTATCTTTTGCTCTGATTAATTACTTGTTTCAGTTGCAAAGGTTCCTTCCGTAACTCATTTTTTTGGGCAAGGATATTTAAAGGGGGAAAACGAGACTCCAACAACTAACAATGTTCTTATGGAGGTTTTCAAGTTGGGTTTTATGGTGGTTTGGCGTGGGTGTGGACGTTGTCGGAGGATTAGGAGGAATATACAATAAGACAACTTTGGAAAGATGCCAATAAGAAAAGAAAAATAAATAAAAAATAAAATAGAAAAAAATTCTCATCCATTTATTTTAAAATCATCCAATACCATTTACTGCTGAGTTTGATCAAGTACAGCAGGTCGAAAGCTAAAAAATTACTTACTGAAGATTGTGGAGAGTGGAGTCTCAATAATAATACAGATTTCAACTCCCTTCAATAACTGTCGGCTTCTTGTGTTGTGCTCAATAACGAACAGTTGGGCAGACAAGTGTTCAGCCTCCAATGTTGCAACAATTATATATGAGGATGGGTCAGATGTTACAATATATACCAGGGATTGCCACCTAACGTGCTGTTACAACTTTGATCGTTGTCTCCAAGGGCACCCACCGTCAAAAGCATGTTCTAGCACCTCTTCCATACGTTTTGCAAGCAATATCTGTTCACAATAATAAAAAAGGAAACTTGATCTCGTGTTTGACCCAGTATTACAGACACAACAAGAATGTGGAGCACAAAAATACGCAGACCATGGTGTCTTTAAAAATGTATTGACTGTAATAAGACTGGGCAGGTAAAACAATGATAAAATTTTGAAGCTAAATATGCGTCTTAGAACAAACTGTGCTGACCGAAACCTGCTACAGAATTGTGCAAACAAGCTGGAATAAAAAGGAAACAAAGCTACCTCCAAATTAGCCAGTACTGATGATGGTACTTCAGCCAAGTCCTTCACGTTCCTTTCAGGCAGGATGACTCTCTTAATGCCATATCGATGTGCAGCTAATATCTGCAATAGATACGAATCAGATTATGCCACATTTTTCAAGCCTTCAAACTTTTTTTGCCTGTTTATGGGATTCTTTGATCAATGATCAAGCCAGTAATAACTGCTCAGCAGTGTAACATTTCTGCAATTGGCTGTGTGGTGTATTTTTGTAAAATCTTTTCAGAGTCTCTTAATAAGACTTAAGTTTCTGTACGTCACTGGTGTTGAATAAACCGGACCCCTCAATCATTAATTTTCGTCTGTTTATCTTCCTTTTTCTCCTCATAATCTAATATTCGTCAATCATTTGTAGCATATCCAATATAAAAAAAAAGAAGAAAAGTTCAACAGAAGGGAACCAGGCCAAAACTCACAGATCACGTAAAATCAAACAAAACCTTAGGTAAACCAAAGATAAAGATAATAAAGTTAGGTAAAGAGTTCCGCCACATAAAGTCATGTTTATGATCCACCCTATAGTTTGCTAATTTATCTTCACAAACGTTTTCTTCTTTACAGCATAGTGACAACGACAATCAAGAAATAAGTGACGCAAGGTTTCTTTATCATATCCACACAAACTACAGTTTGAGTTCACAATACACCCTGGGCGTCGCAGGTTCTCATTAATGGGAAAGCGATTATGGAATAAACGCCATAAGAAAGATCGAGAAGTGGGAATAGATGAGGACCAAGGAAGTTTATACCATGCAACATCAGCTGAGTTTTAATTTAATGTACAAACATGCTTCATTAAATGTCAGAGCACCATAGGTAGCTAACTTCCAAACAGGTTGATCCATATTCTGATTAGTATTTAAGATATGCAGTTTAGAGCACAAAAATTCCTTAGCTAACTAAATTGGTAAAAATACCAATTTAAAATTTCCTAAATAATTCATGGACTTGCTAATTAATTTAATCTTAATAACAATGGGATATGTTTATGCTAGCTTAATCCAATTCCATAAGGAAAAGCTCTACTAATTATTTTGTAGCTGTGCTGATAGATTAGAATAAATCACACATTCACAATTATCCTTGTGTCATTATCATGGATATAGAATCATTGGCATCTGGTATAAAGTTTACACTGGTCACAAAACGATAAGAAATTTACCTTATCCTTGATACCACCAACAGGTAGTACAAGACCTCTCAACGTCATCTCCCCAGTCATAGCAGTATCTGATCTAACTCTTTTCTGACTGAAAACTGATACCAATGCTGTTACCAAAGTTACTCCAGCTGAAGGCCCATCTTTTGGTACAGCACCTGCAGGAAAATGTATGTGTATATCTCGGCCCTCCAACAGATTAATGCCCTCTGCAGCAGCTAGCCTTAGCTCAGCAGCTCTTGCCCTTACCTACAAACCAATCAGTCATAGTCAAAGAAATGAGTCTTCAATTGATACAGGCAACCACTGCCATGCACAAGTAATAGTGAGATGGCAAGTGCTAAACGCATACAAACTTGAGCTGGCCACTGAACAGTAGCACTCATTCCATACAGACTTTTAACTGAAATGTTATTAGTGTCATTACATTAGTGTTTAGTCATGGAACGAACAATTATACCATACCAGAAATTAACGACAAGTAAAGCAGGATAATGGCAAAAATGCACTTAGGAATATGCATAGACGCGTGTGACTACTAGCCTACAAGTAATATGAAATCTATTTCAACGAAACATAAAGAAAAAAATTCAATCAATAAATCAAAGATAAAATTGGGTTAAAACTAAATTAGATCCGGTCGGTTACCCATGTTAGTGCTATCTGAGCTGATTCTTTGATCACATCACCCAGCTACAGTAAGATGCAATTCACCCTTGCCAACCATTGTCGTAGCCTCCACAAACTGAACTTCTCCACCAAAAGTAGTCCAAACCAACCCAACAGATGCCCCAGGGGTAGCAACACGATCTGCTGCTTCTCTTCCGTCAAACTTTGGAGGCTGTAATTGACAACAACAAATTAGGCATTCCTCTCCTTTAATCATATTGTCAAATTAAATTTCCATTGAAGATTTGTTTATATAAAATCACTTTCAAGATGAACTCATGCACAAAGTACTCTCATTCATGTATCATATCTAGGCTATAACTTGAGTGGATTTTAACATATCGCTCACTGCATTCACAAGGGCCATGGGACTATATTATATACTACACATACAGACTTGTCTGCACTTAAAACACAATTTCCTGAGATACAATACAGAATTATACGGCAAGCTATGAGAGCATTAGATTCCAGTTGCCAAGGGACAGACAAATATTTTTATATACTTTAATCCCATTATTTTAATATTTGAAACTTCAATGGAAAACACGCAAATTTGCCAAGCAATTACCCCTAGAACTTTTTCAAGCATAACTTCATCAACAACTAATGGCGAGATGATCCTGAATGTGTTTGAAATGTCACTATTGTTGACACCCATGGGTATCACTTCCATTTCAACTTCAGCAGCATCAGCTAGTTTGTTTTCCAGAAGTGGGGTAGAAAGTTCCTCTACCCCTTTGCTTAATGGAACTACGTGTTCTTGCTCTGCAACTCTTACTGCAGCAGCACGAGCCAGGGCAGCAAGATTCCTTTCCAAATTGCGTACACCAGCTTCCCTGGTATATTGTTAAAGATTATACTTCAGTTGCTGCCTGTTTCATTTACATTAAAATAATTTATTTGTTTTAATTTTTTAATTAAAAGTTGTTTGACAGTTTTCAAACAAACTTAGTAGTGGAGATATTTTAGGAAGTTGTTAAACATGGGATTGTGACCCGTGCAGTTCTGTGCAGCTCCTATTATTTAGCTTAACAGTTTCATTTCATTCTGTATTTAAAAGTCTCCTTCAATTCAATAATATGATAAATTCACTTCAATCAGAAATATTGCTTTTGTTCAGAAACGTACTCCTCTGTTTTATTTCTCTTAAAACACCTACATATATCTCTGAATAACTAGTTCTACCATACCCTGCGTCAAAAAGGATTCTACTTAGGAGTCAATACCACAAATATTCTTTCTAAAATAATAATCCGTACAGGTTATTTCAGAGTGACTGTACAGTATGCTCTACATCTTTTCTATTGTCTTATTCGTAGAAGAAGAGGAAGCAACACAAAGGATTACTAAGGAAGGACTTCTAATTCTCAACTAACAAATTTTTTATGAAGGTGGAAAACATAGCAAGCATCAATTTTAATATCACGCAAACCTGGAAAAAAGAGATGACAGAATGGATAGCTAATACCTAGAATTTCTGGACATTTCCGGTAAATTAATATGTTATGTATTTCCTATTTCCTTTCATTAAAGATTGGACAAAGAATATTGTTTGCTTGTTTAATTTTTAAGGTGTTTGGTTTAATAAACAAGATGTATTAGAGTCTACTTTTATTCTGTATTATGTTTCCTTTTCTTTTCAGTTTACTCTCTGTTCAGCTGCAGTTGGTAGGCTGTTTTCGTTCTGTAGCACTATCTAACTAAGAGATAGTTAGAGCTTAGGGTCTGTAATCCCTCATAAATTCTCTCTGTAGCATTATCTACTTTTATTCTGTATTATTTTTCCTTTTCTTTTCGGTTTACTCTCTGTTCAGCTGCAGTTGGTAGGCTGTTTTCGTTCTGTAGCACTATCTAACTACTTTTATTCTGTATTTCAGTGATATTTCTCTTGAGAATAACAGATCCGAAAACTTCATCTATATCTCTCTAAATCAAACTATTTGCACTTCAAGAGAATGAAAACAAATTTTTCACTCAAGCAAAAACTTCTGTACCTCTGGAATCTGAAGAAACTCAGAATTCAAACCATGCTGATCCAAAACTCTTGGAATCAAATGCTGCACGGCTATTTTGAGCTTTTCCTCATGTGTATATCCAGGAAGCTCAATGACCTCCATCCTATCAAGGAGAGGTGGAGGAATAGGTTGTGCTCTATTTGCTGTAGCCACAAAAATTACCTTGGATAGATCAAATGGAACATTCAAATAACTAGCCAACTTAAGGAACAACTTTGAATTATTTATTTATCGGGATAGAAGAAAATAAAGCAGTAACAACAAAAATGAACAAGTTCTGGTGAAAGGATAGATATATCAGGTATACAGAACATTAACATGATTTCCTTACAAAAAGTGTTGATTGATATTAGCATTAATTTATCCTTGAAAATAATCTAATGAAGATACTTGTATTTGCAATGTACAAGACTGAGTGACTGACATTTGGACCGACAGCTTCCTAGTAAAAAAGCAAAATAACTTCAGTTACTTCAGAAAATAGTACTATATCATATGTAAAGAAGAAAACACTGCAATGATTCTACCTTGTAAAAATATACCGACATTAAATATCAAAATTTATAAACCAAGATAAGGAAAAGTCATTATGAGGAGTATAGGATACTGATCATTGAATGTTTTGTTTTGTTTGGGATCAAGAACCTCCAGCAATGCAGAAGCTGGATCTCCACGAACATCAGACCCCGTCTTGTCAATTTCATCAAGCAACATGACAGGATTGCAAACCGCTACTCTCTATAGGTAAATTACAAAAGCAACTATCAATCTAAATCAGATACCGAGGAAAGCAGAGCATCAAACATGTATCACGAGTTTTTATTTTAGTTCAATCTTATTGCATGACCTTGCAAACTTCGAGCATGCGTTACCGTGTGTATAGAAAAGAAATGAAAAGAAAAGGTACAGCTGTTCTTTTACAATATTCACATTTACAAAATAATATATATGAAAGCAATGAGATGAATTCTACTCCATCTGTATCTTAATTTTTATTTTGCATCCATAATATATGATAACTAAAATTACCAAACTTTCAAGTAAGCACGCTTAGCAAAACTACTTAAAATCCATTTGAACATTTTACTATCCATCTAAAGCTAAGTTACTCCTATCCTGTTGTAATCTTCCCTCTGCAGACCTTTCCTTATTAGAGTACGATAAGTACCCAAGTATTTGGAGAGCCAACCTTCAAAAAGCTAGCCACTAAGGGAGTAGAGTCAAACACTTAAATACTCCACCAAGCATCCCACCCATACTACTTGATGTGGGACCTGAGCACCACATAATAACCAAGCTCCTGTTATAGCCCCTCCTGCTTTCACTCGGTGACACTTCCCTTCTAGTGGACTAAACAATTATTTAAAACATAGAATCTAGAATTTGTATTGTAAAACAATCAGCATTCTCCTCTCCTTATCACCGTAATGCATAAGCAATCTGGATCTAGAGTTTGTTTGCTTCTTAATATTCACTTAGCTGTAGTCTATTCCACTAGGACTATCAAATTGACAATAATAACATATAAGAAAGAGCTAACAGTCCATGTATAATAAAGCCTACAACTTTTTACAAATTTCGTAACAATCAGATGATGTTAAAGGTAGTTTTCAATATCTAAGTTGGATTTTGAACCTTCAGTCCATCTATAAGCCTCCCAGGCATGCTTCCAATGTATGTTCTCCTGTGTCCTCTAATATCGGCCTCATCCTTGACTCCACCAAGGGATATGCGCACAAATTTTCGGCCTAGAGCAGCAGCAATAGAAGATGCCAATGATGTCTTCCCAACACCAGGTGGTCCAACAAAGCACAATATTGGACCCCTTGCATCTGGCTTAAGCTGCAATGCACGTACAATTAATATCAGACACACATTGAGATGCAGACTACCATATATTTACTGGGAGGAACAGTAACAGGGATTTGAAACCTTGCGAACAACCAAGTATTCAATTATCCGTTGCTTGACCTTCACTAAACCATAGTGATCACTGTCCAGCCGCTCCTGTGCAGCTCTTAAGTCCAGTTCAAGCTCTTTGCTGGTATTCTGCCATGGCAAATCAGCAAGAAGATCCAGATAAGCCCGTGAACTGTTATACCCAGGCTGCTGAGGCTGCATTTTTTTAAGTCTCCTGGGAGAATTACAGCATAATTAATTAATTGCCTCCACTAAGTAGTAAAGTGGCTTGTATTTTTATAATATAAAATTTCCTTTTTATTGAAATTTTTGGCTAGAAATTCCCTCTGAAAAACCAGTCATTGGCATATATGGGTATGTTTCAACAAAAAAGCACCTTAACTCTCTGAGAGCATGCTTCCAGATATTCTGTGGCATTCCTGCACTTTGCATTTTTCTTTCCAGAGCAGCAAGGTCATCTTCATCATCATCATTATCACCAAGCTCCTCTTTTATAGCCCTCATCTAAAATATATTATACACAGAAAAGAATACAAAATACAGTCCTATTAGGTAAATAGCCACACAAGACAATACATAGAAACAGAAGTAAAAAGCTCATCTGCAGTTGAACTTTCTAAGAGTCCAAAACTTATTAAATTCTTGGCATAATATTAATATTTCACCATTTACATGCTGCTTCTATAATCACAATTAAAAATGCTGTTTAATGTGCATTTTTCCATTCTTAAAAGCCAACAAAGTTTTGATCATGTTCCTATAAATCCTTAGACCATTAAACTTCAGAAGGTACAACAATAACCATTTGCCACAAAGACACACTGCTTATGTCTAACAAACTTAAAAGTAAAATTTCTATTAGAGTTCCCACACCGACTAAAGATATCATCAACTAAGAGCAAATCTTACCTTACAAACTGATTTGGAAAGGTTGAGATAGACACAAAGTCCACATTCTAAGATGATATTTATCTAGCCTCACTCTCAATATATTCATCTTTATTGATATTTCCCATATACCCTTGCATTCACATTTCAAATATATATCAAAATGATGGTGCAAAAAAGCTAACCTGCTGTCGAAGAAGAAATTCTTTTTGTGATTTTGACAATTGTCCTTCAACCTTTTGTGTAATTTTCTCTGCTACACGTATTGACTGCATTCATGAATAGTAGTGGAATCAAAGATAAATACTATGAAACCAAACCCATAGGATGATGCATCAGGAACACTAATACTTACCTGTAAGTGCCTATCAACCAATTCTGTCGCTTTTGAAAGCCTCAGTTTAGGGTCAACCGAATCCAACATTGATAGCTGTTCTTCAAAACTTATCTCAAAGCTACCAACAAATATATCAGCCAACTTGTGCACAGGAACTGTTTCCAAAAGAAATTTTGTCCTTCCACCAGTTTTTTGTTTCTGTGTACAAGAATAAAAAATATGCTGCTAATGCTCATACAACAAATAAATTGTTACATGCCCATGATATCATAAAAAAAACTAGAATATATAACTAACATGATAGTTCATCCACATAACCAATTAGACTATAGACAAAGGTGCATGGGCAATATTGCATATAGTGAAGAAATACCTTATGCAATCATGGGATCAAATAATATTCTTCAACCATCTACACTGGCATGCTAGGGGATTTAATAGATCAATGCTCAAACAACATTTCCATAGATGTTATTATGTTAGTTGAAGAGGTTTTGATGTTAAATTGTCACAAGCTTTTACCTGCTCCAGAACAGAAATAAGCTCCATGGATGTTGCTTTAAATTGGCGAGATAACATTATAAAATCCGGGTCTTGCTCCACCTGTTCCATCTCTAGATTAGAAAAATGGAAGTAACTCAGCATCTTCAAAGATAAGAACTGAGTTTCTAAAATGATAAAGAATGTTGAAATAAAAATAAGGACATCAGAAGAATAAAGCTACTTCAAGGCATTGTAAAATCACGCGCCCCAACCTCCCATTGTTTATAAAATAGTGGTTAGTGATCCTAAGAATGTATATAATTGAAACATTGAACATTGCTGTCATAAAATCTGATCTTCAACATCTTTAAATAAGCAGATTTTTGTGTCAAATTAAATACATTAAATTTTTCTCAGAGTGCAATCAACACTTGTTAGCTTCTCATATAGAATAACGGATTTGAACTAGTATGCTAATAATGGTCAGTGTTAATGATCTATGCATTCATAGCAAGCAGATAAAAAAGTTGCTCAGAATATTTATATCTAGTAAGATGAAGAAAGAGACTCCATGTGATAACCTAAATTTTTCATTAGTGGAACATATTACTAAATATATTCATTGTTTAATTATAATTGTGATAATTCTTATCATTAGTAAACCAGAATGATGTGTGAAAGTAACGTCCATAAAATAAAATATGCACTTCCTAAATAAAAATTCACGTTAAGGAAAACATGATTGAGTTACCAGTCTTGGTCGTCTCTAGGGATGAGATCCTTGCAGTATGGTATGTTCCTCTCATGCTTAGTTCCTGGACACTAAACCTGCAAAGACCTTCAAGAACAACAATATACGTGACTCTTCCACTTGGTTTCTCCACTCCCCTAGATAAGTGAAGTGCTCGAGCAGCTACTCCCCTGGAATTGAATGTCTATTAAAATCCACCTCCATTTGATGATTTTTTTTTTCTAAAAAAAAACCACAGGATAGTTTATTCACTTCGCAGCAAAGAAAGTTGAGGAAGGTGTGATGCGAAAAGATTAATGTAGAAATAGGAAAGAGAGAAAGTCAATTTAGCAGAAACGAAACAGCAAACTAATCAAAATTCAATAGAAGAAAATATTTTGGTGATACAACTTCATGCATATGGCCTGATGAACAGTTAGTTTTTATGTTAAGTATCAAGTAATTTAATCATTGATTCTTAATGTGACGCAAAAGATGTTCCCCTAGACATACCTCTTATGCCAATGAACAACATACTGATTTTTCGCATCAAGCTTATGAGAATTTGGCGAACCGCCTTGTACATTTGAGTTTTTGTCTAGAGAATCAATACCTAACCCTACAAGGGAGAGAACATAAAAACAATATTAGAAACCATTTTTTAACATTTCTTTTTCCTAAAAAAAGCCAAAACTAGTGATGACTTCATCACCTTGAGGTATAACCGGATCCTCTGGCTTAACTTCAGAAGCATCACGTACCGGTAAGATGCCAATCAATCCCTTCTCTTCTCGCTGCCAAAGTTCTTGCTCCACCAACTTCACACTGCATTCATTAATTCATTCATTCATTAAGGAAACAGCCACGTGCACGTGTTTTTGAACTTGAAAGACAATCCCGTAACTCAAAAGTTTAATTAAGGAACTACTAATAAGTAAAAGAGAGACCAAGGTGCACTATTCCACAATCAAATCCACTTCAAGTTTCATATCATCTGTGCCGTAAATTTACTAGTGTTACGATAGGAAACAAAGTCTATTACAGAAATAACCTGGCATATAAGAATTGAAAGGAATGAAGGGATTGTGGTTAAACGAACCTGGTTGGAGAAGTGCAACGAATTCGGATGATGGCGCCAGGCAAAAGGACTTTGTTCCTGAAAGGAAGGATTGCTAACCGACTCGGAAGCTCAATCGATTCCGCCATGAGAGAAAGACAGAGAACTGTATACGCGATTCGGTTCGGTTTGATTTAGTCTTAGCTCAACTCAACCATGGCAGTGGCATCACAGTTGGCATCACGGTTGTGATGTGTTGAATTGTGTTGACGTGGAATCTATGTAATCCAATACAATTAAACACCCAATTCCTATTACCATTTCAAATACTATAATTGTAAATTAATCGACCTATTGTGCAGTGGCAGTGACCGTTTCAACACCCTCTGTGCTTGCTGGTGCAACCTGCTTCTTCACAACGCCTCATTCTCTTCAAAACTCAATTATTTTCTATATTCTGGCGCCATCGCTAAATTTTACGTAATACCACATCGAATTCTGTTTTATTTTTCTGAGGTATCCAATTTCTACCGAATTTTTTGTTTGTATGAAAGAAGGATTTGCAGGTTATGTAAATTAAATTTGATAGCACTAACCTTCGTAGTTATTTTGAATATAATATTTGTGCCTATAAAAATTTACGTGAATAAAGATCCTAGTTTATTTAGATTATTTATTTGAGTAAATAGCAACAATAGGTTTGATATAAGAAACTTAAAAATATAAAATATAAAATCACACTTCAACTAAGAAAGTCCCCATTTTTTTTCTTGTTGTCAAGCTCAATAGCAATTGATGACTATTATAATTTCAACTTTAAAAAATTGATCAAACCTACAAGGAACATAGAAAATAACCTTTAAGTTTAGCTTTGTGCGTGTTTAATTTTGTGTCAAAATGAGATAGAATTAATTATAATTAATTTTCTGACACAAAATTCTTACATGTTTGATTTCCAAAATCAATGTTTGATTTCCAAAATTAATTAAAGAGTAAAAAAAAAATTACATTGAATGAATAATAACTAATTATTACTTTTATGTTAGAGAATTGATTCAGCACAACCAAACATACCCTATAACTTTTAAAAACACTTTTAAAAGATTCTTAATAAATTGTCCAACTAGATAAGTAAAAGAGATTATCTAATAGAAGGTTCAGAAATAATTACCTAAAATATTTTACAAACAACTAAGACAAATATTACCTAATTAATAGAAAAAAGAAATAATTAACATTTTAAATTTTATACTTGTTTACACCTAATCTAATTATTCTAGTTCTTTTATGCAAGCAACAAAAGATTTTATTAGATAATAAAATAATTACAAAATATCTATCACCGTCATTTCCAACTTATATGAATTCATATTATAAATTAAGTATGGATTCTCTTTAAACTATTAATAATTGACTTTATCATGTTATCCAATTTGCACACGATATAAAGAATTAAGGAATCATATACTATAGAAATCCTAGGTTTTTCTATATAATATTTATATTTACCTATTATTTTGAAAGGTTCTCGGTCATTCTGAATTGTAGCATCATGAAGATACTTTTCAAATACTTGGGTATACCCGGTGGAGGAAAATCATAGAAGAATAGAATTTTGACAAGATATGATCCAAAAAATACAGAAAAGACTTGCACTATGGAAAGAAAAGTATCTATCCTTTGCAGGTAGAGTAACCTTAATAAAATCTGTCTTATTCACCATCCCACTATATTATTTATCATTGTTTAAATTGCCTATCTGTGTGGAGAAAATGATAAGGAAAATTCAAAAGGACTTTTTATGGGATTAGGGTCATGATGGAAGAAAAATTGCATGGATAAAATGGGATCATATTTGTAAAACTAAGGAAAATGGTGGTTTAGGCGTTAAGGACTAATCTTTTTAACATGGTCCTTTTAGGCAAGTGGAAGTGGAAACTTGGAAAGGAGGATCCTAGCTTATGGAAAGAGATTCTCAATTCAAAGTATGGATCAAGGAGAGCTTTAGATGAGGCAAAAGACTCAAAACTTGAGTCTTGGTGGTGGAGGGATATCAAGAAACTTTGTGGGAAAGGAACAAAAAATAATTGGTTTAATAAGAACTTAAGATGGAACAAGGGCAAAGGAAATAAAATAAAGTTTTGGAATGATACATGGCGAAATGTCATTAAAGGAAAGATTCCCGAAGTTGTATACAAATGCAATTCTTAAGAAAGGAACTTTAGGGGAATATGAATTTTGGAACGGTGATCACTGACAATGGTGTCTACCAAGGAGAAGAAGTTGGTTTGAGTGGAAAAAAACAATGGTAAATGTCTTGATGAACGAGATAAAGAGTATATCACACGAGTGCTTAAATTCATTTTAGTCAATTAAAATTCTTAGGTCTTCATACCAAATAAAGTAACGTGTGGGGTTGTATGTGGATGGCTATTATTTGGGATATTTGTTCACATAGAAATGGTGTTATATTTAAGCAAACTAAAGCATGAGCTTCGATCACCAATAAGTATCCATCAGAAACATTCTCTTATTCTGACTGGTGTTTGAGTCCAATTACATGCCCCCTCGCGATCTAAAAGTTACAATTCTGGAATGGTTTATCATCTTTTGGCTCATCATGATATAACTTCTGTGATTGTTGCATGTAGATTCCATTCACTGTTATTTGTAGCCTTCACTGTTATTTGTAGCCTTGGTTTGGTTTACATAAAAAATCTTGTGAAATTAGCTATTTGCATTGTCTTTGTGTGTCTTTGTAACTTCATCTTTTGCAGGATAAATGATATTGGAGGAGGACGTTTAAGTTTTGTATTCAAAGCATAGTCACAAATGATCTACTTCTTACTTGTAATCTTTGTTTTTATTTTTTTGTGATGATTGTGAAATACTACTTTATGCGGAGAATGATGAAGGAAAGTCATAATATTTTTATTTATTTATTTATTATTGTTTATAGGTTGAGATAATCTAATTATCTCCTATTAATATATGTGTTCTTTCTCTGATAAAAAAAAGGCATCATTCTTCTTGTGAAATGATTTATTACTAATAGCTCCATGAATAAAGGAATTTAGTTATTAAAAAAATTCAAGTCCTAGGTAGCTTGTTGTTCCTGATTAATCAAATCTTCATTACAGCTAATGACACCATCAATTTGAATTTGCAATTGGTTCACTCTTTTAGTAAAACCCACCTTTTCGTGCACATTGCCAAAAAACCGGCTTATTCCACCTTCTGATTTTAACTTCAGTTTCTTTCATTATTTGATATGTTGATTAATTAATTATTTGATATGATGATTTCGATGTTAACCACTTAAACTGTTCAATATAATTACATAATAGTTCAATGCGAAGTCAAATAATTAACCCGTTTATATAAAGTATAAGCTGTCTTAAAAAAAGCCTTGAAAATAATTTAACCATTCTTTTAACATATATATAAAATTTAATAGCACCTTATGTTTGGAGAAGATAAACTACATCATTAAGTTCGTATTCTTATCCAGTATATGAAGACCCAGAAACAGATCGCTCATTGAACACCTTGATTATTATATGCAACATGATTTATCTAATTCCATTGGAAACGTGTGTATTCTTTTAATAATAAACAATAAAAAATAATTATCATAATAATCTTTAAAATAAAAAATTATCATTAAAGTTTATATTAAAATTATAACACACGTGAGCACTTGTAAAAATAAATTATTTTAGTAAATTTTATGATTTTATTGTGGGTAGTTAATTAAGAAGGAAAGAGAAAAATAAGAGTAATAAAAAAATTATTACAAAGCATAAAACTAAAATTATACAGATTTTTGTAAAAAGAAAATTATAGAAAAAATAGATCCTAAGAAGTCAACCGAAAAAAAAAAGGCTATACACAAATCTGTTGTGCAGAGAGTTTAGGTTCAGGGAATTCAGCTATCAAAATGGAAAAAATAGGCGAATCTTTGTAATAGAGCCCTGTGGCCCTTCCACTCCTTGTTTAGATTGTGAAAACCGTGTAATATTAGTGAAGACCCGAGCAACCGAGAGCGATGAGTATACAAATCAGCGAATATACAATACCCCAACCTGAGTGCGTCGCCATTGAATGTTGGAAAGGTAGTAATAATGACGCATGCAACAATAATGTTCCAACTCATTGAAGGGAGATTAGAAGATTTGAGATTATGGTGTTTGCAACTGAGAGTGAGGGTCATCGCGGATTCTCTTGGGCTTCCAGTCACATTCATCCTTGCTTTGTCGTAGCGCAACAAAATGCAAAGCATCACTCTGTACTTGATAGATATGACAGGACCACGGATATGAGTCAGATGCAGACCAAACCTTCAAATCTTCAAATTCTGTTTCCTCAGTCAGTGACTCTGCCACACAGTACACAAGATCAGCCTCTGGTTCCGAATAACCAGCAACGGCAACACATCCAGGAGCCACAAATCCCTCGGGAGCCCGTGGCTGCCAAATTGATACCGGAGCAACATAATCTTCCGAGCAATTTCGCCACACCTGCACAGGTTGTCAAACCATTCTCAGGAGATATGCCATAAATCTTCCCAAATAAAAACTCATAATCAAGAGTAAGCAATAATTGTGGAATTACTTTTCCTTAATACCAAAAGCAACTATACATGGGTATTTAAAGGCAAATGTAATCCTAATGACAAATTCTACCAAATAAATCTTAATCCCATTCCCTTAAATTCAGGGATTTCTTAGAAATGATTAAAGATCCCACATATCAAATTATAGTATTTAAGTATATGTAAATCTGAGGCCTAAACTCACTTTTTAAGATGGTAATGTACCCTTCTTGGTGAGAAGGGGTGTACAATCAATCTATATCTATTGTGCGGTAAATGTTTGATATTTACAATCATTTTGACACAAACAATAGCATGGTACCGAAACTGAAGAAAATAGCAGTTCAATGAATTTTTGCCCAATATTACATTCATTTTTTTTAATGGTTGGAATAAGAAAAACATTAATCTTCTTCTCAAATGACCTATGAAACTTAATTTGCTATCATTTGAATGTCGTAACAGGCTAATTTGTACTCTTAAACAATAGTTTTAACCTTACCAGGTCATATCCCATCGGGAGAGCAAAAAATCCATCAATCTTGCGGTAGACAGCAGCCACATTTGGAGGATGGGGACTAACACGAGCAATATCCCCAATATATATATATCTGGAAAAGTAATTTGACATTATAAACATGTACAGTATCTATGGCATAAAGGCATGCTCTTTCAAGTTTAATTAATTCAATTAAACAAGGGACCAAGAATGCATTTCATCAATGCAAGAAAACAATTGTCATCTTTCCAGATGTGTTGATGAGAATAATTCATGTTTTCAGCAACTCCAAAGTGGATGAAAACATAGTCAACAGAAATTGCAGAATACATCCCTGATCTTTCTTAATGTTTAGGAAGTAATGAACCTAACTAGGTCATGCCAAATCAAATTGGAATATAGCATTGGCCATGAACAGTACTAGTCTTTTCAGAAAATTCAAAATGTAAAGATAACTTACTATGTACAACCAGTTCAGGTAGGACCAAATACATGCTAAGATAAAAATATCGAGCATATATGATAGGTGAAATGATAGGAATACACATTAAACTTTAATGGAAAGCATATGCCAACAGATATTTCACAAAAATTGTTTAAACAAATTAGTTTAGAACAGATAATGCAAGCCCAACATATAAGATTCCCAGGACATGCACAAAAATAACCCATACGTTCAAGCAATATGAAAATACATTAATTAAATTAATATCAAGACAAAATAAGTAAAATAAGTCAACATGCACACAAACAATGAAGGAAAGGTATGGGGGTAATGATAATGCTAAATTTAGATATGAAAAAGGGCATGCTTGGTATATTATAATTTTATGCAAACAATTACATTGCCAAACTATTAACATTTTAATATTCCTTTATCGTCCTTTTCATTATATTTTTTACTTTATCTTCTACATGAAAATGCTCATTGTTAAACACTAAGTTAATATAAACTTGAAATATTTTATATAATATATTTGATGACAGGAAACGAATAATCAACCCATAAAAAAGTTAAACAAGATGAGTTCAAGCTTTCATATTTTAAAAACAAGCCAAGTTAAAGATTTAAATTTGATTTTTAAAACAAATAAAAGCCTAGTTTGAGCTTCAAATGCTAAGTTTGCTTGTAGAGAAGATTTAACTAATTCTAACATCAAACAACTGTAGAGAAGAATGATAATTACCCATCAGGACACACAGGCCTCCAAATGCTACATATTCTTCCATCTTGTGAAATCTGAGAACATAAAATGCATGTTACATTTAACGCCATCAATTCAACTTAACAACTACATGCCCTAGTACTCAAGCAACATTAGCAAGAAGTGAGTAAGTAAAGGACCTGTTTTCTGCTGCATAATGAACATCGACCATTGTATTCTCGTTCGCTGCTCCAGATCTTCGAGAAATTAATGTTGTGTCTCACAAATCGCCTGTCATCAGATGCTGTACTGTTTGACGAAATATCTCTAGAACTAATAATGGCCTTACTATTAGGGGTCCGTGATTCTCTGCTATCCACTTCAGTCCAGGAAAAATACACTTGTCTCTGACTTGAAGGAACCTAGAAGTGAAATTCTATTAAATCTCTGTTCCATTTCCAGAAATGAACCAGGCTTTGAACACTTACCTTCAGAATCAAGCTTTTCATGTTAGACTGATGCGTCTTCCATGTTTTGCGCACCACTGAACATATCTTAATAGCTTGGGGTTCTCTTCCTTCAAAAATTTCCACACTATTGCATTTTATCACTCGCACAAAATTTTCAGATCTCCGGAAATGTTTCAGATGGAGGATCAAGAGAGAAGGTTGGGAACTGCCTGCTTTAGCCAGCTCCAGTGACATCAACTCATCCCAGGGTACATCCCAAATAATCTTGCAAGGTCTTTTATCCATCTTGTCAGGAGCAAGACACTAGACAGAAACAGAAAAGACAAGTGAGTTATTTTCTACAAGAGAAACATAACCCTAATCCCAATGATTAAGCTGCATAATCCATGATCCCTAATCCCTATGATATGTTTTTGGACTAACCTGCAGAAGCATGACTCGTTTATTGGTTACCAAAACAATTTTTTGATGAGGCACAGTAAAATGCTCTTCATAATAATCAGACAAAGCAAATTTTGAAGGTTCCTTGAAAATCTCAGTACATCCAAATTGTCGACTTGCCTCTCCAAGGTAAAGCACCATCTGGACCCAGCAAATAAATGGAGAAAAGGAAATAAGGCATTGCACATCATAAATCTTTCCAGTGACTACAGATACTGATTTTTCCAAGTAATTGAAATACAGTTGGATGGTAAAATAAATAAAATAAAAGTATGGCTCATACCCATTCTATACAAATAATTATTAGCACCAAATAGAAATCCCCATCCTTAGAATAGTTTTCACTGTTGGATGAAGTTTACATCAACTACATATTGTTGGAGAAAATACATTTATGAGTGCTCAATGGTTAAATTGATTAATTATGAATTGAGTATATGAACACTACATGATATGATAACCATGCGAACTTAATCCTAATGCACTATATGATCACGCCTACTTGTGATGTCTGAAATGAAACTGGAACAAGTCCCATAATATTGGAGAATAGCGGAATGTTCATTCTGATCATTGATTAAATGGAAAAAATGATCGCAACTCCTAAAGACCACCTTGAAAAGAAAAGGAAAGGTCAATCACCTGACTAATGATGCCCTTGATGAAAACGAGGCCAAATCTAAATCATGGGATGAAGAAGACTCCATTATCATGGCACAACTATGGAATTCAATAATCCCAAAAATCAGTGATACTTGCATGTTCCTTACATCTACAAAATGGATTTGGGAATCGGCATAAAAAACTATTCTAAAGCCAAGGATGCTTCTCAAATCTAATGATGTAAAGGTGAAAACCATGGCTACCAAACAAGGAAACAAATAATTTACAAAACATGCTAATCAACTCCGGTCCTTATGAATAGAACTGGATCATTACCAAGCTATAAAATCTTAGTGTCAAAAAAGTCAACAATCCTTTAGAAAATATATTGAACAAGATAGGGTCCATGATTAATCTAAATCTTGAACATGAGCAGGTTTGAATCCGAATTCCAGGAAAGGAAAAAGTACTAGGGCTCAATGAAGTGGTAGCCATTATCTAGAGTAAAGAAAGCATGAGAGAACTGATGCTAAAGACCCCAAACTACTGAGAGCTCATCAATAGTAGTTGAAGGAGGAACAACCATGATATGAGGGAGTCCAGTGTACATACTGCAACAAGCTGTGTCACACAAGGTGGAAGTGCTAGAAATTACAAGGAAAATCACCAAGTCAAGAATTGGGGCAGAAAGGAGAGTGGTAATGGGGAAAAGGGAGACCTTCTAAGAAAGGGGAAAGTACATGTTGGAGATCTCACATTGACTAAGAATAAGACCAAATTATAATATATAAGTGGGGTGCAATTCTCATGATTTTGTGAGGTTGAGTTAAACATAAACCCACTTATTATGATAGTCCACTGATTACAATAGTACCAGAGTCATTTATAGACTATTCTAGTCAAGTTCTTTGGGATATTATGCCACAATTATCAGGTTCCTATTAGACCACTCATAAATATCTAATCCTACACTCGAAATGTTCATTCCTAATCTAAGGATGTGTGTTGGAAATCTTACATTGAATAGGAATAAGGCCAAATTATAATATCTCATACTAGGCCAGACTTTGCCTTTGTTGTGAGTCTAATTAGCTAATTTATATACCAGCAACGGAAACACATTCACAAGCTACCCTTAGAATGGTTTAGTGAAGGGAAGGAGTAGCAAGAAGAGGGATTTTATTCAAACGAAATAATAGTAAGTCAGGCACATTTGAATGTATGTGGTGTTGGTTGTGAATAAAAGGCCAACTACAAGATATTACATCTTCCTTGGTGGAAACCTAGTGCTTAGAAGAACGAAAAACAGATTGTGGTAGTCAAATCTAGTAGTGAAGAAGAATTCCAAGCAATGCACGAGGAATATACGAGCTTATGAGCTTTCACGACTGAATTAAATTCAAAGATTTGAAGATAAGGTGGGAGGAACCTATCAAATTATATTGCGAATCTGCAATTAGTATAGCTCACAGTCAGGTGTGGCATGATAGAACTAAATATATCAAGCTGGACAAACATTTTATCAAAGAAAAACTAGACAGTGGCTGAATTTCCCCATATGTATCCACTCAAAATCAGCTTTGCAGATATAATCACCAAGCAGCTGAACAATAAAAGCTTCGAAAGAATTATGTCCAAGCCGAAAATGGAGAACATTTATTCATTAGCTTGAGGAAGAGTGTCAAAACTATATTGCTCATTATGCATTTTAGAATGTTTTATATTAGTCTTGTCTTTTTATTCTTTATCGTTACTGTATCTCGCTATTAACACTAGGCTTACATATTTAGAAGCAATCCTATAATCACATGGATTTGTCTCCTAGAATAAGCTGTCCCTATTTCCCAAATAGTCAGTAGGCTCGTTTATATTCTATATATATATATATATATATATATATATATATATATATATATATATATATATATATATATATATATATATATATATATATATATATTTATATAATCTT
>Ga0214543_1002096_pt1 | contig 39167 bp, 15 predicted proteins | sample CNSS2metaG_FD_160094 | JGI IMG/M metagenome (GOLD analysis project Ga0214543, IMG submission 160094) | Root nodule microbial communities from cowpea collected in UCLA plant growth center, Los Angeles, California, USA - CNSS2 | ecosystem: Host-associated > Plants > Roots > Nodule | place: USA...
AATAAAAAAAAAATATATATATAGAGAAAAAATATATAAAATATATATATATATATATATATATATATATATATATATATATATATATATATATATATATATATATATATATAATTGTTTGTTGATAAAAAAACAAGTTGCATTGGCTGTAAGCAGAGGTTTAATTAGTAATATTTTCTTATTTCTCGATAAACATAACTTTGGAAAACATGATCGGGTGAAAGATGAACGAACCAAACACACAGTATGTTAAATATATAGAACCAAACATCAATATATAGTAAAATAGTAGGTGATCGATAAAAAATATGATTTCACTAGTTGTAAGTGCATTTTTTTTTTATGTTATAAAAATGGTGGATTTGTTGTGTTATTCAAGATTGATATTGTGCTTTTATTGCAAGAACATCAAAAGTACTAAATGAATGTTGCTATAGTTATATTTATCTAATCGAGGGGCTCATGATGAGCAAGAAGCCAAAACATTTGCATATGAAACAAATAATAGTGCTGTGGCGCATGTGCATCTGTGTATTTATGGACATTCATGCAGAGCAGCGAACAATGTTTGGTCTCAACGGTTTTGCTGCTGGTGGTGTAACTAACCATGCAATAGAGACGATATTTGCACACATGAGAAGGACCCTCATGTATAGATATAGGACATGCATGTAAATCACATTTGTTTTGAAACCAAAAACAGATTTCCCAAAATAACCGAGGGACAAAAAAAAAAGGTGGAGTATTAATTGTTCTTGTACTTCAGAAGGGTATATCCATCTTGGTGTAAAATGTACAAAAAAGACAAAAATAATAACTAACCGAGTGATGAAAAACACTATTTATTGTACTGTGGAAGAATTAATTAACCGTGGAAATAGACTGTTTGGTGAAAATGTTTTGACTGAGGAAGAAAGAAAATGATGGGAAATGGGTTGTAAGGGAATAAAAAGGATTAAAGAAAAAAGGAATATAGAATCTGCATAGCAGGCAGACAAAAGTCTTCGTTATGATCTTCATATAGATTTATTTACGATATAAAAATTGAACGTGCTTGTGACGCGCTTACAGCAAAAAACAACTATGTACAAACTTCAAAAGGACAAAAGCAATTATAAAGGCACACATAGTCATATGTTTGTCAACAAAAGATGATTTCACACCCATCCCCTTGGGTATATACAGTTCAAAGAAACCATAAGTGATGCGAAAAGAAAAAAAAAAATTATGAATATATATATGTAAAATAGTTTTAAAAATTCTGAAAAACAAGTTGATGATGCATTTGAATACAGAAATCAAGTTGTGGTAGATTATGTATTCCTATAACGAATAGAAATAATTATTTATATACTGACAGAGACAATATTTATCGAGTTGTCGCTGCCTTAATCATTGAAGAACTGAATAAACTATTACTCGAATAACATAACTGTAACACAGCCTCCTCAAACTCTTATCCATTCAGTTTTGTTGTCTTCTCAGTTTTGCCTCTTCTCGAGGCAAAGATCTTCTACTTTGTTATTACTATATACTCCAGACATGTTCCTCTATCAACTATGTTAATTTCTTGAATTGTTTTGATCATATTTGTTAACAAAAAAAAAGAAAGCCAAGCTTTGAAGAGGGATTTTTTGAGTCAGAACTGAAGCTAGAAACAGCATGTTTATGAGCAAACAAGGTGAAGTATATAGGCTCTGGTTAGCGAATGTGAAGTAAACATTGTTATGATCCTACTAATACAATCACATAACTCCATGCATGTTGAAGAAAAGCATGATTTGTGAATAATTGTGTAAATTAATAAGAAGATGTGTATATATATGATTTATACCTGGAAGTTGCCATGGCTCGCATGTGTGCAAGTCGATTTCCATGAGGGTACCCTTGAGAATTTCCTCATTTGTGACCTTTTTGTAGAGGTAATGAAGGACCAACTCCTCATCACTGGGATAAAAGCGAAACCCTGGGGGCAGTGAAGCACCAATGTCTCTAAGACCCATGAATTTGGTAGTGTTTTTGGGAAGTGAACGATGAAGGCAGAGCAAAGTGTGCAAAAGGCAGAGAGAGAAAGAAAGAAAGAGGGAAATCTAATATAGATATTTTTGAAAGTTTAGATTAAAAGAGGTTTGTGGATATATATGGTAGAGGTGGATATAGAAATGTGAAAAATCAAGAATATAATTGAAGCTTTAAATTGAGAGGTTACTCCCTCTGGATATTTGAAATATTAAGGTATTATGGCAGAAAGGTTGGTATGGCGTATATATATATAGTTAGGATGATAAGAGACTTTGCCATATAAAATTTCTTTACTACACTGTTCAGGCACGAACCTGCTTGTGTAACTGGTGAGAAATATAGTAAGAAGTTTCAAGAAATACCAAAGTTACAAGAAAGCATCTAATAACTAATAAAAGAGGAATGATTGATTAATTTTCTGCAACAAATACGGGAAAAAGAAAAGAAAGGAGAAAGACACCATGTAAAATTATTAAGAGAAACCCTCCAAAATACCCCTTTTGTTTGCATTATTAACCTTTTTTTAATTTTTTAATTTTTAATTTTTTTCCCCGTTGTATATCTTCCGCAAGAAGAAAGAAGAAAACGTGTTTTTATGTACTTTCAAGAAAATAAACCAACACATTTATTTTGTTTTTGTACATATCTTACTTTTTCTTTTAATTACCTTAAAATTTACATAAAGGCGCATCTATAATTAATCTACTTTCATGAAACTTGAAGGAGGGGAATGATTTTGTTGTTGTACCGTATTTTTGTATCTATCCATCTAATATGACATGGCTATTCTGATAATCATTTTCAATTACTTTTCCTTAATGACGTTCATGGATCAACTTTGGTTGCATCTGGTTAGAGAAGTTTCGGCCAGAAATGTGAAGCAACGAGACCTCATTGGTAATAAGTCCAACACTTTTCCTGTTTTGTTTATCTTTAATTGATTAACTAATGGTGCACTAAATATATTTAATTAGAGTGCATTGAACCGAGGAAATTACTTGTGGATCATCCCAAAATCACGTTCTTCGTTTTTTTCCTTCCAGTAGTTTTGCGTGGCACTCCTTTTGCATGCAGAATCTTTCTCCATGGCGCACATTAAAAAACTCTGCTCCACTTGGTAAAGGACAAGGTGCCTCTATCTGTTTTTGTTTTATGGATAGGTTAACGAACACACAGAAATCACATACCATGCCATGTATGAGATTGAGAACACCGGAAGCATTTTTTATTAACCAAACCAACCCTCTTGAACAGTGTAGATAGAACAACATGGACAGCTCCGAGAAAAAAACACATCAAATAATTCATGTATGGATAGCTGGAATTAGAATTTAATGCCAATCATGAACTTGGAAGTCCCATATGTTCCATTTTGGATCACTGAATAAGAGTTTGGAAGGATGTGCGTGCTGTGGGGCACCGGATTTGTCTTTCATCTGGGGTCCGCTCAGAACCTAATTATAAGGCCATGTTCCTTTTCTAGTTTATCTGGATTTTAATTTTCCATTTCCTCTCTATATTTTTTTTTTTTAAAAAAAAATTAATTTTTTATTTCTTTCTGAGTGATGGGGGTGCTATGCTAGCAGGAGCAATAATAATATAGATGCGGACAAAAATGGTATTTGTCACAGCGTGTATCATCTAAATAAATTATGATAACGAAGGGAGTATATATATGGCAGATGATGACTCAACTTGGGTCCCTCACCATCTTTTCTTCAACTATTTGATCATACACATACTTAAATCTAAAGATACCTTCAATTCAACTGTTTACATGCAATTATTAATTATGAGTTTCTGGTGATTTAACTTGTCTTAATTAATTAAGGTTTGGAGGGAAATAATACATGTATGAAGGAATGTGACGAAAGGAGAAAAAACATAGTATGATCATGTACGTATATCTTTTGTATTAATTAAAACTACGGAGAATATAACACACCAGGATTACTTGTAAAATTGGTCACTTTTCAAATTTTTATAATGAGATGATATATATGAACCTTTTTTGCCATTGCAAGAAATGGGAAGTGAGTGGTCCCAAAGATGAAGTTTGGTGGGGACAGAACAGAGACGGTTATTGAAAGGGGAACTAAGGCATTAATCATGAAATATATATGATCCTGTCGGAGAAACAGTGCCATGTAATCTAGGATTAAATTTATTTATTTATTTATTCACAAGAACGTTAATTAGATGAATGATTAACGAGTACAAATTAATGAAGGATTGAATAATAGGTAATAGATGAATGAAACACATAGTTTTGAAATAATAGAGTGCAGGTAGAAGTTTTACGCCAAGTGAAAGAAGTGTTTTTTAGGAGAAACATGGAATTGTTGTTAATTAACGATGTGTTATTTTCCTTGAAAGCTAAATGATGGGGGAGTAGCACCACGTGTTGAAGGTACACGTCATTAATTTAGTAGGGCTTGACGTAGAAGATTATTATAAAATAAGATTATTATTATTATTATTAATAATATTATTATTAATAATAAGAGTATCCCTAGCGAAGGATAGAAATGATTGTGAAGGTTAGGGTTTTTGTCTAAGGATGGAACTTTGTTAGGTGAAAGAGAGGAAGATCGATGTTGGAGAATGAGTGACGGCTTCATATTCCTCTCCTCTCTTTCAGGGCCAATAATTTCTTTTCCAATCTCTCTCTCTCTTTTAAGTCTCTACTTTTCCCTTATACTTCATTAATTAATTAGTATATACAATTTTTATTATTATACTCCCACTAAAAATTGTTTTATCCCATAACCATCATTAGTTCATATAATTTATCAATCTAACTCTTGTCTCAAGCTTCTTTTTTTTTTCAGTCAATCAACAGTGGCTTTTCACACATAAAGCTAAGATTTTCATCTTGGCCTAACTATTTTATTTCGTGATGGTGGGTGCATATATATTCATGTCAATGTTGCTAGAGCCCACAAATATTATTGTATTTTAGCATTTTCAAAACTCATTTCAATGATTATCCAAAGAATTGCTTCACAAGAAAACCCTTTTACTGTTTTCTGCTGGTTACTTTATTGAAATACAGTTACTAATCAATTAATTAATTAACAAAATAGAGCAACATGTTTCATCATAATATATATATATATATATATATATATATATATATATATATATATATATATTTCATAATGTTGTCTCTCATGCATCTTTCATTCTATCTAGAACAAATTATAATATTTTTTTAACGAATTCTACCCCACCTCCACATTTTAAAGTATAGTAATTATTTTTTAATCAATAAATTACAATCACCTGAACTTGTAATATAGTGATGATAACGTCGGTTATTTTTTTTTAAGATCTTCACATTTTTTTTTTTAGTTTCCGGCTATTTCATTTACGTTGTTTGTTTCATATGAAATTCTAAAAATAAAACAGTCCTCAACTTTTTCACTCATGGAGTTAAAATATAAAATTATCCACGAATAAATTTTAATGTATGAATAATTATTTTATTGGATCAAAATATATAAAGGTATCGATACCCTTCCAATTTGAAGTGTGATATGAAAAGATATGGATACTTCCTGGAATGTAAGTGCGGGCGTTTCAAGCTTTTATTGATTCCAAAGGAGTCTCTATACTAATTGATATAAATTAAATACAGCAATAAATATTTGTTGAATCTGAAATTTGGCTTGGATGAAAATTATGTAAGAATTATTTGATGAAAAAAAAAAGTAATATTGAGGATTTGGGAATTGGGTTAGAAGATTTTTGGAACCTCTCAAAGAGAAATTTAGCCAACTTTGGTGAGAAGTGGATGATGGATCTGAAATTTCCCAGATTAACGAGTATTAACTGATATAGAATAAGTAATTTGACAATAGAAAAGAACGATTGATAGCAATTAATCGGATTCAAGATTGTGGTGAAGCAGAATGAATAATATATTATTATAAGATAACGTTTGTTGGAGAAGTTTAAGCATAAAAATGGGCATCTTTTGCAGTTCTATTACACAGGGCTCTTTTGGAAAGATGAGTATCTGTTCACTTTACATAACGCGCTTTTTTGAAAATTTTGCTGTTTTCTTGATTAGATCGTGAGTGCATAACTGGCCATTACTTTTACCCAGCATTATCGTCATCAAAGTAACTTGCTTTCTTTTATAAGAATCAAGCCAAAATCCGATTTCGGATTCAACACAGTCACATGTAACACTTCTTCCTTTTACATTGTCTTTTGCTATCGCTGTTTTCTATTCTCTGCACTTCCACAAAAGCTCTCCATCGTTTATCAACCATGTTATTTCTCCACAAGCAAATCCATGTATGTATGAAAACAAAAACAAAAAATAATGCTTTAAAAGTGCAAGCTCATGTTTTGTATATTTACTCTAAACTGAAAAATACGAATTAACATTCCTTTTTCCAAATTCATTGCCCCACTCAAAATTTTCCACAAATTATGTGGTAAATAACAAGAAACAAAGTTAATCAAGTAGGATCAACTTTAATTAATTTTACATACGTATCTATTTAATTAAACCCTTTCTCAATTACCATCTTCTATGATAATGCTAGATTTAGAATCTTTAGCTATAACCCTTTGTCAAAGGCTATTGTAGCTTGCCTTTTATTAGTTTAGCAACATTGTAAGGAAATCCACCATCATAAGGAATTTTTCTCACAGCACAAAAAAAACAACCTTATTATTATGTGAATCAGATCGATGGCTCTCTTAAATGGATAAACGATTCGTCAGACCCACGATTTAGAACTTTATGTCTTTTTCAGTTTTTATATATTGCTATTGTCCATTTGAAAATACAATATATATAATATATATGTATGTATAGACACACACACAACGAAACAACATCCAAAGATTCTTCTGATAACTTGAAAATGCAGGAAATTGATTTCTACAAGTATAAGCATCATCAGTCACGTATACAAACCTCGAATATGATTGGGTATCATTAAGAAATAACACGCAGATCATATTTAATAATGAAACTTGTCAATCATTTACTGTTTATTAAATCTAATTAAAATGTTAGATTAAGTTAATTAAGTAAGAGACTAAAAGAAGAGGTTTAACAACATTCTCTCTCTCTCTCTCCTATTGATTAAAATTTATAAAATGAAGAGTAAGATTTATTAAACAAAAAAGGAGATTCGTATAATTTTATAGTTTTAATACAAATATGTGTACTGATATTTTTCGGTGTTGAAATTAATGGTACTACAATCATGTAGTAGTGCTAGTTAATTTAATCAAAGAGGCTAGGTAGCTAGTATTGACTATTCCACGCACCCACAACACTATATCGTCTCCTAGATTCTCAACCGTATAACCCTAATAAAATTTTGAACAAAAAATAAACGAGCACCAACCGTGAGATTGTCATCATGTATAAATATAAATAGTTGCATGCAGATGAATAAATACACTGAAAATATTGTATGCATGATAAAATGAGTGCGTGTTTGAAATAACTCAGATTATTTTTGGTGTTAGTAAAATAAAGCAATGATTGGTTATGATAAGAAAATAGTAGACATATAGGAGAGTAGTGGTACGTGAAAGAAAATGTGTGAGTTGTATACATGTGATGATTTGTTTGGATGATTGAATAGAAGAAATGCAGAAAAAAGAGAGGTAGGTGACGTTGCATGCATCTTAAGGAGACAAGTGGATGTAATTTGTGTATGAAAAAGTGAATGGTGAAGGTGGTGGAGTAGGGTTGAGTGGTTCTGCAAGAGTAGTAGTTCTAATTACAAGTACTTCAAGTTCCGTTTCGTGGCAGCTTCCCAAATTTTGCGGCTGCCACCTACAATAAACTATGACTTAATAAGTAAACTATGTGATGGGTTTTTTCCGGGAGAGAATATATCAACGAAATATAATATCCATGAAAAATATTTTTAACCGGGACATATGTTTGCCTATAAACGTCTTGTCAAAAGATTTTTTACATTTAGGATTTTTTTTATTTTTTATTTTTAGTGTATTAATTTGAGATAGTTAGCAATGAATTATAGATTGATACCGGTGATGATTTTTTTCGAGAAAAAGCACGAGACATCAATAAAATTAGAGTATAAACGATCTAATTGAAATTCACCTGAAATTTTAAAATAATAAATTTATAGGATAATATTTTATCCTATAAGGTGTTTAACATTTTTATTTTTATCTAATACATGCCTTAAATTTATACTTGATTTTCAACACTATATAGGAACATGCTTAACCTCACCCACCGCACTCCATGCATATATCTATTACATGAGGAAATTATATTAGTGCCAATTATTTAAGACGTGCGTCTTATCTATCGGTACCGACATATATACACACATGGCCTAGCAAATCATTATTAATACATACATGAGCTTTTAATTTTTAAACTTTGAATAGTCAAATTGGAAAATTCTACCACCAATAATTCATTTAGGTAACTGAAGGAAAATGAATTATATATAAAATGACTACAAGAAAATTTTTAAATAAGACATATTTTAATGACTAATAGTAATCGATGACGAATTTAGATATCGAAATAAATTTATTAGTTATTAAAATAATTATTATTACGAATAAAAAATTATAATTGATTACTAAAATGTTCTTTAAAATTAGCTACCAAGATTTTGTCTATCAAAGAAAATTAATCACTAAAAATTAGCTGTCTAAGTTTTGGCTACCAAAATAAATTAGTTTATAAATTAGTCTCTAATTAATTATTAGTAACCAAGTATAATTTTTTATTTATAATAGTGACTATTTTAATAACCAATATTTTTTAATTTTGTAAATTGGTATCTAAATTGGTCACTACAGTGACTAACTATTTTTTGTTTCTAAAATTGATTTCTAATTGAGGATTTTCTTGTGGTGAATTTGTAGGATGATTTATAATTGTTTATAACGACAAACCAACACACAACTTCACCGTTGTATTTACTTTAGTATATTCCCCAATTTAGATGGAGTTTTTATGTTTGAATCAATATTCTTAAATGAGTTTTCTATTGCACTATTGTTATTATTGTGCTAATTTAACATATGAATAGTAAGTGGTTTGATAACACCCTACTTTTATGGTGTTTCTTTTATAAAAATATCGTTTTAGTTTAAATAAATTTGTGTTTGTCTTTAATTGATTAGTTTTTGTTGATTATTTAGAAAAATGAGTTTTTAGAAAAATGTGATTAAAAGGTATATTTAGTAGTCTTTTGTTGCAAATAAAATGTATTCTTTTAAAGTCTCCCATTTTCAACAAAATAGTTGCCAAGAAGCCCTTCCTTTTTTCTATTTTAAGTTTTAACCCCTTAGACTAACTTTCTCCTTAATGTAGAGCTGCCCCTGATCAACACAAATTTTGGAGGTCAAAACGCATGGCTCAACTTAATGCCACGAGTCCTAATTGAATCACGAGTGGTTGTGACCCAAGGATCTTTCCAAGAAGGAAAATGTGAAGTCGTGACAAACCTGGTTTAGAGGAGGGCAGAGCTAATGCATAATGGAGGCATGAGGGCGAGACCACCAAGAGGAGATTGAAGACTGACTTGATGGTGTGCGTGCTTAGAAAAACCTTAGCCACTTCAAGAGTGCATTGGGAAGCCTCATGGGTTTGCAAGAGAAAAAGAATAGGTCGAGGTTTGTGAAAAGAGGTTTTTTGTTGAGTATAAAAGGAAGAGAATTGGGGTTTTTAGACCAGGGGGAAGGCGTGGGATTCTAAGATTTTCCCGATGTTTTGAGAGTTCTGGTTAGCGAGACAAGGAGAGAGAGAGAGTCATTTTTGTAAGGGGATTTCTCACGTCCAACGATCATAAAGTGGCCGACGGGATTGGGTCTCCTCTAGTGTGCGAGGTAGATCTACTTGGATCAACCACAAGCACAAAGTGATCGGGACTATGCTAAATGAGATTCCTTGCACCAATTTAATTTTTAGAACTCCTTTTGCCTCATATGTTTCCTAATTTTTAATGAAAAATAATGATTCAATTTTAATTTCCATTTCTAGATTTTTTGTTTTGGTTGTTTAATTTCAATTTCCTTCACGCTCTTCATCTTTTATTGTTAGTCATTTAATTTCGGGTTAAATATGTTTTTAGTCCTTTAACTTTCAGTGAATTTTGGAATTAATCCATCTCGAAACTTTGGACCAATTTAGTCCTTCAACTTTCAAAATACGTGAATTTAATCCTTTTAATCAAATTTTGTTAAGATTATTTGACATTTCAAGCGCGTTTCATAATAGTATTTGACTTGACATTAAAGCAAAAATGTGTCAAACAATATAAACAAATGAAATACAATCCTGAAATGCGTATGAAACATCAAATAAACCTAACAAAATTTGATTAAAAGGACTAAATCTACGTATTTCGAAAGATGAAGGACTAAATTGATCCAAAGTTTCAAAATGGACTAATTCCAAAATTCACTGAAAGTTAAGGGACCAAAAACATATTTAACCCGAAATTTCCTTTTCTGCTTTCTAGTTTTCTTTTTAATTCAGTGTTGTATTCTTGAGTCAGTGCTTTGATCATGAGTTCATAAATCTACAAAGATCATGGTTTCCTCCTAGAAACCAAGTGACCCCAAAGTGGGCACAAAGTAACGAGCAGTCTTTTCGAGTGTAGATGAGCACATGAACAACTCACTACATTTATCTTTAGTTTAATTATTCTGTGATTAATTTATGTCCAAGCATAATTTATATTTACAGTCCCACTTGTTGTTTAGGATTATACTATAAATTTAATTTTTTTTCTTAGATTTAATTTACTGTACTTACTAGTAATCGTGAATTCTAGCAATAGTTTGTGTTAGGTCTTTATATTCCAAAACTTTTTAGCATATATCCTTTTAGTTTCTTTTCATAAAGCATTTTTGCATTACAATTAAATCACCCAAACAAAGATACTGATTTCAAAAGGTGATTTTGCTACGATCATGTTCTATTTTGCCGTTGCCATATAGTTCATGCATGTTCTCATCTAGTTCCGCCAGTGTTTATGGGTCTCATTTATTCATCATCATTTTACAGTACTTTAGTTCATCTTTGCATCCACACTCTACTGTAATAAGTTTTGCATTGAATCAAAATTTCTAGTGTGATAAGAACTTTATCCTTAGTAAGTGCATTGCATCTGAATATAAGCTGAATTGGTTTGTTGCTGTAATTTGAATCTAAAATTTTGTTCAGGGGTTTTATGTTGCACACGTAGCTGGATTAGATATTTTGAGTTAGCATTTAAATTTAGATCTTTGCATCAATTCACATGATTTGTGGATTTGTGTAAGCATTGCACACTGCATAACTTTTGGAGTCTATCATGGGATTGGATGGTGTAGATTTTCATGCATATCTTTACTTATTGCATTTGTTCTGTATCTTAAGTGCATTTTTGTTCACACTAAATAAACTTAGGATAGGTTCTTTCATTGCTTAGATCATTATGCATATGCTTAAGTAGTTGCATTGCATTAGAACACATTTAACATCATAGATTAATGTCATCTGCATTCGGCACTCATATTTGTATGTTGTCCATGTTGTTTGCTATTTGGAAATTCTGATTTCTTTGTCTGAGACTCATGTTGTCACGGTCTGGATTGTTGTTGTCTTGGTTAGGTTTTTTCTTATAATGTGAATCATAATTCTATGTAAAGCATTCATATTCAACCTGCATATATTACTCAAATGCATCATTTAACATTTTTTCAGGTTGAGACGAGAAATTGCATCTATACATTTTGACTGTAGCACATGAAATCTGATTTGCATATTTAGATAGCTTTTTTGACTACTGCCAATTTTAAGTGCAATTCGTGACATTGAACAACATAGTGAATTTCCTATCATGCATTGCATAAAATTGAAATAGGTGCAATAAAAATAATACCCTTTTATTATCAAATATAATTTTAAAAACAACACCTTTTATAATTAAGCTTCATAAACTAGTTTCATTAGACATTTTCGCTTTGGATTCATAAAGGTAGTTTGCATTGCATTTAATGCAAGGAAAATTTGCACTAGTGGCTTCGTACAAGATGGCTCCTGTAGAATTGGCATATTTGAAGAAATAGATCAAAGATTTGTTGGAGAAGAAGTTTATTTGACCAAGTGTCTTTCCATGGGGAGCTCCGATGTTGTTAGTGAAAAAGAAAGATGGAAGCTCAAGGTTATGTATCGACTATCAATAGTGGAATAAGTTGACGGTCAAGAATAAGTACATGTTGTCGAGGATTGATGACTTGTTGGATCAATTGAGAGGAGTTATGATGTTCTATAAGATTGATTTAAGGTTTGTATATCATTTGATCTTAGTCAAGTTAGAGGATGTGCAAAAAACAACAATCAAGTTTTGATACATGCATTATGAGTATGTGGTGATGTTGTTCAATGTAACAAATGATCTTACAATTTTCATGGACTATATGAACAAGATTTTTTGGCATTGCTTAGATAAATTTATTGTCGTGTTTATTGATAAAATTCTTATCTATTCCAAGGATCAGGAATAACATGCAAAACATTTTAGGGATGAACTGGGTATACTCCGAGAACATCAGTTATATGAAAATTTGTCCAAGTGTGAATTCTGGCTAAATGAGGTGTAGTTTCTTGGACATGTGATTTTAGCACAAGGTATTTAAATGATTTCGACAAAAGTTGAAGTTGTGCTGAATTGGGAGCATCCTAAGGTTGTAATAGAGGTGAGAAGTTTTCTAGGGCTGGCAAGTTATTATTGTAGGTTTGTTGAAGGGTTTCCGAAGTTGGTGAGTCCTTTGAGACAACTGACTCAGAAGGATCAATCTTTCTCTTGGACTGATAAATGTGAAACATGTTTCGTGGAGATGACAAAAAGGTTGATGAGTGCTCCAGTTGGAATGCACTTAACTATTGCCAATTGTGTCACTAACTAGTTTAGCTATAATGGAATTACATAGGTAGGTTTACAATTAGAGTTAATATAGAATTCATGTTTATAGTGTGGTTTTAGTGTATCTTTTTAGGATTGAATAATTAGACATTAGTTCTAGTACTTCAGCTTAGTATTCATAGCAATGAGGACTATAGTTTGGTGACTTAATGTTGGTAGCCTATTTTCAATAGGAGAGTTAGTCTAGTAAATAGTTTCCTTGCATTGTTAACATCATAATAGTTTGAGTAAATTTCACTAGAAGTAGTCTTATTCAATCAAAGACATAGTTAATTAGAATTTAGTTGTAAGAGTTGTTTTAGATTTTTAATAAAACTAATGTATTGAAATAGTTTGCTTTAGGTGTTTCTCATTGGATTAGAGTGACTAATTTGTGTGGCTTTTTTTTATGGAGCTAAATTGAATCAAAAGAATAGTGAAGAAGGGTTGAATGAAGCTTGACTAAGAGCAAACTAGTTCACTAAACATGATTAACTAACTTGGTATTGAGGAAGAGAAATGGTGAAATGGACAATGTGTGATATCCTTCCATGGCTTTCGATTTGGGTTTGGAATAAAGAGCAAGGATAGAAGTAAAGAATAAACCTTTGCAAATTCTATCCTTAGTAGGGTTTTAAGCACTTTCTCTACAAACTAGGATGTAAGGAAATAACTGTTGGCACAAGCAAGCTTGAAGCAAAAAATTGATAAAGTCATGTGCATGAAGATCATAAATATTTGATGAAGACTGATGAAAATCCACTTAAAGATTAAGTTTTAGTGTGTTAAATATGAAAATAACATATTAAATGTAATGTTTTAGTGTTATATCATGTTGGTAGTAGACATAGGTTAGATGTCTTGTGTGCCTTAGGGTGTCTCTTTTAATATGTTAAAATGGGTTTTAACAGGTTAAAAGGCTTGTTATATATAGTTTCTGGTATGAATGCATTCAGTCAATTGAATTATTTTTCAATTGACTGATTTCACTTAAGTCACGTGAAATCAACTAACACTACAAAAAATTCAATCGACTGTTTTCACTTAAACCAGACTATATAAGTTGTGTTTTCGCTAGTAGAGGTGCGAATATGAGTTTTTGAGCATGAAACTTTGTCATTCTTCTCTGGAAAGCTCTCTCTCTGCAACACACAACTGCAACTCGTGGTTTGAAGATCTTGGTTTATCTTGGAGGCATTTTGGCTTGTGAGTAGCTTGAAGAACACATGTATGGTTGCCTAGGAACAACCACCATCAGGTTTGGATGTTCTTGTGGCTCTGATTGGTTTGCCTAATGTGATTTCATATTTGTAAGTGTGATTCTTGCAGGGTGTGTGTCTAGATTTTTGTGTGAGTCAAAAATCTTGTGAGTTTCTTTGTTCAAAAGTGTAATCTTGGTGTGTGATTTGTAAAACTTTTGAATATAATGGAAACTAGACTCAGGTTGTCCTGGTAAACTGGATGTAGCTTTGTGATTGAGTGAACCAATATAAAAACAACTGTGCAATTCTCTCTCCCTCATCTCACTCACTTTGAATCTCTTTAAAAACTCAAGAAACCAAGCAATTTGTTCTTTGGTGTGATTTAATGTGTTCTTGTATAATATGAGGCTGTATACTTGTTAAAAATACTGTTTGGAACAAGTCTTGTATGTAAAAGATTGTTGTTTGAGTTGAATTTACGAATTCTGCATTCTGCATAAATCTCCAGTATTTTAGCCGGTTGATTTGTCTTTTTAATCGACTGTTTCATAGCTTCGTGAACAAATTAGTCTGTTGTTTTATATCCACACTTTCCAGTCTATTTGATTCAATTGAAAAGAGGTTTAAGCATTCGAAAAAGTTTTATAAAGTCAATTCAACCCCCCCTTCTTGGCTAAAATCACCATTTCAAAACTAACAATAACACTAAAAGATAGAGTGGCAGAAAATCCTCAAGGCTATTATGGAGAACAATTATTTGATATTACATTCCACAAACAAATAATAAGGTTGTGGAAAGTGTATAAACATAGATGACCGAGAGCACATGCTACTTGACATAAGCAGTGAATTATTGTGTATATCATAGCAAGACCATGAAAACTTTAAAAACATAGTCAAACACTTTTCACATGTACGTTAATCCAACTTTCGAGCTTGTAGGGCTTATTTACCTACTCAGCCTAACAAATATGCTAAGTAACATAGCCCAACAATGCCTATTAGCCTAAAGTGGTTAAATAATATTCTAAGCTATATTTGTTGGTGAAAATATTCATATATTAATGGAATATTTGACTAAATCTCGACAATTAGATTACGTCATAATACCTTTCAATACAATATCTCAACATAATATATGGTGAATCAAGTAAAATATTGCATTATTTGTTAATATTATTTCAAATTATCTTGATATTATCTGTTTTTATCACATAACTCACAGGGCCCAAAAATTCTATAAATACACATAGTATTTCTTGAGGAAATACACATAATTATCTCATAATCTCACTTTTACTTAACAAGATCCAAACTTTCTTAGTGACTTGAGCTTCATAGAGTCTTTTGCATATTTATCTTCCCCTGTGTTTCAACACTCAAGAGTCACTAATTCACTCAGATCTCGTCACTTGTTCAAAGGTCCATGCTCCGGATCCCGGTAAAAACAACCTTATATATGATTCTCTACATTTTATTTCTTTCCTTATTTTTTTTGTCATAGTCTATTTATTTATAAAATTAAGTTTCATTTTATTTGTTATTTTTTAAATTTTAAGATATATATTGTATACATTTTATTCAATTATATTCGTGATTTAATTAATATGAAGACGGGAACCAAATTAGATAATAAGAAAATGTATGTATAGTAAGAAAATATACAATATTATCGATGACTCACTTAAAATTATATTCTAAATAAAAATATAAAAATCATTTCTTTTGAAAAAAAGAGAGTAAAAAAATTCAAGAATGATATATTTTTTGAACCTTCATTTAGGTTTTCAAGGATAAAAGAAATTGAAAAGTGATACAAATAAAATAGACATGTCTAGTCCTTATTTATGTCATTTACATCTTAGTTTAGCTTTTGAAATATCTCAAAAATATGTGTTCAAGTGTGTTTTTCAAAACAACACCATATATGTCCTTTTGAGTGTTTTTAATTCATTTTTTTTAGTTCATATTTGTTATTAGATCATTATAGCAAGTTCATAGAGTAAGGTTTCTATTATGTTTGCTTGAGTTTCATATTCTACCTTTTTTCTTCTATTAGGTTTCTTTCCTTTTAAGTTGCTTCTTGTTCAAGTGCAAATATATCTTGAATGTGTTATAGTGGTCTTGTTTTAGGGTTGGAAAAATATTGAGAAAAAATAGAAAAATAAGTTTCATGAAAAAAGCAAAAGAAAAATCAAGAAAAATTTATCAAAACAAGTGCAGTAGAACCACTACTACTACCTTCTTTTGGGTGTTTCATTTTCTTGAACCTTTGAATCTGTTTTATGCATTTAATCTGGACTTTCCATCAACTATTGGTATTGGGTTTGAGTTAAAAGAGTGATTATATGCAACATTAGTAGTCAACCAAAGAGAACAAGAAGCATGGCATTCATTTTCCAGTTGTTTTTTTTTTATTCATCCATTCTAATGTCTTTCCTTAAGTGTTTTCTTTCTTTGTTTCTTTTCCTCCTTCTTGATTTGTTGTGGTTACTTTTGCGTATGTTCTCTTTTGAGGTGTACCAAACCCTTGAGGTAGCATCATATAGGTGGAAACATTAAGTGGAGTTCCAAGCCTTGGTAAAAAAGATAAGAAGAGAATGAGAGAAACACTTAGTGAGGAGGAACATTACTTTGTTTGTATTCGCATATCTATTTTCTTTGAGTTGTATTTTCCTTCTTGTAATATTGGCCTAATTAGGTGTCTTGGGGGACCTTTGGTGTTCAAACCCATATCCTAATTACAACCTTAAAATCTCTAGAGAACCACTCTTACTTGGTAAGTGCTTTGAAGGTTCTAAGTCCCTTCTAGTCTTACCATTAAGCCATATAATGTAGATTCATTTGCTTTCCTTAATTGCTTTTATTTTCGTATAGTTTTTTTTTTATGTGTATGTGTGTACATGTTTTTCAAACTTAATTCCCTTTGAGAAGTTTGGTTCATGAGGGATTGAGGTAAACTTTGGGTAGGAAAGACTTGGTTATTAATTAATCATTTATGTTTCACCTTTCTTTCCTATAAGTACACTTGAGCTTCTTTTGCATCCTTAAGTCTATTAAGGAATTGTATTTGAGGAAAATGTTTTTGTTTGTGCATAGCATATAGAAAAGTCTTAAGATGTCTAAAGCACATTCTTACCAAATTGGTGGTTATTCTTGTAAGGAGGCTCTAAAAAGCTTAACTCAACTAGTCCAAGAGCTAAAATCACTAAAAATTTAGAGGAAGCAAGAGGCGATTTTGAAAGAAAAGGAGAAAATAGTAAGAGAGGCCCATCTTGCCATCCTAAAAGAAGAGCTTAGTCTTCTTAAACAAAAACAAGAAAGAGTTCAACAAAGGATAAAGAGTAAGAGCCAATCAAAAAGAAGCTCCAAAAATCCTACACAACTCACACACTATAAGGATTAATGTAGAATTGTCAACCAATAATATCAAATTCCTCCACTTAGAGTACATAGAAGGGAGCGTGAAAGAGAACATTCGCCTAGAGAGGTTAGGGTAGATCTCCCCCATTTTTGTATGATCCGAAAAAATTAAATAAATAAATAAATATTTATTTAATAAATGTGAGAAAAGGAATCTATAAATTAATTAATGCTTAGAGCTATGGTAAGGAATAATACAAGCTAAAGTGGTTGGGAGTACTTAGTTATGTTAAGAAGACTTGGGTTCAAATCTTGTGTATGCCATTAGTGTGATGTTTTAATTCTTTATTTGTTTTGGATGCGTGCATGGTTGTGTGACATGAGATTATCAAGAGATATGAGCATAGAATGTCATGAAACATTTAATGCCTTGTTGGTTGTGCATATGCTTGGTAATTGAATGGATGTGAGTTTGAACCTTGACTAGTGCGAAATAGTCCTTATTTTTAGGTTTGGATTATTTTGGCCAGGATGCTTAGAAAACCCTTCGTTCTTTTATTATTTTATTTATTTTTGGCCTGGAAAGAGAAGGGAGAAGGGACATAGGGAGTCAATTCGTGTACTAGGTGTGAGGAGTGTGTGAGAGCACAAAAATTGGGACCTAAAGAGTGCAAAGAGGGTTAGAAAGGGTTCTTTTGGTTAGAGATGAAAGGTAGATCAATTTTGGTGCAAGAAGGAACTCTAGGAGCACTTGTGGAGCAAGAATTCCAAGTAAGGGGTGCTAAACCTTCTTCTCGTTATTACTTGATTGTGTGCAAAACAAGATTTCAAAGTGATTTATGGGATTGTGAAATTGTGAAATTTACTTTTGGATTAAATTATTGGTATAAGATGTGCTAAACTTTCTTCTCGTTATTACTTGATTATGTGCAAAACAAGATTTCAAAGTGATTTATGGGATGGTGAAATTGTAAAACTTACTTTTGGATTAAATTATTCGTGTAAGGGGAGGTATTTGGTTTTAATTTTTTTATTGTAAGATGATGTGTTATGGAAACTACCCGATTATTGGGTTTAGGCAACAAGTGTGATTTTAATATTTTTCACAAATTGAGTTCCTTGTGATGGTGAGATAAAGATGGTTATTGTAGTTGGTATACGAAAAAAAAAATGAGACAATGTATCGTGAAAAAGGGAAAGAAAAGAAAAGAGAAGAGTTAGTGCTTTTCCAATAAATTTTTGATATCCATATATTATAATTATAAAATACATATGGAACATTTTGTTTACACATGGTAATAAATGAATGAGGATATTTAGATTTATTATTGGGTCTAGATAGGTGTAAGACGTGAGGTTTAGAAAAAGGACAAAAAAAGAGGTTATTCTAAATAAAGTACATATGTATGATGACTTTTATTATTATTATTATTATTATTATTATAAGAATAATAATACGAATGAGTGGTAAGTGGTTGAGTTCACGAGTAGTTTTTTTACGTGGACAAAATATATTGTAGAATAGTTCTATTTTTTTTGTTCTGTAGACTGCTCGATACTAAATTATTAAATTATTTTATGACAATTGGAAGTATTGTTTTTTTTTTTAAATGAGTTGTGGCTTGGAAATCATGTTTCCCACTTTGTTTTTGTTGAATTATTTTCATATGAAATAGTAGAAAAATGCTTTCAGAGTGTTAGTGTTTAGTCAATTATTTTTTTTATTTACTTTGATATTTAAGGTGTTTGATTTCTTTAATTATTATGAAATTAGTGGTGAGTAATTTTTGGAATCCAGACAGTAGTATGGTTGGACGAGTAAAACAAACTTGTTGAAGGCATTATTATATAAAAAAATTAGTTTATGAGAGATAAGTTATAAGTTTCGAGTTATATGTGTTGTCGCAACTAAACCATGGATTCCCATTAGTGTGGTAATGTCCTATTTATTTGTGGGAGGCGACAATGTTAAAAGGGAGTCTGGGAATTTGTAGTACGGTTGGGTCTTATATTATATTAAATTTTATGTATAATATTATTTTTGTAAAGCTAAATATATCATAGTGTACAAGAGTTAAAAGTTGGATGATCTAGTAGAGTAAGAATATTTTTGGGTGTCTTAAGGTTTTGGAGGTATGTTCAATGTGGCATGAGTTGGAATTGGGTTTCGTTGTGAGCTTTCCATGAACATGTATGTTCTTTTGTTTTATTCACATGTTGAGAATTGTTTTATTGATGAGTACATGTATATCAATATAGATGAAATAGATATGCAGGTAGATGTGCAAATTAGTCATATTGAGCTTTATGAATATGCATTGAGCTTCATGTCATGGCTATTGGTGAATCTTAATATGAGGATGAAGGATCATTCGATAATTGTATGTATGGTTAAATTCAAGGTGCAAATTGTGAGTGTATGAGTGATTATTCATGATAAATTCACTTGATTTGTGGTGATGAAAATTGAGGCATGTTGAAGTGTAAAAATACGTAATTGGTGTTCAGGATGTGTGCTTGCGATGACTTAGTATGTTAGAATATGTTCTGCATTGCCTAAACTAGTAAAATCCGCTTTATTTGTATAGCGCCTAGCGGTGTGGATGGACAGGGAGGTTCGTAATGGAGTTAGAAACGCGCGATTAATATGGACGGGGAGGTTCTTATTGGATGTACTCTTGTGTGGGATACGAGTAGGGAGGTTCGTATGTTTCGTGCTTACACTTGATGTTGTTATGAGTGGGGAGGTTCATAGCATGTGTTTACAGGTGTTGAACTACGAGCAGGGAGGTTCGTATGGTTGGACCACGAGCAAGCAGGTTCGTGGAAGCATATGAAATCCCTATGACCATGGTTGCGTATGTGCTGATCTCATATAGGTCAGGTTGATGATTTTAAGGGTTTTGCATGTTTGGAGATGACGACTTTGGCTCAAGATATGCTTGACGTTATCACAAACGGGTAGGTTCATGATTGATGATGGAACGCGTGATTAATATGACCGAGAAGGTTCATATTAATGATACTCTCGTGTGAGGATACGAGTGGGGAGGTTTGTATGTTCCGTGCTCACACTTAAGAGTTGCTGCAAGCGAGGAGGTTCATAGCTGGATGAATCACGCGTGTTGGACTATAGGTGGGGAGGTCCGTAACAGCTGGACTACTAGCATGGAGGTTCGTAGAGGTTGGACCGTGAGTGGGTAAGTTCGTGGAAGTATGATACGTCCTAAGGCCACGGTCAAGTACGTGTATAATGGGAATGGATAGTTTAGTCTCATATAGGTGGGGAGACGAGGATTTAGAATACCTTGGGCAACAAGGGTGTTGAGAATGAGTATTGTTATAAGTTAGAGTATCTTGGGTGGGGTGTCTATGTTACTAAATATGTGTGGTTATGATAATTTCAGCTCACCCTTTCTGTTTCTGTTTGGCAATGATTGTATGACTTGTCACATAGGAGCAAATGTTGTTTTAGGTGATGTTGGTGATGCATAAAGCCAGAGTGAGGGCTAACTGTTGGGATTTTTATTTAAGGCACTTGCTTTGGTTATTTGTAATTTTTAGTTAAGTTGGTTTTGTAATCTAGAATTTTGAAATACATTATAGATTTGTTTTTGGCGCTTTAATAAAGTTTGAAATTTCCCACGCTTTTAGGAATGAATATTAAATGTCGAATTATTTTAAATATTATTTTCTTTTATTAAGTAATATCCACATAGGATGTTATAATTTCCACAGGAAAGATGTTGAGGCATGCTTAGATTGGGAGATGAATGTTCAACATCTATTTGCTAGCCACCAAGTGAGTGAGGAGAAAAAGGTTTCCCTAGCAACCCTAAGCTTTCAACAAAATGTCATGTATTGTTGGACTTCCTTAGAAAGGGAAATAAGGCTCACTAATTCCCCTTAATCTGAATATTAGAATGACTTGAGAAGTGGCATGAGTCATTGTGGATAATGATTCATGTTGCAATTGTTATAGTACAAGGTTTGTAGAAAAGTTGGCTTTCACAATCTTATCATCCAAAACCTTACAAACTTCAATGATTAAATGAAAAAGGGGATTTGAATGTGAACCAAAAAGTGAGGGTGACATTTTCCATAGGCAATTATGAGGATGATGTACTTTGTGACATAGTGCCTATGGAAGCATATCATATTTTGTTGTGAAGACCATGTCAATTTGACAAGAAAATAATCCATAATGGTCTTAGCAAAGAAATCACTCTCACACATGGAGAAAAAAGTTTGTGCTTCATTACCTAACACAATCTAAGGTGTGCTAAGGATCAAATACAAATGAGGAAATAAAAACGGGATAAAGAGAGAAAAGAAGAGATAAAATGCAAAGAGAAAAAGGCGAACACTTCCAACACATGCATACTAGATGAAGAGGAGGAAGGGGAGAGTGATGCTCCTTCCCCCAAGGTCATTGATAGGGAGACAAATTAGTCTGAGAAGCCTCTAAAGAAAACTCTCCTATGTGAACAAGCTTCCTATCTCCTCTTTTTGTAAAGGAGCACTCACATGCATTACATGAACTCTAGACTCTTTAAAGGAATTTGATGATGTGTTCCCCTAAGAAGGCCCCAAGGGACTTCCTCCAATTAGATGAATAGAACATAAAATTGACTTTGTTCTTGAGGCAAGCTTACCAAATAGGGTCGTATATAGAACTAATCCCTAAGAAGCCAAGGAGATTGAAACTCAAGTTCAAGAATTTTTGGAAAAGGGTTGGGTGCAAAAGAGCCCAAGCCCTTATGTCGTGCTCGTGTTTTTGGTGTCCAAAAATGATGGAAAATAGAGAATGTGTTGTGATTGTAGGGCTATTCACAACATCATAATAAAGTATAGGCACCCTATCCCAAGGCTTGATGACATGTTGGATAAGTTGCATGGGTCTACCATGTTTTCCAAAATTGATCTTAAGAGTGGTTATCACCAAATAAGAATAAGAGATGATGATGAGTGGAAAATTGCATTTATGACCATGTTTGGTTTATATGAGTGGTTAAAGGCCTTTTGTCTTAACTAATGCACCTAGCACTTTCATGAGATTATGAATCATGTTCTCAGGTATTGCATAGGGAAGTTCGTGGTAGTGTACTTTGATGACATGCTAGCGTATTGCAAGAGTCTTCATGCATCTAGGACACTTAAAGGTTGTTCTTTCCACTTTCAGAGACAACCATCTATTTTGCAAAATAAAGAGAAATGCACTTTTTGTGAAGAAAATGTAGTATTCTTAGGGTTCATGGTCAATAAGCATGGTGTGCATGTTGATCCCACCAAAATCAAGGCCATCCAAGATTGGCCAACTTCCCAAAATGTAGAAGTTAGGAGTTTCTGTGGGCTAGCATCTTTCTATAGAAAATTTATGCCTAACTTCTCAAGTCTAGTTTCACCACTCAATGAATTAATGAAAAAGGATGTCAAGTTTGTGCGAGGAGAGAAACTAGATTTGGTTTTCAAGCAACTCAAGGAAAAATTCACCAAACCCATTCTAGCTCCACCAAACTTTTCAAAAACTTTTGAGATAAAATGTGATCCAAGTAGTATGGAAATATATGCAGTTTTGTTGCAAGAGGGACACCCCATTTCCTATTTTAGTGAAAACGTCATTGGTGTCACTCTCAACTGTCCCACCTATGATAAAGAGTTGTATGCTCTTGTGAGGTCCTTTCAAAAATGGGAACATTATCTAGTGTCCAAGGAGTTTGTCATTCATAGGAACCATGAGTCACTTAAGTATTTGAGGGGACAACATAAGCTCGGAAAGAGACACACAAAGTGGATGGATTATTTAGAGCAATTTCCTCTTGAGTTGGCCCAACATTTAGTAAGAGCACCCCCACCATCTCACCAAAACTAAGCCCTCTCACACCTTTTCCCCCATTGCTTCTATGCACCACTTATCACCTTGCTCTCATCTTCATGCTTTGACCTACCTTTCTTGAGGAGGAGACCATCACATTGCATGCAATCCTTTTTTGGTTGCATGTGTCGTTTTAATAAGTAATATGAGTATTTGCTAATAAGTGATCATAACAGTTTCTCCTTATCGTTCTTGTGATGTTTCTATGTGTAAATAGAGCATCCTTTGGAGCTAGAGATGTTTTGAGAATCTAGAGCTATTTAATGTGTTTTACAAGTGGGAGAAGCTAAACTTTTAAGTTTATGATATGTTTGTTTTGCGATTATTGTTGAATTTAAATTAAATTTTTTGCTTGGATGGATTTGTACTAATTTCTTGTTTCTTTAGCATTTGTGATACTTTGATAAACTATGTATGATATAATTGAATTGTGAAATTGTTATCTTTGTGCATTGAACTGTGATATGAATGAGAGCTATTGCTTTATTTTGTTGGAAAATGCCTCTATGAGATATGACTTGGGTAATCTGATGTTGGTTGAGTTAAGAACCACAAATTTTATGATCTATGTTGTCTTTAATATTGTGAATTAACTCAAGGAACATCAAATTACACAAATCAAACTTAAAAAGAGAAATTTCAGCTAATTGAGATGGCACTAGGTGCAATTGATAGCGCTTGGTGCCATTAATAGCACTAGGCACCATTGAGGTAGTGGCTTCTCTGAGTTGGTTGTCGCTTGGCGAGGGTTCCTCTCGCTGGTGACATCAAAGTTGGCATTGAGCGATACTCTTCTTGGGACTTCTTTATTTGAGGTGCATTGGGTGACAACTAGTGGTGTTGAGAGGCAGTTGCATGACATTAAATATGCTTTATAAATTTCAAAATGGATTGTTTAAGGTAGATATGTATATAAATTTTTGTGTATTGATGAGATGAATATTTGAAATCTGTCAAGTTATGGATTGAAAGGATGAACAAATTTGCAAGGGCAAATTGCTTGAGAATTATCTGTTTCTTAGGGTGTGCATTGAATTAAGGACACAAAATGGAATTTATCTTGAGACTCTATGGTCGAGGTCATTCCTGACCAAATAAAATAGTTTAGATGTAGTACTAAGGAACTATCTCTAGGTTATCTACCAATTACCAATGTTTTCAATCAAAGGTTCCAGATGCAACATAAAAGATGAAGGAGGGGGGTTGGCAGAATCACAAATGTAATAATCCCAATTTCAAATTTTATAAAACAATAGCAAAAACAACATTGATTCCTTGATTCAAATGAAAATCCACCAATCATAGGTCACATAACTAATTAGTTCTATCAACTCTCATAAACTCCGAAATAATGCAACTAAGCGAAGATTAAAAATGAGTTCAATATGCATTTAAACAAAGCACACATTCATTCAATATGTGAAAGTGTCATTAAGCATGAAGACAACCTCAAAACACAATGACCCACTCTGCAAACTAAGCATAAACAGAATGGAAGCACAAAAACAGAATCTGAATGAAGAGTAAGACAAAACCCAATCAAACAAAACATTAACCTCAAGGTTTCAATTCATTCTCCACAAGAAATCAAGACATTCAATTAGTTGTCCATGAAATTTGAATTAGAACTCAACCTAAAACGAAATACAATCATTCAAATGCAAAGAAAATGCTGTAGAAACGTAAACCAACAACAAACTAACAAATAAAACCCTGAAGAGGAGATGAAAACGTGAACTGAGCAAGAAAGATGAAAACCCAAAGTTGGGTGTTGTCCCAATGTGAAAACGAAATTTATAAAGCTTAAAAGAGTGTAGAAATTACAAAATCTCCAAGTGGGTGTTGGCTCAAGATGCAAAAGAAAAAAAAGAAAATGGAGTATCTCTTTCAATGGTCTCCTCCAAGGGTCTAAAAAATGCATTAAGAGAAGACAAAACGTAAAAATGAGGGTTCTCCCCCCTAAAACCAAACCCCAACGTGGTCACATCAACTTTGTCACTCATAATTTCAAATACATAAAAATAAATACAAACGAAAATTAGACCAAATAATCCCAAATTAATCAAAATTCAGAATAATGGTCCAATAAAGCCCATTAGAAGAAAACACACTATAGATAAAGAATTAAACACTAAACATCTATCAAGATGGGCACAAAAAAGGTAGTAGAATAGAGGAAAATAATGACTCATCAAACTACTAAGCATTCATACTAATATAGAGAAGGATAAATTAGGTGGTGAGAGTTGTAGGAAGTCCTTGTCTAAAGAACAATTTGTAGTTTTTATCACAATAAAACGATTAACCTTGTTGGGTGGAAGATTGTCCATCACAAGTGCATGATTTCCAAGTTCCCCGACATTAATGTATTGTTTCGGATGATTGAGTCTGTAAGAGTCTTTATCTTATGGATTGTGTACTTATAATTGTTTTGAGTTATTTGGTATGACGTGGTAACATATTCAATTGATATATGATGTTTCTTAATCTATTAGTTTACCCTCTCTTGTGTTGTTTGTCTTGTGTTATTTTTTTTTTAATTATTACCTTATTTGTGAGTAGATGAAGGTGTAGGTATAGAGAACATCTGAAGGATGAGAAGCCAATCGTTAGAATTGTGAGATTCTTTGAGAGTCTGAGTAATTAATTTTGGTATAATGCTTTTGTTGGTTTAGTATAATTGTATAAAATGTCACATTTTTCTAGTTTTATTTTTTGGAAAACTATTTTAATATATTTTTTACTCAGAATTATCTGTTGTGAATATTATAATGAAATATTTTATTTTATTAGTTTTATGATACTAAAATGGAATATTAACAAATTTATAATAAATTTGCTTTTATCTTCTAAAGTCTAAAATTAATACTTTTAGTATCAATAATTCAAAATGTTTTTTTAGCATCTGTCTATAGTTTCGAATGAGTAATTTAAAAGACATACATGGCATAATAATATTTTTCATATAAATTACATTTAATATAATAAAAAAAACTAATATAAAAATTGAAAAAATAAAAATAATTCCTCAAAATTTAAAATACTAAAATGACATTTTTCTTTTGTTAAACTTGTTTAACATGTTTTCCTCCTCGTATGATGCTACATGCAATACAACTCGTATGTCAAATTATATTTAATTATATATATATATATATATATATATATATATATATATATATATATATATATATATATATATATATATATATATATATATATATCCAACATTACTATAATTTAGAAAGAGAGAATTAGACAGGTTTATATGTCTTTCTAAGAAATATAATAGATTAAAACTAACTATTAATATTTATCGTCGATAAAAAATAAATGGTAAATGTTGGCATTACATATTTAATTCTTTTATATAACTAAGATTTCATATGTTTGAATATTTATATAAAAAATCATACAAGAATTAATCACACATTGATATAAATATTTTTTTTTACTCTTATGAAATTACTTCTAAAAGCAGATTTGAGTGTAGGGTTTGTTAATGATAGAAGTTTAGGTGATTGATTGTGTGTATTAAAAAGAAACATTCTATTTATACCCTATTATTTATTTTCTTTATATATAACCTTTCATTTTCATTCTCATTCATTCCAAAATATCCCAATATTTAATGTCTCAAAACGCCACGTAACAGAAACTTACTCAATTAAAGGTAAATAGTTTAATCAGACGAAAAAGAGTAATGATTATTAAGTAAAAGAAACATTAAGAAGATGATTAATGAAATAATACAAAATAATTAGTTTGTATTATGTAATGGTTTTGCATTATTAAGTAGGTGAGTGAAGTCCCTACACCCTAGAAGCTCTACATTTTTGTTTGTATCTACGACAAGGACAACGATTTGAAAGCTTCCATCCATAGTTGTTCTTTTCACAACGTGTGTACAATTTTCCCCACATCTTCATTGCTAACCAACTTCCTCTCTCTCACCATGTTACTTTGCAATATCTTCCAACTTACTTTCGTAACTTCAGACAAATTTTTAGAAACATTTAACAAAATAACAAAAAAAAGAGTAAATTAGTTTATATAAATTTCCACAAACTTAGTATATAACTCTTCTATCCATTTTGAATATTTTGTTAAGTTTTAAATACTCGAAATTAATATTATATTTTATTTTTCTTTAAAATAAATGCAACGAATTTCCACATTTATCAATATATTATACATTATCAACATCTATATATTTCAATGTGCTATTTGGGCATGGATTTATGTATCAAAAAAATGTGTTGAAAGAGTCAACTTTTTTAAATGGATATAACTAACTGGAGGGGTTAATAATCAACACTAGATAAATAATAAATAACTATATTGAATAAAAAAAATTAATTTTTAAAGAATGCTTTAAAAAAATCTATTTTAAATCATTACTAATATTTTTAGCTTTAACTTGGATTTTAATATTTTAAGAATTTAGAATACCATTTTATTGCAAATTTAGAATAAGATGTTCACGTTTTTACAATATTTCTAATTTAAATATAATATAATTTATACTCTTGCAATTTAAAAAAAATATGATGGCTAAATTACTAGCTAAGTCACTAAAAAACTTTTGACAATTACCATGATTTACTACTACAAATAATATAATTACATTGGAGTGTAATGTAACTAATTTAACAATGATAATAAAGCAAACTTAATTCGAGAAGTTTCTTGATTCTTTGAATCTATCTCTCTTTTTACTGTGTACATGATTTTTTTTTTTTTAAATTAATTTAGTTCTGAAGTTGTATTATTACTAAATAACAACAAAGATTGATTGGATTCATTCAATCTCATCTCTTCTTATGAATAGCCTTTTACAACTATTTCTATATTTCATTTCTTAGTTATTTCTTATTCTATATGAAATTTCTATCTCTTAGCTTTATTCTTTGGTCCTATTTCCATTTATTCTTTTTCCAAAGGTATAAAGTAGTGAAAACCGTGAATGATTTGGTCCTATTTTTATTTGAGGTTGTGGTGATTTGATTTTCATGGAACTTGAATGATGGAGTAATCTTTCATAAACATGTTGATTAACCATTAGAAGGTTACATTTAATTAATGTTAGCGACACACATGACGTAATGGAGACATTATTATTTTTGTATGGTTGTGTTTATTAGTACAAATACGAAGATAGCGATTGTGACATCCCATTTGAATAGATAAAATTTACTAAATAAAACATCACATAGTCATAATAAAGAGCAGTCAGATATGGAACAACATACATAAGAAACCCAATTGTTACAGTCATCCAAGAATGTACTTGCAAGGGGTTCTAGGCATATAACCATGCCATGGCCAAAACAGAAACAACAAGATTCACAGATAAACAAAAGAAGAGCTCCTAGAGCGAGGGATTACAATAGGCACTAGGGCCATAGAATGCTCCTGAGAGGCACACAAACAGGTCCCCTAAGCTGCGCCACTGCTACCACCAGGCCTACTCCCAGAATTTCCTCCATCTGCTCCCACCAAGGGTGATCATCGCAAAAGAGAAAACATAACAGGAACATAAACAGAAATGCAAGGGTAAGCTAATGTAATATAAATTTTATCAGGGTATAGCATACAAGTATTTAAACAATTCAATCATGCAGCACAGTAGGCACAGAGAATCAAATTATAGCAAACACACAGGACACTATGACTCAATTATCCGGATACATATACTAAGATCGGATTCACTGGACGCTTGCACTCGTGGTGGCCTCTACTGCTCTGCCGAGCCATTGCCCCAATGGGTTTCACCCTACCACGCACAAGGTTAACCTTCAAGCATCTAAGGCCATTATCCTGCCAAAGACTAAGGCCTCCCGCCACTCTCACCACTTGGGTCAGTTTGCTCTACCTGAGACTCACTGACCCTTTAGAGTTTCGGGATGCGATCCTTACTTGAATCTATATCTTAATATATACACTACACGCCACCATGAAGTCTCCCCACGAGACTCATGGAATTACGCCTATCACATACAGTTTTCATGTCTCTCATGCCACAACCACCACTTATCATCTCAACAATTAATTCTCATGCATGTTCTCAACCAACCAAACAGAATTCCATATATTACTCATGCTAACATACAACTTTCAGTGTACACAACTCATACAACTCATACCAACACACCGTAATCATGCACGTTTGAGATAAATAGCCATACTCAAGGGAAATAGAAATATAACATATAAATCTGCACTATTCTCACCCAGGCTAGAAGTCCTCGACTAAGCCACAACAACTGTCTCGCTTAAGCTAGGCCTTCTCGCCTAGGCGAGACCTGTAACAGTGGCACCCAACAAGCATCTCGCTTGGACGAGACCAGCTCGCCTGGGCGAGATTGCCCTTCGCCCAAAAATCAAATCCTTCGCCTGGACGAGGATGCGAGCAGAGCACACCAGGTTCTTCTTCGAGAACTCGCTTGGGCGAGTCACCCTCGCCTGAGCGAGACAGCGTGTCGCTCAAAACAAGAGCCCTCCGCCTAGGCGAGCTGCTCGAACAGAACCTGGGCGAGTTTCAACTATTCTCGCCTAGGCGAGACGAGCTCGCTTGGGCGAGAATAACAGTACTCGCCTACTATTACGTGCATGTAGCAGGGATACAACTCAAAAGCAACACATCAGAACGCAAACAAGCCAGTTCATACCATCCAAAACATCAATCAAGTATAATTTCATGGTACATACCAAAGGCATGCAAAAATGGTTCTTAAAGACTCAAAACAAAGCTTCCCTTACCTCTGTTTGAGTACCAAAAGCAAGAAGACCCTAACTAAGGGGGTACCACAGCTCCAGGAACTCGAGTAGAGCTGAAACATGAAGATTCGCACAAGACGGGGTTAGGTGACTTAACCCTAACTTGACCAACGCGTTCAAACAGTGAGGAAAAAGGAAAAGAAGGGACCAGAAGCTCTAAAGCTTTGAGACGAACAAACTTTTTGCCCTAGCAGAGCTCCTAGCAGAAGACAAGAGAGAGATGGGAGGAAAGCTATTTTTTTCTAAAACAAAGGTAAAGTGAGATTGTGAGGGGGCTGGCAGGGTATTGGGGTCCTTCAGAAGGGCTGGTCTTGGGCCTACGAAGAGGCCAGGCCCAAACACACATAAGACTGAAAAATGGGACTTACAGTGATAAGCATTTTATTTTGGTTCTTAGAAAACGAGAGGAATATACAAGACAAATGACATTTTATTTTAGTATTACGAAAAATATGTTAGCAAATTTACTTGTTATATATATATATATAATTAAATGTGTTAGGGTTATTATACTTTATTGACAAAATTATTAAAGTAATCTAATTAAGATAAATCTATAGCTAAGGAAATATATGTCATAAAAGATTCATGGTTTAGAGACCATAACCAATATTTTAATTTGACGAGGAGTCAAACTAGAAAATTAAAACTTAAAAAAAAAAGTAATCAACAAAGGTTATGTAAAGGGCTTATGGTCTTAATTTGAAAGCATGTACAAATTCATGTATCTTTACTCCTCATCCCATTAGAAGAGAAAAATCAAGAGGGAACCTAAGGTGCTATTGAAAGATCAAATACCTTTCCATCTACATTGTTTACAATGGTCAATCCCGGTACGCTTCCACATATTGTTATATGGAATAGGGTGCAACTAATATCTTCGATCTATTTCTCCTTCTTTCGCTTTCACTACTATGTGAAAGAACCTGTTTTTGTCGGTGCTATCGTTGAGCTTTGCGATAAGGGAGTCAAAGAAGGTGCAAGTGTGAGCAATATTCTTGGTGGGTTTCGATGAACTATAGCTGCTGCTGGTGGTCTCTCTCTTCGCTCATGGTGGTCTCTCTCTCTCTTTTCACTAGTGTAAAAACAACAAACGACATCATGTATTAACGACGACAACCAAGGTGAAAAAGTGAACTAAAATGTAGTTGAAGTTTTGTAATTAGGCAAAACTTTGTAACGATTGTTTCAATTATAATCATCATTATATACCATAAATCGAGAAACAACAAAAATTAGTCTAAGCATTGTCATTGCAAATGTAAAAATGATGACAATTTGCTGTAAAATGGTCGTTATAAAGTTTTTAACACCTAAATAATGATAATTTATTAGAAAAACCATCATGGAAAAACTTGCCATGTTAAAAGGGTTTCACTTTTCACTTGCCCACGCATGAACATTTTTGTCTTCTTCACCTTCTATCGTCGGCGTAGTGCCGCACACATTTCAAAGCCTATTTTGGCACGCCGTTGTTCACTATTCACTTTGTTGTTGCTCTTCGGTAGATGTTACGAGATTGACATGTGTACAAAATCATACAAGTAATAAAGTGGAAAGTTCAAGTATCGTTTCCCAAGTGACTTGTGAAACACTTGACAAATCTTGCAATTTATAACTCAACTAAACAACAAATTTAACAAAACAAAATCTTGTATTTTTATATTTTGTTCAACAATATATGATAAAAGGCTTCACCGGGATTGAGTTTCATGATCCAATTCAAAGTAAAAACACCAAACAATATTCTTCTAATTTCTATCCTAGCATTCATACCTTATGTAACGTCTTAGCGAAAAGTCTAAACTTGAATAACAAAAACTCTAATGTTTGCACTTCCTATGCCACCACTTTTCTGCTATACCTTTTATTAGAAAAATTGAAATTTCCATGCATCGATAGAAAACTAATTTCGATCACTATCTACAAAACATAAATGGATCAAAGTTAGATTAATTTGTCATATACTGATGATTTCGAGAGAGGGGTTAAAGAGTTTTTAAAGTTTGCTTAATGCAATGCTGGTAGTGTAAAAAACAGAGAAAGGATGAGGTGTCCTTGTGTGAATTATTTGAATAAGAGAAGAATGTTTGTTGCCGAAATTAGAGAACATCTTTTGTGCGATGGATTTCTAAAGAATTATACAACATGTGGCATGATGAATTGGTAAACATTCCAAGTGTGACTAAAACACATGAATTTGTTGATTGGAAAATGAACGATAGATTAGAGGACATGATTCGTGATATTGGAGTACAGAATTTTGCTGAAGCTGTGTATGAAAATATGACTACCGATGCAGAGACCTCGTTATATCCTTGGGATGCCATTGGTTTTGGTAGAGATAACAAGCATCCTTTGTTTATATATAAATTTGATTAACATCATATTGTGCGCATAAACCAAAAGCAAGTAGATAGCAAAAATTAAACAGTTAAAACAAGGAATTCAAAACATGTAATAGCTAAACATGGCTACTAGACAACATGTAAAGATCATAAAATAAAAATGACATAAAACAAAAGCATTTACACGGAACACAAATGAAAGAAGACTCTAAGAAACATAAAAGCAATTGGTAATAACACATAGAACACCTAAAAGCACACAATGGAAGGTTCAAAATGAACTAGAAGCAATGAATCAAACAAGAAGATAATAGAACACATTTCAATCAGTAAAAACTCAAGACAATCAAGAACACATGGAGAAGACAATAAGAAATTGAAGAAGTGAATAAGAAGATGAACTTATCTTTGAAGAGTGTTTAACCAAGGCTCATGATACCACATGATGAGGCCATCTTTAAGCTTGGAATCCATGAGAAATTGATGGAGGACTCCATGAGATTATGCAAGTCGCAGAAGCTAGAAGGTATGGTGATGAAGAGGTTCAGTAGTGGAGAAGGAGAAAGCTCTCAAGTGAGGTTAGGCCAACAGTCAAGGAAGGAGGCTAGAAGAAGCCACTAAGGTGAACTCTAGCCTAAGGTGATTCATAAAAGGAGCGTACTCTGAAGACATCTCAATAGCATAACTCTACAAAAATTCATGAATGAATTTACATGTCCTAGGGTGTTCTCTTTATAGGAGAAAAGGATAACTAAGTGTGTCCAAAAATGGGAGAGAAAAGAAGTCTAGAATGTTGTATTTGAAGTAAAAAAAGAGCGAATACTCAAGGTGTGACTTGCCACATAAGCAAGTCACATGCTCCTTGCTTTGGTGCACTTAAGAAGAAGCTAGACCTCCAAGCTTGGCGCAAATTTAGGATAAAAACCCTAGTTTTATGTGCTCCACACTCCTAAGCCTACTATAAGGCCTAACTCTTCTTAGTCCAAATTACTTCTTAGGCCCACAAACCTATCTTGGCCCAATTACATGGTCCAAAGAAAATCCTATACTACTGAACCCAAAATACAAAGCCCAATTTACAGAGTCCTAGATTAGGTCTTCACATCCTCCTTAGCCCATATAAACTTTAACTTGGACATGGTATATTGAGAGGATGTTCAATCTTCTTGTATCCTTCTGAACATAGCTTTGTTTGTAGATCTCTTTGCTAGAGGTGTACAAAGACGTAAGCCAACTTTATCACCTATTTTTTAATTAGTTAATTAAATTATTTTTATTATTTTATTTTTAATAAATTTAACTTTTAGGTCTTATATTAAAATAACAAAAATACTTATATAATTTATAAGTAATATAATTCTAATATACTATATTTGAAAATATATTACATTATGAATTAATAACGACATCATCGTGATTTTTCATGTCATTTTTCCTAATGGTTTGTTTGTAGGACAACTTTCACTTCTCATGTCAAGTAAACAGGGATGGAGGAGCAATAACTTCTCTACCCAAAAAAAAATTAAATTCTACTGTTCTCTTCGTCTTTTCTTCCATTATGTTATTCTCCAAGTCATATTCTCCTTGACAATAATTTATGGCGTAACATTCTTTTGTTTTGTTTTTATTCAGCTTTCTTCCTTTTTTCTTCCTATGAAATATGGAATACAAAAGGTATTTTCTTAATTAAATATGGATAACATTTAATAACATAAAACCCTGTCATGATGGATATCGATTTTGAATTAATAGTCGACATGTCTAATCTATATAACATAATTTTGACAAGGAGATTTATCTTGGTATTTTCCATAGATATAATAATCAATCATGTTTATCTTAAAATTATTAGAGTTTGATCATTAGAATATATTTATTTTTCTCTAGAGTTTACTTAATAATGGTCTAGTATTCACTAACCAAAATAGTCAAGATGTCATATGATTTTTATAAAAATAAAATATAAAGTTTTACCAAACTAATACATTGATTTGATTGTGTTCATGAAAGAAAACAACCAGACCATCAAGAATAATCAAGTTTAGTCTCTACTATATCATCAGATCTTATTCTCTTGTAAGACTTTCAATGGACGCTTATAAAAAGCTTATTACCTACCAAAAGATACAAGGCTCAGGAAAAAATTTGTTACAAGACGCAACTTTTGTTTGATCTTGTCGGTTCGTCTTAAGATGACATGATGGAGATTTAACAAGTCAATCTAACACTTTGTGACATTGGAGGTTCCATGGAAAGATCTAAGACTAAGAGATGAAAGAAACTTTGAAAGACCTAATAATTGACATAAAGCAGACTCAAGATGGATTAAAGACTACATCAAAATGGACCATGCTTTTACAAGATGGGGGAAGACTAAAGGAACAATACAACATGACAAGCCCAAACTCATAAGACATGATCAATAATAGTGTGTAATTAGTGATCGAATCGAATAGTTACTTATTTTTTTTTTACTCTTGAATGTATATAGGGATGGCAACGGGGCGGGGCGGGCACGAGTTTCGCTATCCATGCCCATTCCCGTAAAAAAAATTCATCCCCATTTCCATACCCAAACCCAACGGGTATTAAACTTTTGACTCATCCTCATCCCCACCGGGTAACGGTATAATATCGTATCTATACCCATACCCATACCCATACCCATTTTCTTACTACTTCAATATTAATTTTAATTAATTTTTATAAAATAATAAAAAAATTATGATAAAGAAAACATAATATTATCAAATATTCAATATTATAATGATGATTATTTCTTCGATATCAAATACTTTAAAATAAATTATAATTGTTTACATTTTATATTATAATACCAAATAAAATTTCATGAGAACCAACACATTTATTAAATTTACAAATATTAATGAAACCTAGTTGATAATATTTAAAAATATTTTTAAAAAAATATAAACGAAAAACAAATATTCAAATTAAAATATATTTTAAATGTTTGTTTACTTCAGTCTTTTAAATTCTAATGAATCTCTTTTTTATACACTAATAAAAGTTATAATACATCATTTGATCAAAATGATACAAAGAACAAATAATAATCATAATAAAAGTTTAAAATAAATTATAGTTTTTACATTTTAGATTATAATACCAAATAAAATTTCATGAGAACCAACACATTTATTAAATTTGCAAACATTAATGAAACCTAGTTGATAAAATTTAAAAATATTTTGAAAAAATATATAAAAGGAAAACAAATATTCAAATTAAAATATATTTTAAATGTTTGTTTACTTCAATCTCTTAAATTCTAATGAATCTCTTTTTTATACACTAATAAAAGTTATAATACATTACTTAATCAAAATGATACAAAGAACAAATAATAATCATAATAATAAAATTTTAACATAGATCTTGTATCTTTTGAACTTAAATTATGTTGGATGGTGATAAAAAAAATATTAATGACAATTACATTAAATTTTTATATTACAGTATGATTGATAATTAGTTTAAAAATAAAATTATAGTAACAAAATTATAGTAACAAAATTACAGTATGATTGATAATTAGTTTAAAAATAAAAAATAATTAAATAAAATATATCGAAATAGTATTCTACATAATGAAAATAAACAAGAAATAAAAATATTAAAAAATTAACAAATGTTTACAAACAATTTGAGAGATTATTGAAAGAAATCGCACAAAGGAAAACAAATGTATAATTAAGGATATTATGATAAGTTGAAAAATATCTTAGAGATCTAAAAAAAAATTTCAAATATTAACATATATACTCAGTAGTTGAGAAATAAGAAAAAATGTTTCAGTGAAATAAAAAAGTTATTCAAATGAAACAAAAACTAATAATAAGAATAATAAGTAAATGATTTTTTTATATTACCTAGTAAACGAAATGTTTGTGCTATTAAATATTTAAATTGAGAGTATTAAACATTTTCATGTGAGAGAAAAATATACATTAAATAAAAATATTAAAAAATAATAGAAATATTCAAATGTGAGACATAAAATTTTTTAATTAACATACATATTTATAACATAATTACATAAAGATTATGATAAGATGAAAAATATAATTGAAATGCGAATGAGTTTCATGACAAACTAAATAATTAGAATAAATAAAAAATAATATATATATATATATGGTTATTTAATTAATTAGGAAATTTTTAATAATTTAAACGGGGACGGGTAATATGGCGGGGATATGTACATCCCCATACCCAATTGAAAAAGTCGGAGATTCCCCATACCCATACCAGTCAATGCGGGGATTCCCCCTCAAAACGGGGACGGGTTCGAACAATACCCACGGGGATGGGTTTATTTGCCATCTCTAAATGTATATTTCATTGGAATAAGTTCAAATTTCTTTTCATATTGTTATGGTCAATGTAGTTAAACACCTTAGTGATCTTGTCTGGTGGGTTTGACTTTTTATGTTGTATTGGGCCTAGAGTCTTCCTTCATTTGTTGAAAGGTTCCATTTTTGGTGTAGTTTGTAATCCATATTAAGCTTGCTTTGTCTACATCATTAGGCCTAGTAAAGCTAGTTTCATCCTCTTAGTCTTATAACTAGTCAAGATACCTCCAATATCATATAAAGTGTTCATATTGACTTTGAGTCTCCATCATTACTAAGTATATAACCTTCTTATTAGATAAGTGTCATCATGTTGCTTACCATAATGAATCCACGACAAACAATGTAATTTGAGCCACATTACTTTGTCTTTCTAGAAAGTGAAACTTGAAACATATAGGTTATTTCACCTACCTAAACTCCTTTAGGATTTATTGGTAGGGGTGGCAACATGGGCCTGGCTTAGTAAGCCAGCCTGTAGGCCTGCCAAAAAAACGTAAGTCGGGTTAGGATGTGAGACCCCCCTTTCTCCACTAACCTTTTCTTGAAAGTGCACAAAAACAGTCTTACCAAGTCACCTTCCTTCTCTCAGTTTGCTTTCTCTGTACTTTCTCCCCTTCTCCAAACTGAGAGCTATGTCCATCATCTAAAATCACCCTTCCTTGTCTTGTGATAGCAGGCAAGCTTGAAGCCAGTGCAAGATCCTCCCACCAAAATAAACATCCTCCCCCTTCATGGAAGTTAGTTCTAGCTTCCAATTCCCAATTCCTGCAATTTTATCCCTTCTGGATCGAATTTAGGATCTCACCCCCTCTGTGGTTCTGCATTTCCAAATCATTAGGTGCTATGCAGTTGTGAAATCCTTTTTGTTAGGGGTTCTCTTCTTTGCAATCTAATATTGTCTAAGAGGTAAGGGAAGCTAACTATTTTTCTTATTTAATGATTGGATCATTCGTTGTGCTGAATTTGGATGTTGGTGTGAAAATTCTGGGCTTTGCATGTGGAAACAAATTGAGTACCTGATGTTTTCGCCCAAGCGAGTAGCTTCGCCTAAGCGAAAACACTAGAAACTCAAACCTGCTCTTACGCGAATCGTCTCCTAGATGAGCTAGTTTCGCCTAAGCGAACGACACTCTCGTCTAAGCGAACCAACTTAGCTTGAGTGAGAATTTGCTCAAATTTGGAGTTTTCCCTCTGTTTGGAGCCTCGCTTAGGCGAGAGTGACCCGCCTAAGCGAGATAGCCCTCTCGCCTGGGCGAGATCTTCTAGCTTGAGCGAGAACCACTGCAGAGTTATGTTTATTTCTCTATTTTAAATGGATGAAGTTATATTTAAATGAGATAATGTGATATTTGTTCATAATATGCTTGGATTGTTATGTCTAGTAGAATATGTGGTGAATTGTATGAAATTGGATTATGAGAAGTTGTGGGTGGACTAGGATTTCAAGGGAAATTCCAAATAGTATGTTAGTGTGTGTAAGGACATGAGGACTCCTGATTTGTTGGTATCCTGAAACTCCAATAATCATTCACGCTCAGATAGAGCAGAATGGATTATGTCGTGAGGAGTAGCAGGAGGTCCTAGTCCTTGGACTTGATCAGTCTTAGACGTGAAAGGGACTTACCTTGGGAGTGGTTGGGTGATAACCCCTTGAGCCCAAACTCTGTAGAGTTTGGGGACCGTCACTGGTGCACGCCACCTAGAGCTCCAATGTCTCTTACATAATCTGGATATTGAGTCTAGAGTCATGTATATGTGTTGTGTTGTGGTGGTTTATGTAATTCTGATGAAGGTGATAAGTTCTTGCTAGATATTCATAATTGAACTGCATGATTTCTCTTAATTAAGTTAGCTTACCCTTCTTGCCTGTGTTGTTCTCTTTGTATGTTCTCTCCTTGCAATGATCACCTGCTAATTGGTATGAGTAGAGAAAGATTCAGGTGAAGACACTCCCTTCTTGGACAGGAGTTGATCCGTGGTTTGGATGTCCAGCAGTAGTTGTTGGGTTACGTTTTTTTTTTTAGTTTTGAATGTATAAGTTAACTCTTCCTTAGTATGGGTTGTACATATAGTTATTGACTTATATGGTTATTTTTTGATGATTGTATCAATACTCTATATCAGTCTATTCCTACTATCTGCTTTGCAGGCTGACATAGATGTTATGGGTCAATTTTTTTTATTGTCCATCTCTTCATTCCGTAAAGGAGCCGAATGAAACAAAAGTTTCACGTTCAGTTTTGAATTAGAGACGTTAAATCAAAATGATGAAT
>Ga0214543_1002100_pt1 | contig 39156 bp, 16 predicted proteins | sample CNSS2metaG_FD_160094 | JGI IMG/M metagenome (GOLD analysis project Ga0214543, IMG submission 160094) | Root nodule microbial communities from cowpea collected in UCLA plant growth center, Los Angeles, California, USA - CNSS2 | ecosystem: Host-associated > Plants > Roots > Nodule | place: USA...
AAAAGTATCAGTCTTAACAATTTTGTTTCTACTTTTTTTTTTTTTTAATGAGTCCCTCTCCCTCACTCAATAATCCCCCAACACTGAGTCACTTTTGGGTGCATGCGTGGGAGGTTCAATGACAAAACATTCTAAGTGGCTAACAAAAGTAGTAACAAAAAAGTAGCACTGTAGCAGAGTCTTAGTAGGAAATAAAAATCCTCACACACACACACACAATCACAGAATCATTGGTTGAAAGCGAAATGGGATGAAAACCAAAACCCTACACAAACACCGACACCAACCTCAGCCACACCCAGAAAGAATCATGGGTTTCCTCTTAGTTTTCTTCCCAGAAGACACCATTGCTGCCAAAACGAACCTTCTCTCTTCTTCTTCTTCTTCTTCTTCATCTCTGAAGAGAAGCACCTCAAACACCATTCTCTCCAAAGCTCAATCCACACTCTCCATATGCCTCCTTCTCCTCTTCACCACCCTCCTCCTCTTCACCCTCTCTACATTCCAACCCTCCACCCCCCACAAACCTTCCACTCCCCACAACCCTTCAAACGACGCCGTTTCCCCCGCACTCCAACGCTTGGGCACCCTCTACCGCCGTGGCACCCGCGCCATGAACCACCTTCTCCTCTGTCACGTCTCCCAAGACACCCCTCTCCACCATCTCCGCCTCTTCCTACGACTCCTCCACCGCTCCGGCCTCACCTCCAAATCCGACGTCGTTTTCATCTTCCCCACTTCCTCACCCTCCTTCGCCTCCCTTCTCCACGAAGAGAACAACTCCTTCCTCTCCCTCGTCGCTCTTCATGCCCAGCTCAACTCCACCCGCCGGAGCCCACCCTCCGACTCCACCTTCGACGTCTCTCGCTTCCACAGGTCCCCCGGAAGAGGGGACTCCATCTGGGGGAGGAAAATTCGAAGCTTTTGCAATAGCTCCGAGAGTGAGTTCACTCGGCCGAGTTACGGCTCGGTGTTGAGTTTCGACGCCGACGAACTCGACCCCGAGAACTCTCTCGCTGGCTTCCTCGACCGTGTTCCACTCAGCTTACGACGCTGGGCGTGTTACCCCATGCTGCTCGGGCGAGTCAGGAGGAATTTCAAACATGTCATGCTCGTGGACGTTGACAGCGTGTTGATTTTTAACGACCCACTCGGGCGATTCAGGAATCGGAGTCCCGACTCGGTTTTCGTTTTCCCTAAACGCGGTAGGAACTCGGAGCGAACTCAGTCTCGTCGCGTTGTCAACTCGGCGGTTTTGATGGGCGGTGCTCGAGGGATCCGGCGCGTGTCGCAGGCGATGCTGGTGGAAATTGTGCGAGCCGCGGTGCAGGTGAAGAGGAAGAACTCGGTGTCGGACTCGGCCATTCTGAGTCAACTCGCTAGCAAGGAGTTCGTGTTGAAGAACGTTGATTTGATCGTGGCGAGCGAGCCGTTACCGGAACCGAGTCCGCTCGCATTTGACGCGACGTCGTTTTCGGATCATCTGATAATTGAACGGGGTGTGGGTAACTCTGATCTAAATTCCATTGTTAATAGCCAAATTTGTTCTTCTGTGATCGATTCTTTTGTTTATAGGGATTGTCAACAATTGGAAAAACTAGAAAAATAAAGACAAAATAGAAAAAAAAAAATTAAAAAATTCTTACATTGAATTTGCTTTCAAAAAAGTATAGTAGTTTTACGACATAAATTTTCTGACCATCTCTCCTCTGTTATAACAGTTTTGTTGGTTGTTGTATAACTGTATATTTATTTGTTCAAGTTTCCTTGTGGACCAGTGCTGAATCTGACCTTACAATAAACAACCCTGTAACTTCACTCGTGTCAATGTTACATCTGGCTTTTAAACTTTTTTATTAGTCTATCAATGGATTGTTTAAAAGGTTTAATTAGTTTAATGCTATTTATTTTTTATTTTTTATTTAGATGTGTTATTTTGGTAGTCGTTTTTAAAATTGTGTTATTTTAGTTTAAATTTTTGAATAAAATGTTTAAATCAAGTTTCAGACAAAAATTAATAAAATCGTTAACTTAATTCATAACTTTTATTATTAAATTTTAATATAAATATCAATACTTAATTTTGTAGGTCATTTTAAAAATTAATATCATTAATAATGTTAATAATTTTTTTGTTGAAAATGATTTTTAGAAATTGAGACTCAATTGATATTTTTTTAAAGACAGATATTAAACTAACAAATATAAAAAAAAGTAAATATCATCTGACTAATTAAATCTCAATTAAAATATAAAAATAAAATATAATTGTGTATATAACATGATAATGGAATCAAAATTATAAATTACCAAAACGGAAAAAGGAAAAAAAAAAGTTAATCATAGGTAAAATTAACATTTTTTTGTTCAGTTTTGTCTACTGTGAATTCTTTAACTACTTTCTGGAACATAATTATTAATGCTGTTATTGATAACTTAACAGCAGGAAAAAGTCAAAGCACTTATTTATGTGTGAGAAATGTGAATGGGGGCGTGTGACGCGTGCTCCTTTTGGGGGTTAAAGTCCAAAAGAAAGAGAAGAAAAAATGGAGTGAATGTGAGCGAGTGGAAGAGTAGTAGCTGTAAAGCGCGTTGATTGTGGCATGTGGTACTAATCTTTATGCCCACCCTGGTGATTAATAATTAATAGGTATTGTTTGGTTGTGAATTTTTGGAATTCGAGCTTTATAAAGCACAGAAGCCGCCGAAACGCGCTTTTAGACGCATTCTCCTCCTAAACTGCTTGGTCTGGCTTTTATGCCCAAACAAGGTCCACTGCTTGGAGCGGTGTAAAAGCGATAGTTTTGGGTTTAGTTTAATGAAAAAAGGTTATGGGGTAATGCATATTCTTAACTATTAAGAACCGATTAAGAAGATATATATTTATATTTTTGGTTTATAATTTTTTTAGTATGTATGACCTGATATCGCCATATTATTTATTGAGTGACTAAAAACACATATTACAAAAATATAATACAAGTGATTGCCTTGTCAAACTTCTAGATGATTTATACTGAATTGAAGAGAGAGATTTGAGTCTAAGACATGTTGGGTTTTGATTACGGACTAAAACCAAGAGTAAAAAATAAAAATGGTAAAAGAAAAAAATAATAAACCCAATAGAAAAAGTTAGAGAAGTTTTTTAGGTGAAATCTTAAATATATACTTTTTGTAATAAATGCGAGGGAACCAAAAGACCCTTTTATTGGACTAGACACCCCTAGATGACACTATTGTTGAAGAGTGGAAACACTTAATGCAGTCTTTTGATAAGAATTATTTCTCTATTATTTATCATAGATAGCTCTTTCTCTTGCTTCAAAAAGATTGTTCAACTTCTAGAATTTAGGTTGAGAACTTTGCTGGGATTCTCCATTATTTTAAGTTGACTTATGATAAATTTAATAATTTCATATTATTTAAGAATTAATATCAATTGTATCGTGGCATGAGTTTTAACTTCTAAAATAAACGATATCTCAAATAAGATAATTAACTTTAATGATAGTAAATAGTATCTCAACGAATTTAAAGTCAAAATAAGTCTATCAATTATATCATAGATGAAAAGATAAATAATTATCTGTGGAGACAGAAATTCTCAAAATCTTAATAAATATACGTAAACATATAAGTGTCATTGGAAGTGATACATATTTTTTAAATGATAAAATTAGAAAAACATATCAAGATTAGTGTGTTGTTATGGGTTCTAATTTAGTTATCTTATTTTTCTAATATAGGTTTTAATTAAATTTAGCTTTTATTTTGTCAATGGGAATTTTTGAATTATTTAAATTATTTAAACCTTTACCCTTAATTAACAATTCTAATTCCTTAAGTGAAATTAAAGCTAAATATACACTAAGATTAACTTTTTCTAACGAGAATGAACACCTTATAACTATTCTTAACTTCAATTTTTACTAAATTAGTATATCAAAACACACGTATACAAAAATTGATTTCTTAAATATGTATATATTGTTCCATGTTTTTTATAATTAAGCTAATAAACATATTTAATATTTCCATGGTCATTTTTGCCGATATAACTAGGAGTACCAACAGACTCCCATGAAAAAAAAAAATTATGAATACAAACTATTAAACATCTAATAAGAAATTATAAAATCCTATAAACCAATCTGGTCCAAAAAGAGTACTCCAAAACATAATTCGGAAATATATTTCCAAAATGATTATTCTGTAACATATGTTTCGAAATGGATATTTAAAAAATATATTGCACAATGAGCATTCCGAAATGCTTTTAGTTTTGTTTTCCCCTTTCTGAAATTTCCAATCCAGGACACACTCCTGTCTTCTAGCCGCCCAAACCCGCCAAAAGGAATAATGTAATTTTTTCAATTTCTATGAATAATTAAGCCAAACCATAATAATATATATGACTTTCTTCTAAAATCTAGTTAATTGAAAATTTTAAACCAGTTTGGTCACCATTTATTTTCGTATTCGTAGACAAATAGATATGTATCAAGTGTGATGTTAGTTTGACATTGACGATTCTCCCATTAATAAATTAGTTATATCATATTCAACAGCTTAGTAATTTAATGAAGGTAATTTAAATATTTTTTTAATATACCTCCTTTAGAGTAGTTCTAGTAACATTTAAAAGAATGCCCACATAAGTAAAATTCAAAATCAATTACGCATATTTAAATACGTTTTCTAAAGTAATATTTTTCAAACTTATACAATAAAATTTTATTTAAATTAACCAATCCTAGTAAACAAATTCCATTTTAACTAAACGAATGTACAATGTTATCCAAAATTCAAAAGCTCCAGCAATTAAATAATAATAATAATGATAATAAAGATAACATCATTTACATAATACAAATTAACTAAAAATAACAAACTTTTTTATGTTCCATTATATTGTGTTATAAGTGTAAAAGAAAAAAAAACAATACATATACACCCGCCTTTCTAACCAATGACAAATTATAAAGCAAATAGCACAAGATATATAAAATACAAACTTGAGAAAATAAAAGAATTGGACCTCACCACTGTCTAGTGTCTTCATTGCTACAATATGCAAACATTGCAAGAGGCAGCAGCGGCAATCTAAAAGGAGAAAACTAAAAATCACTCTCCATGCAGCGTCACATTCAAACTTGGACACTAACCACAGCTACGTCCATCATATAGGCCGAAAGCAAAACGCTATCATATGAACCCAAACTATGGTATATACCCAATAAAACCCTATCCAACAGATAAGAGCATTTTAAGATAACTGAGGAAAGCTATAGTAACAAAAGAAGCAGATTGCAAGTCTAGAACAATTCATATTTCTTTTTCAGAATGTCTTGCTTCCATCTTGGCAACTTATAAAATGCCTCTTTTTCCATTCCAAATATAGCGTTGAAGTCCTCCTCCGACAGATAGGCCTGACCAGTAAAAATTAACAAAGAAAAATGTTATTTCAATCTACGCATAAAATTAACAGAATAATATATCACCAAAGAGGAATGCAATTAAAGATGCCCTTTCAGGAGTTTTGATATATTATATCAATACAAATTTCAGGTAGGGGGCTTATATTTCAAATTAATTTTAATCTAATAAAAAAAAACAATAGAAAGCAACTAACCTCCCTCCGGTTAAGATCAACTCCAGGCAAATCATTAACAGATCTAGTCTTCAATTGCTCATAAGTAAACGTCCTTTGACTACCATCCGACTCCTCCACGATTTCTTGTTTTGGTTCCATATCCTCATTGCTAGCAGTTTCAGGGGCAAGTTCCTCTGTTGTTTCCTTGGCCTCTGCAACTTCTTCGACTTCAGAGGATTCACTCTTAGCTTCTGCAGCAAGAACTTGAACAAATAGTGTGCAAACGATCGTCAATTTTTTTTTAATCCAAAGCAGGCACTTAATAGTCCGGTTTCAAATAAGGGAAAGAAAAAACTTAAAAATTTATTAAATTGGCATGTGCTGTTTCTACTCTTAAGTCTGAAAAAAGTTTAAGGTATTTCAAGAATGTAGTACAATGGGTATGGTTGACAAACTTTTCAATACATACTTTTAGTAGAAGAAAATTAGATCATGCATAACTTAATTTTTACTTATTATTTTCTCCCCTAGAAGTGCCTTGTACAAAAGTTCATCCAAACATGTGTACTGCACAACAACGTTTCCACTACTTGTAGTTTACTAGCACGAGGTAAAGACAATTGCAGAATATACTACTATGATTAAATCATCAAACAAGAACATTATTAGAATTGAACAAAAGGATTTACATTCATTGTTCAAAAGAAAAAACACAAATATCATAGTAGGGGTTGTGAAATGTTTAACTTCGCAAACCCATTGAATTCAACATCACAATTAGATAAAAAAAAAACCTACTTTTCTTACCAGTGGGGCTATTTTCAGTGAGAGGACTACTGCTGGCCACAGGAGAACCATCGGGTGTTATTATCTTCTTTTCAGCAGTAAGAACTTGTGAAAGAGCAGCCACTGCTGCAGCTCTTTGTGATCCTTGACCTTTTCCGGATGCCTTTGGAGGAGTTACAGGCTTTGTCCCAGATGATGAATTAAATGCAGAGTTCAAAGCAGCTAAAGCTTCTGCCCTTTGTCTTGGTCCTCCTTGGCTTAACCCATTCAATCTATCTTGTGTCTGAAAGAACACACAAGATTAATTAGTTCCCTGATGATAATTGACCAGAAACCAGATTACCAAAACGAACAGAAACCACAAAGAGCACATGTGATCCCCACTCGGGGTAATTTTATTGAAGTAAATCCACTCTTAATTTATTCTCACTTATCCATTCAGAGCAAAACGAATTCTAAAACTTCACCTGTTTAACTTCCAATAACAAAATAAAGAGAATGCTATTTAATATTCTCTATTTGTTATACTGAATTATCAACTAATCTACTTTTGGTTTAAAGATCATTGACTATAAAGGTACTCGATCATCTATAGAAGTAACCATACCATACTGGGTGCTTTCTCAGATGATGAACTAAATGCATTGTTCAAAGCAGCCAAAGCTTCAGCTCTTTGTCTTGGTCCCCCCAGACTTGACCCATTTGACTTATCCTATCACCAGAATCAACAAAGTCTCATTAGACAGTAGAGGAACATACAGCATACTAATTAATGCCAACATCCAAATCAGGCATGATATTTATTGCACTGAAAAAATTGCATCTGCACAAACCTATACAACCCATAACTTGGAAAAATAAATATTTATTTATACAAAAGCAGCATGGGTGGGTTAAATATTAGTAGTTGAATCTTTGCATGTAAAAAACATTGCTTATACTCAAGTTCTTTTTAAGTTGGTTTCGATAAATATGACACAATAGTCTCTAAAGTGGATTAATTTGCATGGTCCAAATTTTACCACATAAAAATGAGAAATTGAGCCATACCTCGACAGCATGGCCAATCCCAAAGAGTAGCGCCACCTTTTTCTGAAATGAGTTCCCCTGAACCTGCACAGTAAATTTATTTTGGTAAGTCTCTCAACCGCAACACACATAGACAGCACTAACTAAACTTCTTCATACATGGGAGCTGTACTATGTTATATTCAGAACTTTAAGAACCCTATCAACAATAACAACAATCACACGGAATATCACTAAACTTGCTAGTAAACCAATAAAACTGTCCTCTTCTCAACCAGCAAAGACATACAAAATGAAGCTAAATTAAACGAGTGAAAATGATTAATTTTTCAAAGAAAATACATAACACCTCAAACTGAAAAAGGGATAATTTTGTGTTAAAGTACATACCACAGCTTTTGCATGATCCCAAGAAAAGTATGTTGTGAAAAAGCAAGGTTCATTCCCCTCTGTTACTTTAAACACTGGTACATGTGGAGATAGTCCCTCCAGAGATGCAGCAATATCTATGTATTTCTGAAGGAAGCATTCGAGTATGCATCAACAATTTCAAGCAGAAGAAAATATACAAAATAAAAGCCATATGCTTTTTAGCATGTTACCTGACCAATTTCAAAAGCATTTTGCTTTTCTTTTGGGTCCACAGAATAACCGACCCAAATAAACACTTCTGCGTGTGTGTCAAGTACAAGGATATCCTCTGGAAGCAGGTCATCTTGTGAGAAATTGTAAACTTCCTCTACCTGCAGGGTAAAATTTAAGAAAACTAATTAGAATACATTCAGAATCTCCTGTCCTCACTGTATACAAATTTCATATAAATATGGAAAAAAAATTAATGAAGGTGCAGTAACAAAGCTCACCTTGAACTTTCCTGGTGGACCCACAATGGAAAAACAGAAATGGTCAGTGTATCAATCAACAATATGCAACTGCATAATAATATTATATAATTATATAATAAGTAACATGACAAGAAAATGTTACCTTTATTAAATGATATGCCGAACAAATGTGGATCTCTGACAACTTCGTTAACAACTTTCTTGCTGGTGTAAGCTTGTTTTCCTCCTAGTGCAGACCAGAAAGCTGAGCTTTCTGTTCCTTCTTTAGCATGCTTTAGAGTAACTCCAGGCTGAATACCGACAGTTTTCTCGTGAGAAAATAATGTATATAGCAAACCTACTATTAACTCTATCGTCATGTTAAGCAAACAACTTAGTTTGGATGGAGGTAAGAAATAATAGAAAAGCATGTCGGTTTAGCCTGCTTATATTCAAATTCAAAATAGGTACCAAAGGGACCAACAGAACGTTCTGACCTGCGAACTAACCTTTTTTGCTCCCCCTTACATTTATAGGATTTTCTTAGTCTTTCCAATATGTTCAATATCTTTTTTTTTAATTTTAATTCCTACAAATATGCCATTTTTAACTTTGGTCCCTTACAAATATATCATTTTTTGTCTTTAATCCTTAAATATGTTATTCTTTTGTTTCGGTCCTTGATGACATCATACACTGATGTGGCACTTTTGGTGACATCATCATTACGGACGTGCAAATTTTGCTTATATGGGATGATATGACATCATCAACGTTAATTTTGACATCTAGAATTACGGCAGGTACTACCTAAAAAATGTGCTAATGCTAAAGTAAAATAAAATAAAAAAAACCAAAAACAAAAAGACCACAATTTATCAAGGACGGAAAAGACATAATTGGGCCTAGAACTTACACCCAACGACATTTTTATCCTCTAAAAGATTTTATTGTACAGCTACTTTGTAAAAGAAAAAGAAAACAAACACGTATCCAGCCTCAATTCTATGCCACACAGCCACAATTTTGATACATCAATCAAAATAGTGATCTGAACTTCAAAATGAAGCTCTCTCAACTCATGATACATCCCTAGGGGCATATTGTGTGTCCATACCACTCTATATAAAGAAATGAGAGTCTTCCGGTTCCAAGATAATGAGGAAAGACGGATCTTTAGCAATTACTATAGACTCAAACAAGTTTAAATTGTACAAAATTGAGAATTGGGAATTGTTTAAGCTGTAAAATTTTGTGGAAGTGCTTCAATAATTTTAAATAAGACCAAAAACCTAGATCCCAAGACCTTACCCTTAAAAATTCAGCAACCTTTGCTGCTAGCTGTTGCTGCTCAAAAGAACACTGATTCCCATGCCAGATAAAAACTGTAGAGCCAGACTGCAGGACAAAACTCTCAAAAGAATTCAATGATGACGGCACCTGTATAAGAATGACATAATTATGAAGGACTGGGAAAAAATATGTTCTACAAATATACATAATGGAGAGGAAAAAAGTAAATATTTTGATGGGTACATACCGCATCAACTTGTACAGATTTATTGTTATGAATAGAAGTTCCACCCATTCGAATAAGTGCAATACTCTCTGATGTGTATGTCTCATCTGATGCATCTTTGTCTGCTAATAAATTCTTGTACCCGGAGCTCAATCCTCCCTAAAATACGTGTATGTCATAACATAATTAGTTTTTTTTTCTAAGACATACTGTATATTACTTAAAGCAACATATAGTTCTGGTCATGATACCTTAAGTATCACCATTGGTTGGAAAATAGCAACAAATTGTGGTGGCTCTTTGCCTTCAAATATGCGACCCTGAAAGAAACTAATGTGAATTATACACGTTTTCCATGCAACATACTCAAATTGACACTAGTGTTTACGATACCTGTACAGGTCTACCCTTTAATGAGGAAAACATTGTATTGGCCAACCGAGTAGCAGTTGTCTGGTCCTCCTGAATAGTAAATTTAACCAAAGGTCGAAGCATTCAAATTGAATTAAGTAGGGATAAATAATTATGAAACAAATAATAGGTACTGAAAAGCAATAATTATTTTAATTGCACATAATGATTTATGACAAGTTATACCTTCAAGACGAAATAAATCTCAAGTAGTTGACTAATAGGTGATTACTCATTAACCACTTTTTGAACAATGTTAATCAGTAAAGTTAATCAGTAAACCGGTCAATTACCCAGTGTTCCAGCACTATTCCTTTCCTAAAGAAGGAGAATTAAATAATAGTTACCATATATATAAGGTGTGTGTGTGTGCCTAGCATGCACTACTGCGTGAACACATGTATGTATATGTAAATATATATATAGTTGAATATAATTTATCCAGGTATAGATTGTTTGATATGGAATAACTTTACAGATATAGATTATGGTAACTAACAGAGTATAGTTTGATCACATGAATCCAAATATATCCTGCCAAGACACCAATAAATAAAGCTAAGGCTTTGATATTCACAACGTCAATCACAGCCAAAAAATTTAAACCGAGTTAAATAACAAAAACATGTTTTCCTATACATCCAAATTCTAGTTAAGTCCTAATAGTGTTTGGCACTGAAGATAGTATCAAATTGAAACTTTACAATCCTCACAATCACAATGAATCTAGATCTCAAACTGAAGGACATAAATTACCTCAATGCTGTCTTTACCAAACCAACAGCACAAGAAGAAGTCTTCTTTCCTCTCACCGGTATGATATGTGTACAGTACAATATAACAATCTCCACTATAAAATTTACCAATCTCCTCCTTTGGCAATGCAGTCTTGGCATCTCCATTAATTCGCCATACCTAAAAATTTAAATAATATTACATGTTCAGAGGTGTAAATTAATCAAGCCAGGGAAAGTTTATAAAGGAAATTATAACCCCCACCTCTATCTTCCCACCTCCTTCAAGCAAAGGTGGAATTGCCTCATTTACAGGGGTATTTTTGGCCATTCCTTTGACACCCATACCTTGTTGCTTAAGCAATGCTAACAGTGCATCAAACAGCACACTTGTCAGCATGGCTTATCTACACAAAATGGCAAGTCAAAATACATGAGAGAAGATATGATATTCACCTGCAACTTTTCCTCTTCCTTCCTCTGCATTGGTATTAGCAGATCCAGATGGCCAAGAATCAAAGTTGGACTTAAATGAATGTGTCTCGTAACCTTGAATAATCCTGGTTATCCTAGTAGATTTTGGCCTATTTTGGCTTGTAACAAACTCCTGCAGATATTCATAAATTAATGGTCCACTTTTAACTAACAAAGAGATGGATTCTGTAAGAAATAGATTCTAGAATGGCATTACCTCAACAGCTTGGCAGGCTGCTTTTCGTTCTTCTACTTGAGTTACCCGACCAACCCAGACAAATACCTCAGCACCACAGTCCAATAAATAGCATTTGTTGTTTTCCAACAATGATTTAGACAGTTCACCTTCCACGGGCGTAACCTCACCATTAGCAATACTGGAAGGAGAGTGCATAGGGAGTTAAGTCCTCATTTTAGTTATCAGAATGAAGCATTGTCAACAATCATAATGCTAATCAACACATGATGATGCCAACATTTCTTCCAGGTCAAAAAACTAAAATTAATGCACACATATAGAGCAGATGAAGCATAAACTTCATACGAATTTATATTGATAAAATTACTATCTCATACTGCTCAATACTCCACCAAACACCTCAATCTACTCAATGTAGCACTGGGGCTCTCCGTAATACTAAATCCTATCATAACACCATCCCTAAAACCCAACATATCTCTGGGTCACTCTACAGTACTTCATTATGTCATACTTCATTCAACATCCTTGTGCGTGAGAAACCTTCAAAATATCCCTTTGAGACCCTAACAACCAGCTCTAATATTGATAAATGAGCGCAGTAAAGGACTTAATACTCTATTGAATCTCTAATACTACTTAAAGTGCGATCTAGACCCCCATAATACCCAAGTCACTTTCATTAAATATTTTAACTAATACGATGATAATATTAAGGTGAGCACTAACACTTAAATACTGTATTTAGTCTCTCATACCACTTAATGTGGGATTTCTACATCCTAAAATACCCATGTCCCCATCATTAAAAATTTTAATGAGTATGATGATAGTGCTATTTAACGGAAAAAAAATTGCTGTCCTCATTAAAATTTAATAAGCAGCAACAGAAAGGCATATTCATGCATCAGGTAGAATTAGAAGAATTAAAAAACGTCCATGATTTCAAACAAAATCTCATTTGACACAAATACACAGAAATTGGGTGTAAAACCTATGCATTGACCAAAAAATGGAATTGGGCTCTATGAGCCAATTGTCAATAAATATATCTACAACAAGATCCTTTTGCCAACATCTCTAAAACTTTTATCTGATTTTCTAATCCCCTTCTTAATAGGAGTGTCTTCCCCTATATTCATCTTCAGCGTTAGGTTTCTATCAGTATTCTCCTAACATAGATGAAAACAAGAGCATACGGTATCTTAATAATATTTTTTACAAAAATAAGGTAGTATACCAATTAATTATAAATAACTTTTCTAATTGTCTTTGATACTTGCACATCAGATGATTTACTGATTTAAAAATAAAATATAGTAGCTGAAAATTCATTTGTTTTGATGGTATTATTTTGTCTTCGTTAAAAAATGACCAAATACATCTGTAGTTGTATAACCTTCTCAAAACAGATGCATGGAGTGGAGGAAGGGCAATAGGGCTTGAGGAGCATAAAACCACCAATTAATTATAAATAACTTTTCTAATTGTCTTTGATACTTGCACATCAGATGATTTACCGATTTAAAAATAAAATATAGTAGCTGAAAATTCATTTGTTTTGATGGTATTATTTTGTCTTAGTTTAAAAAATTACCAAATACATCTGTAGTTGTATAACATTCTCAAAACAGATGCATGGAGTGGAGGAAGGGCAATAGAGCTTGAGGAGCATAAAACCAACATACCTATAAAGCTGAGCAGGAATTGACTCTGGAATAACATCATCCTCACTGACTACCTTCTTCCCAATGGGAGCAAAACCACCAAAGAGGACCCAAAACTCACCTGAGTCAGACTCTGTGTCTAACTTACCATCATCTGAAAAGTGGAGTAGTTTTTATTAAGCAAAAAACTAAATGAAGTGCATCTGATGAACAGAAGTACTGAATTATGTAATAGGAAAATTTCCCTTACCAACAATTGCAACATCACATTTCCCTTTATGATATTTTTCTTTAAGGAATTGTATAACTTCCAAAGATTTGGCTCTTTCCTGAATATTGGAATTTGCACCATTGAACTGGTATATCTTATTCTCAGTGTCGACTATGAATACATCATCATGATTCAATGAAGACCTTGCAAAAGGGATCTATCAAAAAGAAAAATGTTTAACTGCATGTTCTCCAAATTAATGAATTTAATGAAAATAGAAAACTATACCTGTCTTAATCTAACAACTCTTTTCCCTTTGCATACATACAAACGTGTTTCAAACTCCTCTTCTTCAGGTTTTGTAAACCCAGATGCCACACCACCCGCTAATGGTATTATACATGGTTTAAAGTATGACAAAAACTTGTCAGATTCATGACCTTGGATTTCCCTGTGCTGCACTGCACGGCCTCCAAGAGCAGCATCTAGTTCAACGGTTTTAATGGCTGCAGTTCCAGCCTCATCCTAGAAGTGAAATCAGTGTCAATCAAGACTATTATTCTGTCAAAAAGATATTTATTGGTTTATGTATTTCCAAACAGATGTAAACCATGTTCAAAATATCTCAAACATCAAAATATTTTAAAAACAAGACGGTTAAAACACCTTGGAATAGTTAATTTTCAGAAAAAAAAAAAGAAAAAAAACTCAAAATAGTTAAATTTTAAAAAGGCACAACTCTACAAGCTTCAGTATTTTACCCACCTCTTCATTTAAGGAGGGACAAAAAGTAATTTAAGATAAATTTGGCATGATTCAGGATGGAGATGGAAGAGGGCGAAAGTTCAAACTTACCTGACTTGTATCTTTTCCAATCCAGAAATGTAAATCATAAAAATAACTGCCACTTTTGCCTTGAGTTGTCTGCATAGGCACATAGAACGATTGCTCAAAATATAAATGAAAGAAAAAGATAACAACCTATATTTCACACGTAAAGAAATTATGTGATTGTGCGGTTTCCTTATACATCTTGTATATTGTATCTAATCTAACACTGTGGATTATCATCTACTTTAATATTCACAGAATGAAGTGAGTCATTTACAGCATTGCACAAAGGGTTAAAAAAGATCAACTATCTCCAAAATATCCAGCCTTATCACCAAACTGCAACACCACATACACTTGCAAACATATCAATGTTCCAAGGTAATATCGGATATAGTACATACCTGCAAGATGATATAAGAATCTCCCATGTAGAATTTTCCATGCTCAGATTTGGGCAAAGGAACTGGCTGAAAATTCTCAATCCTCCATATTTCAGTTCCTCTACAGAATGTCAAGTTTCAAACTCTCAAAGCATATAGTACATTCAATATGTAAAAAATAGGATGAATGCTAGACATAAAATTATTAATGTCTAAATCCAACAGTATTCAGGGTAAAAAGTTCATGACATGGAACCAGAGACTCTATAACCTTCTGGTCCAAAGTCTAATCTTTGCTGTCCATGATTCTTATTGATAAAAGTTAATTTCAACATAGACCAAGGTTAGGTTTATGATAGTGAATCAAGTAGTGTTTATAGCTGAATGGTTCAATTATTCTTTCTTATATTTTACTCCTCAACTTTACTTTAGTGATAAAGAAAAAGATATATATATATATATATATATATATATATATATATATACACACACACACACACATATATATATATATATATATATATACATATATATATATATATATATATATATATATATATATATATATACATATACATATATATATATATATATATATATATATTCCTTATTTTTTTATAAATCAAACCCTTTACTAAAAGGATACACTCTTTGACCAACTCCCTGAAATGCAGGATCCAAAACTTTTGCTGAGCTAGACATGGCTCAAGTTCCTTCTAAAGTATCCTCTCTCTACAATGTGAAGGTAATCCACTGCATGAAGAAACCGATGTTAACAAAAAAATAAGAACAAGAAAACCATTCGTCACTATGCACATAAACATGTAGAGAACATCAGGCATCAAAAACCCTCACTTTCTTAAACATAAAATAGTTTTCTGTATCTTTCAACTATCAACCATAGCACGGGCTGAAAGATTTTCCCGTTCGTTCTGGAAGAATAAATCATAGAAAGATTTTTCCCCAAATTCCAACTCTACTTTTAGGATAAATTGTGCTACTATGTCTTCTCTACCACATTATGCACAAATAGCAAAAATATTGTATGTTAATTGGAAAATGACTAAATCAAGGAAAAAGAGTCAACTTTTGGGTCTCAAGTCACAAATTATACATTTAAATTATTCTAGAAGACATGATGAAACAAAAATATAGATGGAACAAAAAATCCAAACATCCACAAAATGTGGCCACCTTTCATATTCACCAATATCCATAGGCATTATGGAAGTTTCATGTCAGGCATTGACAATCATAAATTTACGCTAGAGATTGGAACCTAAGGAGGAATTAGATGGATATCGGTCCAATAGGTGGAAGCACACACAAATCCATCCTGCTTCTACAAGGAGATATGTTGAGATCAACAGATCTACATTCAGGTTCAAACCAAACTTTGGGATTCTAAAACTAAGTAGTCCAACCAACTGAACTACAGACATATATTCAAACAAAAGTAAGCAGAGAGATGCTTGAATTAAAAATATATAGAACAGGACCTAAATTTGAACACATTGAGACCCAAAAGAACTCAAATTTGGTTTATTATTAAGTCAGAAAAAAAAATGTTATCGATAATATAGGAAAAAAAGTATGCTTCACATAAGGTTGTGGTAAAGCATGTTTGTTAAAATGTAGTAGATGGTAATTTCAGAAGTTGTCTAACTAAAACTCCTCTACAAGAAATATTTCAAATTTTCTAAAGAAACAACTTGTCCTTGTTATATGAATGCATACATACATACATACATACTTGCATACAACACATAAACACACCCAGAAACATAAGATAACCAAACTTATATACATTCTATTTGGATTGGAGTCAACCTAGTTTTTTAGTTGACAAAAAACTGAATTCACTGTGCCCGGGGTTCTATAACAAAAGAAAGCAAAATAATAACATGTAAGGCAAGAAGGATAACTCTAAAATGTAAACAATTTTCAAGCAATGAGAATGCATTACTCAGGCCGCACAGATTTTTAACTGCTTTTCAGCGAAGATCACAGTTTGCAATTACAGTGACCTAAATATGTCATCATTTTAAATTTTTCAGGCTATCACAAGTCCAAATTATCTTCCATAACAAGGTTTGGCCAATCATTCTATTCAACAACATCATATGTCTTGTCAATATTCTCAAGCAATGTTTGAGATGGAAAAAAAAAATTGAAGTCATCTTTATCTTAGAAAAATCTCATTGGTATCTGATTTAAGCATCCATGATTAAGCAGTTATCAGCAACATATTTCATCAGCTTCAGCATTTCTCCACCATCACAAATCACAATTCAACAAATGATATCATCAATTACCAATAAAGGAACGGTATTGTTTTCTCTTATTTTTATCTTCTTTATGCAATCGTAAACCAATTAGCATTTGCAAATTAATATTAATATGCAAAGGAACACTGTCCCATAATTGCACTATTTTCACCACAGATTACTTCTTTGACCAATGAAGCAACAAATTCCTCGTTACCAGAACAACCATCTATGACATTCATGTCCCAGGCTTCCCAGTTCTCAAATTAGGCTGATACTGTAAACCAAGAGCAATAATACCACCTTAGAGTGCTATCGCTGCAAACCGCAAAGATTTCTCCGAATAATTTATCTTCTACAGCTTTCTCCTCCATAAAACTTCTCTCAAATAAAATCAAATCAATAATAGCCAACTCGGGAAAGCATTCCATTGTTTGCCAAAACCAGAGAACCTATATAAGATTACACTCACGGCTATGTAATTGTAAAACCGTGGAAGTTTGAGCACTGAGTTGATAGGCCTTGAAGCATCAAACACCAATTTAAAAAGAAAAAAACGAAGGATTTTAAACTTAGAAACGCCAATTACGTTAGACTTGAATACTAAGATCCACCAGCACCGGTCATCTAATATTCATTTCATTTTTTCATTTCTCCTCTCAAATTAAAAGCAAACAGAAAAAAAAAAAAAAAAAAAAAAAAAAAAAAAAAAAAAAAAAAAAAAAAAAAAAAAAAAAAAAAAAAAAAAAAAAAAAAAAAAAAAAAAAAAAAACACGCGAATTTTCCAAAGCTTCGAAACACAACCAAAATCGAAAATCACAACAGAAAAAAGCGAATCGCCTAAAAGAGAAAGCAAAATAACGACGAAAATTCAAATACCGATCCAAAACCAAAAGAAGAAGCACAACACAACGAAGAGAAATACACACAGATCACCGCACACGAAACTCGATAAAATTCGAAAACAAAAGAGAGCAAAGAAGGATTAGGATAACACAACAACGGCGACGAAGAAATAGTAAGATCAGCGGTTGCAAGTGGTGTAAGAGAACATGGAAAATTTGAATTAACCGACGCGAAATTCAACTGACGTATATACCTGAGATCTCAACGGCGATGATGAGGTGGAGAGAGACAGAGTAATATAGTTTGAAAAGAAAGTGAATTATTGCTGTTTCTGAGCGCGGTCTTTCTCTCTCTAACTTTTGAGGCTTTTGAGATTTGCAATTCAGAGAGAAAGAGAAGGAGTTGCAGGGAAAGAAGAAAAGAAAAAAAAGTGCGTCGTGTGTGGATGAATTATGACAACGATGATGATGGAATAAAGGGCGGTGAGATGAACAGAATGGGAAGGGAAGAAAAAAATAAATAAATAAATAAAACAATAAGAGAGAGAGAAAACGAAAGAGGAAGAGAAAGAGAAGGAGAAGGGTTATTGTTATCTTTGTTGTTATTTGTTAAGACAAAAATTAAGGCCATGGTACGTGTACAGTGCCACCGTCCATGTTTCTTTCCTTTTTCTCTTTGCTTTTCTGTAAGAAATTAGTTAATTAATTTTTGTGTGTTTTCTATCATTTCCGTTACAACCAAGATTCGCTCATTCCATTGCGCCTTAATTTGTTGTAATGGATAAATCAAAACGTGCACTCTAAATTTAGTGTTAGGAAGATAAATAAAGGAAAAAAAAGTGAAACAACAGAAACCAGTTGATACAGGTAAGATGAAATTGATTACAAAATTTATTAATTCTGATGTGTTTTTTTTTTCTTGCATCAAAAATTGATCATTTGTAATCAATTTGAATAAATAATAAATGATTTAATTTCGATAAGTATATATAATTAAGTAGAATATATGCTGATCTAAATTAATTAAATAGATAAGAAATTTCTCTGAATGTTTTTGCAGTGAGAAGTTACATCAAAAGTTTAGTATGTTTGTGACTTAAAAGCATATCCAATTCGCAATAAGACATGGGAGTTCTGAAAGGCGAAATGGTCCAACCTTATGCGATTGGGACTCTTGTGTATAATGTTTAACTTTTTTAATATAATTATTATTTTATATAATAGATTGTGTATAAGTGTATAAGGATATGGATAATCGAATTATATTTATTAAAAACGTAGATTACATTAACTAAACTTGTCTAAAAAAAATTCAATTTAATTTAAACTACAATTTTTTAAGTTAATCTTATTCATTTTTCAGGGTTTTCGAACTTAGACATGTATCACTTTATTAGCTTTCCTCATAAGAGTGTTTTATTGTTCGGACATTAATAAAACTAAATGACTTTAATATGTTTATTATGTTCAAATTTTTTAATATATATATATATATATATATATATATATATATATATATATATATATTATAAAAGGATTTTCCATCTTTTTTATTTTTGTAATATAAAAATTGTATTATGCTAATTCTGACATTGTGATTAAATAAGAGATTTTACCATTTTAATATATTCAAATATATTTTAATTGATTTTATTTTAAAATTAGGTATTTTTAATATTTTATTTAGATAAAGTAATTCCAATTTATTAAATTTTAATTTTTTTTACTTAGATAAAATATTTTAATTATCATCAAATATGAAAAATTATTCAAATATTAAATAATTATTAATAATTTAAAAATATTAATATTAGTGGGTTTTTTTTATTCTGGTTTATGTTTTTTCAAAGTCTATTAGGATTTTTTTTTTAAGTGACATTGACACATTTTTTATCCACTTTATGCGAAAAAACCTCATCTTATGGATAAACATAACAAAAGAATAATAGTCATTTTAACTACAATCAAGACACGTATCAATTGCAAGTTGTTGTTCTTAACTTCTATGGATTAATAAGCAATTAAAAGAATATAACATTTACGATCATAATATAATAATTTTTGTAATAATAATTTTGTCATCAATCTTTTCAAAAACCGCACATTTCATTTAAATGTCAAATATATCTAAATCAAATATCATTCATATTTAGAAACGAATTGTAAACTTAAAGTTTGTATTAATAAAAATTATCTTTCTCAAATGTTAACAAAAACATTTCATAGAAATTAATTTATGAAAAATTATACCTTGACTTCCATTCATTAACTTTCATCTTCTACTCCTTGACGTGGATTAGTGTGGATCATTGATTAATATATATGTTGGAAGTCTCATATCGACTAGAGATAAGGTCAATCCACACTATATAAGTGGGTGCAATCCTCCCACTTCTAACATGGTACCTCGGTGTAAAAGAGTGTGTTAAAAGTCTCACATCAACTAGAAATAACCGCTAATGAACCATCTACTAATTTTTTGTCCCACGCACACTATCAATATACCTCGGTAATAAAGATGGGTTTAAAAAAAATGAAAGTTATCATTCTCCGTGTTGCCAAATATGCTTTTGACTCCTATTTGTATAGATGTTAACCGATAGCATAGAAAACCATAGCTTGAATATTTGGTTAATAAACAAGACACGTAAGTTTTGAAAGAAACTATGAGGTGTGTCTCTAAATATAAGCTTAATGGTATTTAGGACTTGACCATAATTTTTTTTATTCAAGAAAAGGGGTGGATGAAAATAACAATGAAGAAAAAAAGGTAGGAGTGGGCACCACGAAAAATAAAAAATGAATTAAGGTTGCAAAGAGAGTGTGCCTATTTTTTGAAGATAACAGGTGAACGTGAATAATCAAATTTAAATGTCAATTAATGCGTATTTGATTGACTAAAGACTGCTTAATTATATGGTCAATGTATTAAATTCAGAACATTCTTTAATAGCACTGAACCAAACCACATCCTGTCAAATGTGTTCAATGAATCATCATATTGAAAGAGTGGCATAAATGGTCCATGGCCTCAAAAAGTTTAAAATTAAGAAAACCCTAGTAAGCAACTCATTATTTTATATATTGAAAAATATAATTGGTAACTTTTATGTGTTATATTATCATTAAGCAAGTTATATTTGGTTTAACTAATACGTTTTTTTTAAAAAAAAAAAATCAACAACTAAAACTTTTATATTTTTTAATTTAGACTTATTATTGCATATAATATTTATAATTTTACAAGAAGATAGAGTATTGTTTTACTTTTTTAAAATGTGAAGAAGTCAATTTGGTGTTTTCAACTTTGTGCATATTTCGAGGATTGAATACAAAAAAGAGGTCTTTGTTCAAAAGATTTATTCATTGTTCAAGTTAAGAAATGTAGTAAAATAATATAAGGAATGACTTAATATTGAGCAACTATGTATATACGGGTTTTTGGATCTTAAATAATAAGAACGAGTAATGTGAACTATATTTGATTATGATTAAGCACTTGAATATTTACTTTCTATCTTTAATCCAATACTCGACTTTTGAATCAATGAGTAACTAGTAACATTTTTCAATTTTGATATCCATAATAGTTAGATTAATTTTAATTCGATTATTTCCCAAGTAAGTAGGTCCATAAGCTTTCAACTTAAAATACAAAAAAAAAAAATTAAATAAGTATGGAGAGGATTATTTTCACATTATGTCAACCTATTGCAATAGGTCTAATAAAGTACAAAAAAAAATTAAGCTTTATAATAATTTTAATGAGATTAAGCTTTTATTTTTGTTTATTTTTATGAATAATCATTAATTTGTCTTTTATATTGAGTTCATATTTAAGTAAGTATCATCTGTAAGTGTTTCGCGTGTTTCTTTTAAGTGATTTCTGTATGAGTGCAAGCGATCATTTAAGTGATATACAATCTTAAGAATCCTCACATAATGAAGGAAATGTGTGGATAAACATAGTAGATATTGTATGTTTTTACGAAATAATCCTACATCAGTAATCATAACTTCATATACCACTCTTCCTTTTGTTTTTTACTCTTCATTGTGCCCATGACTCTGCATGGCATCAAAAGCAGTGAGGGCTAGAATTCATGCATGAACAAAGAGATTCTTGACGAATATTGACTGAACATAGATAATTATGATCGACTAATTTATTTAAATGTGGGTTTGATGCAACGTTTATTTGTGAACGATGTTACATAGCTGTGTTGGTGTGAGTTGTGGTTATCTAGCGGATTGTACCCAACTTGTTGAAGTGCTTTATTTGTGGTATACCCTTGTTTGAGGTGAGAATGGAAGTGTTATAAGATATAGAGGTAGAAGGATTGCATGAATGGTAGGAGGAATCAGTTCTCATGTGAGGGAACCAATTTTGATGCACGTGGAACCAGTTCTTTAGTGGGGAATGAATGAGTTTTTGTGTGAAAGGCACATGATGAGTGGTTATGAGCAAGTGCATGGGAGGTCAAAATGGTAGTGGGATGAAAGATAAGGTTAAGGGTGCATGAGTGGTATGAAAGAATCAATTCCATGAGATGGAACCAATTGTGTTTGGTCGTTGCATGTTGGAACTTATATATGTTGGTATGGTGGGTGGTTTTCGCTTGACCTAGGCAAATCCTGGATGGTTGTCTAAAACAATTAGTGTGGTAAAGGAAAATGTTTATGGTGGTGAAACTAACTTAGTCTTGATGAGGGAATCACTTCATGTTTAACATTGTTGGGGGGATTATTCTTATCAAGGAACTGATTCTCATACATCCAAATCCATTAATTTGAAAGCATTTTTGTGTTTTGTGTTGCGGGTACTGGTTTCAGTGGAGGTGGTTTATGTTGAGCCATTGAGGTAGGTTCTTGTCGATGTTTGTTGCGGTGACGTAACAATGGGGTGGTTCATTTTTTGTGTTATGGTTTGGGTATAAGCATCCCAATATGTGTAATGTGTTACTATGATTGGATGACTTTTCTTTTGAATAGATACATAATGAATGGAGAAAAGAACCTTGCATTAGATTCCTCTACTAGGATTTGGGAGTTTACGAGATGGATTGAGGACATGGACAAAGGACTTTTGAATGTTACGGTAGACGATGCTCAAATATGTAACATGATTTACGATAGTTGGACAACACATGCGTATACTAATAGTTGAAAAATTAACAACTAGAAGGAGAATATTTTGATCTTAACTAGTATAAATACATTGTGTCAATCTTCTCTTTCTTTATTATATTTTATTATCTACGGTTACATAAAAAGAAAGTTTTTTAATTAAGCGTAAAATTTTGATAAAATTTTTAAAGTATTATTTTTTATTAATTAAAATAATTTACCTCCTATTGATTTTTTTTCCACACACAAAGATTCCACTGTGCGATTCTAACATAACAAATACTATATCACCTTTACATGCAATTTTTTTTTACAGAGTTTGACATTATTTTCCCTCTATGTCCCTTTAAATAGTTTATGTTAAGCATATCACTTAACCATTTGTACTAATAAATTGGATTTCTTTTTCGGTGTGAAAGTTTGTTTCTAAAAATAAAAGATAAAAATGCACATAGTAAAAAATTAAAACAAAATTAAAAAAATAATAAAATAAAATCAATTTGACAAAGAAAAAAAAAAATAGGAGAGAGAAACTTATGGAATGATAAAAAAATATCACATCACTTGAAGAAGCTCAGAATAAATATCGATAAAATTTTATTTTAATCACTTGATTCAAGATAAGACTTATATAAAAAGAAATCACACCCTTTCAAAGTACTTTAGGAAATCTCTATAAATAAATCTTTCATTTAACAATATATTCAAAAGTTGTTTTATAACGAAAGTAAATGGTTATTTAACTTGTACCAAAATTCTAAACTAAAGGACATATAACATGTGTCCTGAAATGAATTGTAAATATATATCTTAAATGACATATATGTAATAGAAAATTGAAGCTCCTAAACCCTAGTCTAAGAAAGGAAATTTTGAAATTAATTTTTTTATAAAAAAATATGGTAAATCTTTATTTTATTCTAAAATTATTGAGCATGTGTCCTTGGACTTTCCATGCTTCTTCACAATTACCTTCTTCCTTATATTCTTTTTACTTTACTTTGATTTTACGCTTGTTGAGTCAATAATTAAGAAATACAAATTGGACTTTGTCATCACTCAATTCTGTTTAGGTCAATAAAACTTATTTTTGAAAAACAAAATTTACGTATTTAATTAATTTAAAAAATAATAAATAAAAAAGTAAAATAAATTTACTTGAGAGATTTTTGAGAATTTAATTTTAGGTTTAAAAATTAATTAAAACATAAAAAAGAATAAAATTAAAAATAGACTATTTGTTTTGGCACAATTTTTAAAAAACAATAATAAAAAATAGTTTTTACATTTTGATTTTATATTTATTAGATCCTCTTTTCTTATATTTCACACCCTGTTTTTCTATTTATATTTTGTTTTGATCTAGACCCAATTTTTATATTTCACTTTTTCTTCTCACACACCTTCAAACCCTCCTCATTTACTAAGCAAATTTAGTGACTTTATTCCAAAAGAAAGTAACCTAACTTCTTGAGTTTCCTTTGCTCAATTTTAAACTAGTTTCCATTTAATATATACAAATGAATTTAAGTTATGTCTTTGAAAAAAAAGAAGTCATTTGTCTCCTTGATTTAGGCTGTGTTTGTATAGATGATACTCTTAGGCTATGTTCAGATGAAAGAGTAGATTTGAGAGTGTGAAAATAAATAGATTTAAGAGGAAAATGATGTGAGGATGAAGATGTTTGGATTAAGAGATTTGAGAAAAAAGTTTATAAAATGTATTGAATGATGTGATAGATTTAATAAATTAAAAAAGTATTTTAATTAATAAAAATAAAATATTATTATTATTATTATTATTATTATATATTATTATTATATTTATTATTGTTGTTATAATCACTTTTTTATTATTTTATTATTATTTTATTTCATTAATATTATTATTATTATTATTATTCGATTTATTATATTCTATTTGATTTTAACAAAATAAAATTATTTATCTAATAATAATAAAATTATTTTTTAATATTAAAGTTAAAAAAATACATTTTCCTCTCAAATCTTTGTATACGAGCAAAGAAAGTTGAATGAGAAAATTTCTCTTGATTTTCATAAAATTTTACCTCAAATATCTAATTTTCACTGCATTTCTACGCTTTAAAACTTTCCATCCACACAACCAAATACACCATTAATGTTGATGTGCAAGCATGGATGTGAAAATGCATAAATTGTTTGTTTCAATAAATTTGAAAGTATCTGAGAGAGCCAATTTGCAAGTGTGAACCAAATTTCATCCTCACATGGGTGTAAAAATTAGCGAAGATTTATGAGACTGCACATGAAAAGACGAAATTATCCTTTATTTTTTTATGAGAATTAATTTATATATATATATATATATATATATATATATATATATATATATATATATATTTTTTTTTTTTTTATTATATACAATATAATAATAAAACCAACATTAAAAATATTAATAATTAAAATTACAGTTAATATTAACAACAACAAATTTATCAAATTATAATTAAGAAATTTAAATTCATTTTAATATAATTTTCACTATCTAAATTTAAATTTATATCACATTTCGGTATCTAAATTGACAATCATATACTTTTATCAATTAAATTTGTTTTTAATCAATTACACCCATAACATTATCCATAACATTATCCACAAACTTAATTTTCAAATTCTTTTATCAATCATACCTTAAATTGTGTTATTTTGGAAGAAATGATTTAAGAAAGAGAGAAGATGGAAAGAATTAGAAGGTGAAGTTGATGTTATTTTTTTTAAGAGATTGAAAGGTGATTTTAGGATGATTAAAGAATGAAATTTTGTGACCGAATTGATTAATGTGTCATATTAAAAAAATTAATAAATAAAAAGTTAAATTATCAAAACATCTCTGTTATTAATCCTACACACCCTGTGTGTTTATTTTTCGATTGAGCTTTATTACACATTGCAATCTTACGTTTATCATACACTAATCACTCAAAGCACCACGTGTGTGATTAACCTTGTATTCTTACTTTTTTCACACATACTTTCTTTTTGTCTAAGAATAATAAAAGTATTAGGAATATAAAAGTTTTAAAAATTTAATAATAATTTTTTTTCTTATGGAGTGAATTCGGTTATTTACGTCATATAATACTTATTTTAAATAATTAAAAAAATACAAAAGAAAATGTATTGAAAAACAATAAAGTACCTTGACGATGTAGAATGTTAATAGTTTTCCTACCTTGACCTATTTCTAGATCCAAAATTCAGATATCTTAATCTAAAATTTGGTTTCGTTGAGCATGCTTTATCTCTATGACAACTCCAAATCTCCTATTAAATTATTTTATTTTTTAATTGTCATAATCATTACATCTTTTTAATTTTTAGGAACTTATCCCATGTGCATTCCCTAATTGCAAGGGTTTTAGTTGTGTTAATCATGTTTAGTGGAATTAACTTCTGATTAACAAAGTTAACTTCAAATATGTGTCGCTTCTTCTCTCCTACGTCGAGCTCCTCCATTATAAATATTATAAATAGGTGACTCTCTCCATTGTAACTAGTTGAATATTGAACTAAGTTGTCCTTTGAGAAATTTCGAGAATTAGAGAATTTTTTTCTTCTGATTTGGTTCTTATATTGAGAAACTTTATTAAGTGTTAAATCTTCATGCGCTTAGCTTTTGATTCTTGGATTAAAGGTGGCAGATTCTTCTCCCTTTTCTAATCTCAATCCATTCTTACTTTCATTCCTTGTTCTTGTTTTTCCATTACAATTGGTTGAATGTTTCAAACCTAATTATATGTTTCTTTTGCTTCTCCCATTGATGTTATTTTCTCCCATGGTTCTTTTTCTTAAAACACCTTCTTGATCGAGATCCTCCCAACCCTCTAATCTTCACATTGGTAAGATCCCTCCTCATACATTCATTACATATCAATAGAGTCAATGTAATAAGATAGATAAAGCAAAACTTAAAAATTAGGAGTGCACCACAATCAATGCAAACCAGAAACTCATAGCAGCTGCAAGCTGCAGTTGTAGTTTATTGAAACTGATTGCATCTTGCTGGGTCTGAGGTCAATAACTATGAAGAATCACTTGATTGGGATTGGGGAACCCATGATGAATAAAGGAAAGATTTGGGTGGAATTTGCACAGAGCTAATGCTTCCTTCCATCATTTCCACCACTTTACTCATTGCAGGTCGATTTGAAGGGTCGGTTTGTATGCACCACAAACTTACAATAGTCATTTTTCTCACCATTTCTTCATCATTTCGATTTTTGGTGCTTCGAAATTGAAGATCTTGATCTGATTCAAGATGGTTGTAAATCCAATGTGGAAAGTAATTTTCACTTGAAAGATCAACTCCGCGATTATTATTCTCTCTAGCACCAAGCATTTCCAAAACCATCATTCCATAACTGTATACATCTGATTTATGTGACACTCCACCAAAATTTCTGCAGAACAATTCAGGAGCAATATATCCTATGGTTCCTCTGGCAACTATCATTGATACAATACTTTTTTCTCTAGGACATATTTTAGCAAGTCCAAAATCTGATATTTTGGGGCAAAAAAACTCATCTAGTAGTATATTGTGAGGTTTTATGTCAAAATGCAAGATTTTGGTGTTACAACCCTTGTGCAAATACTCCAGTCCTCGAGCAACACCAATGGCAATATTGTACATTGTTATGCAATTCATTGTGAGTTTAAACCTTAAAGGATCTTTCTCTTCATATATGAACTTTTCAAGGGATCCATTGGGCATGTACTCGTATATGAGAAATCTTTTGGAGCCTTCCAAGCAAAACCCCAGTAAACTGACAATGTTAACATGAGAAGTCATGCTAATACTGGCAACTTCATTGATGAATTCTTCTCCATCACCTTTTGACTTACTTAAAACCTTCACTGCCACAAGACTTCCATTTTGTAATCTCCCTTTGTATACACTGCCAAACCCTCCTTGGCCTAATTTGCTTCTGAAGGAGTTGGTCATTTTCTTTACCTCCAAATAACTGTACCTTTTGGCTGAAAGGTGTCCATGTTGCTTCAGAAAGTTCTCAATCATTATGTAAGTGGGGTTCTTCTTGTGGAAATAGTATCTTCGTAAGATGCAAGCCAACACCATCAAAATTCCCAATGCTCCAGCAGCTGATGTAGCTGTAGGTTTATTACAGTAAGAAGTTAAAATAAGAAAAAAACATACCCTCCATGATGATCTGTTTATTTTCATATGAGATTGTTTATTTATTTACTTTTGTTATAGGAAGTCACCATACATCTACATCTTTTTTTTCTGTATTTAATCACTCATCATTATTCATAAGATGAACTTATATGGGAAAACTCCATCAACCAGTGAAGATATTTAACCTGCTATGATACAAGATTGACAAATAATTTACAAAATGTTGTACTTTTGTGTTCGAAGTTAAATAAATCACTGCAGAGATAATCAGGGGTTGAAAAAGTTGTACCTGCTACCATTATCTTCACCTTTCTACTAGTTTTCTCTGCAAAACATAAAAAAAAACAGGAATTAAACAAAAACAAATAACAATAAAACCTTAAGTAGAAATCAGTGGTAACTTGGATCGGTTAAATAACCATTTCTTATAACTAAACTTCTCTTTGATTTGACCTATATTCATGAGAAAGTGAGAACTGATATTGGATCCTTAAGTGCTTGTTTCATAACTTAACCAGTTAGATATACTTAGATCAGGTTTCTTCAACCCACATCAGAATTACAAGAGATAAATCATCAGCCTAAGGAGCTAGTTGAAACAAATTATTTCCATCAATAAACAAGGTACCTTGTATACATAAGAACTTCCCTTAGCTGTCAAGTTGACACTGGCCTCGTCTAAGACGGTAACAAGAAGAACACTCATCAGACACTTCTATTTTAACCGGAATATCAGCTGATACATAGTCAAAGAGGCTTCCATTCGAGTTAGGTACAAGCTCTGCATCTCTTATTGGAAGTCTAACCATTGAACACTGTTCAAAATAAGAACCATGAAGCTCTTCGGAATAGTAACTGAAGGACTCATCAACATTAGATGTGCCATAGAAGATGTCCTCCTTCGGGCATATTGTAGATTTATAAAATGCTGAAGAAGGAGGATTGATGTTGAGGGTGCGGTTGCATATGAATAGAGTAGCAGTGGTAAAGTGAAGTGAAAGGAAAGGAGAAGGGGTGTCCAAACTGGTGTAGTTTTTCTCGAACACCCCACAGCTTCGTGTCAGCAAGTAGGTGCGAAGTTCATCATCTCTGAACACAAGGGCGTTTGTGTTTGGATCACGTGTGATGAAAAACCATTCTCCATTGTTCTTAATCGTTTTAACCGCATCTGGGTCACGGTCATCGCAGCCATGCATCACCAACAACCCACAATGAGGATGTTTCGTGTCAGTGTATGGGAAATACATGGTGCCCAGGTTCCCACAAAGAAATGATGGTGGGCATTTTCCCTGTGCAGAGGAGAAAGAAAGCAGCAAAAGGGTGGAGAAGAAGAAGAAGAGGGTTTGAAAAGGTTCTTGATTCTTCATGCCTTCTTTCTGTTGTTACTTTGCAGTTTGTGACTTTACCAGAATATTACAACAGTAGCGATTGAGAGACATGAGAGTGGAGTTTAATGCATTAATTGTGCTGAGGGAAACCGATGGAACAGAAAAAGAACCAGAATTGTGTGTGATTTATAAGAGATGATGGTCTTTGAATGATGCCATCCGTGACGACTTTGAACAAGTCAGTGAAGACTTCACCACCACATGCTTTGGAAGATCTTAGGCAATAACACGACTTTTCTCTTACTTCCATTTGACTCTTACTTTTTTTTTTTTCTTTTATCAGCTTTGACTCTTCTTTTTATTAGTAAAACATTATATTTAATAAATAAAAATAATTTTTTTTGAAATAATAATAATATTCATGAGTGCCAAATATAATAAAGGCTTAATTTAGTCAACTTTTTAAAAATTGGAATTTGATCAAAACAAAGATAAAAGTGAAGTTCACTTCCAATTTTTCAACCAAAACTATATCAAAAAGAGTAATTAAGCTTATAATAACAATACAAGGTCAAAGTATCAAGGTTTTTTTTATACGAACATAAATATATTTTCCTATAGTCATGCTATAAGAAGAATATTACTAATTAAGGTATGTTTCAGTGAGTTGTGAACTATTATTCATAAGATATTAGAATAACAATTTCAATTCAAAACTTTAAGATATTAGGTTTATATATATTTTTTATTTATACATCGTTGATTTTATTCATTTTTAACTAATATTGGACTTAAAACTCATTTTGAGTTCCTAAAACAACTCAAATTTTATGGTTAAGCTCTAACAATTTGTAGTTATCCTCTTTCTTATCATTTCCCCTTTTACATTTTGTTTTGAATCTCATTTCTAGTTAAAATGTGTTTTTTCTTTAGGGAATTGTTTCCTTTTCTTTTCTAAAGAACCTATTTGTTGTATATTTTTTAGTATTCATATAGTTTCACATTGACTAGATGATATACTTTTAAAAAATTTAAATAATAAGACATTTTTCACCCTCACTTGGTGTGTGTTTGTTTGGAGTGATTTATTGTTGGTGAGGATGAATCAGTGAATGACATTTATGTTAGTACTAAATGATTTGCGTAGATTTGTAGGGCCATATTCGAGGGAGAGAAGGTGCGTTCCATCGCTGAAGTGAAGAGTTTTGTGCAAATGGATTGTCCATTTACCGAAATGACTATTCATTTTTTCGTCCCATGCAAAGAGTCCATGCATGAACATGGTTTTTCATGCTGGTTAAGGAAGTTGAAGATGTAGGGGGAATCGATTCTAGGTTATGTGTAGGGATGAAATCGATTCTAGATTCATGAATGGGGATGAAATTGATTTTGAAGGTGCATGCCTGGTACGAAAAAAGTGTTTAAATTAATTTTAACTAAATGGATTTTATTTTCTATTAATTTTAATCATAAGGGTAAAAGTGTAATATTACATTTTAATATATTAAAACCTTTTTTTTTTCTCATATTCATATCCATTAAATCATTCACAAACTTTGACAAACTTTATCTTTAAATCTCTTCACTTTCATCTCTAAATTCCTTAAAAGAAATAACACAAACTTTACCTTCAAATCTTCTGAATTCATTCACTCACTCTCTCTCAAATCCTTACACTGTTTTGTTTCTAATGATAAAAACTCAACAAAGACATAAATGAGTGACAAATATCGACTTTATGTGCTCACATAGAAAGAGGGATGAAGAAAGTTAATTTTTAATATAAATAATAAAATTAATAATAATAAAATAACTATAAGTATAATAATAATAATGATGATAATATATAAATAATGATAATAATAATTTTTTTTTCACAAGAGTAATTTAATCATTTCATATTCACAAGTTTTGCAACATTGTCATTGCCGATCACGGTGACAAAGAACATTGGCACCATTAGTAGGCATGAAAATGAGGTTGTAAAGATGAATCCTTGTTCCCTTAGCCTTCCATTGGGGAATGAACTCTCATCTCCCTTAGATATCAACTAAAAGCTGGTTCTAGTATACCTCCCACCTTTCACTTAAGAGTCTAAGACCAAAGACGATTTAAATACCTATTTCTTCTTATACCTTATAAGATGTCATATAAGGACAAATTATGAGAGAGTTTCAAACTCTCTTGAACAATAATTAGAATCAAGTGATTGACAATAAGAATATATTTCAATGAACTTAAAGTCAGAACAATACATATACACCAATATGTTTTTGCTAGTACAAATAAATCAAACACAAATTGTTATTAAACTTCATTACTTAATGTTAACTTATTGACAAGTGTACCAATTCGTTCCAAGTAGTAAAATGGTAGTCCAAATGTTGTTTCCCAAAGGGATTTGTGTTTGTTAATCTACTTGTGATTATTTATTGATTTTAGCAATTGTGAAAAACATTTTTGATACAAAGTAAAATAAAGCATGCAAAATTTATAAAAATAAATATGTGATTCGGTAAAAAGCTTCATTAGGATTGGATTTTATGAATCAAATTAATGTAACACCACATAATATATATCTATAGGAACTCACATTCAAGTTAAAAGCATACTTACTCTAATTTCTTAGAAGCAAGTTCTAAATCATATGTTAAAACTATAATTCCTTAGCCATTTTAGCATATAATTTGTATTAAGCTTACATTTCTAGAATGACCAAGAGATGATGTCTATCCCTATAACATAACTCTTGGGCGTTCTCTCCATGTCTAGTTCCAATTCATTTTCCAATGATTCGGTAACAACAAATAACATGATATTCCTATCATACACATCAATAATCAAGATAGAATAATTGAATACGAAAGAGATTATATTATATAGGCAAAATTACATAGAGTATGAATACATTACATTCAATCCTAATAAAAATGGAGATTAACTACTCCTAATCATTTAGAACATACATATTTGATGAATTTGCACGAGTAGATGGAAGAATTTGCTGTAGATTTGTCCCCCAAATGTGCCCTAGATCGAAGTTTCGAGTTTCCTTGCGTTTCCACACCAAAGAACTAACTCCTTTTGTTTGATTCTCGACACTTAACCAACCAAAAACTGTCTGCTTGCTAGGGCGAGCCTTATCTCTCGCTGGGCGAGAGATCATTTAACTGCAATACAACTACTATGTCTCATTGGACGAGACAGACTTCTCACTAAGCGAGTGGTGGAGCTCTGGCTGGGCGAGATGGTTCTGACAAACAGCTTTGTAGACTTCCATTTTCCTATATAATTTCCTAAACAATGACCCAATAAAAGAAAAATACTCCTAACTAAGCAAAACATAAAACATTAATAAACTTCCTAAGAAATAAACTCAAAAACATAAAATAAAGATAAATAAGAGAGGTTAATAAACTTAGATGCAAAGCATTTATCAAGTTTATCACTTAATAATAAGAATTACATAATCCAATGATCTAATTAACATAAAATTAGACAACAAATATTGAAAAATATAAACTTTTGAATATTCAATATACTACGAAAAACTAATTATAATATATATATATATATATATATATATATATATATTTTTCAATCATTATATATAAACTTTTGAATATTCAATATACTACGAAAAACTAATTATAATATAGATAAAATTATTATATATACTTTTCAATCTCACCTCACCTCAAACAAATCATCTTCTTTCTAGCAATTTTTCACACATTTCTTTTTCATTTCACATGCCACTTTATCACGCTTAGATAAATACTTAATAAAAACATAAAGAAATAATTAAGTTAAATAATTTATAATTTTGAGGATATTTAGTTAATATTTATTAAAAAATTGATTTTATTAAGTATTTGAAATAATTTTTTTAAGTATGCTGGTATTTAGTATTTGATGGAAATGACATAGTCATCATTTCTGTTTTCCTATTTTAAATTTGTTGATAAATTTGTGCCTTCTTTCTCAAATTCTGTACAACTTGTGTTAACTCATTTATAAGAAATGAGTAAAAGTAATTAACTAATGAGTTACACGAGATTAAATAAATAAAGAACAAATTAATTAATGAGTTAAAAAAGGAAAAAAAACAAAAGTAATATCACAGTATTTCCCTACCAGTACAAATACGTGGATGAAGAAAAAAAAATTTGATTATAATTTTTTTAATAGATAGAATAGGCTTTTTAAGAAGTTGAATTGGAAATATTTAAATTTACCATGCCTTTAAAATTTATTTGAATAAAGAATAAAAGAGTAAGTGTATTAGTAAAAGATTTATAAGAAAACATATAATTATTCTTTTCTTACTCGAAACCCGTTTCATGTAACGTATGTACTGGTTTGGGTTTTGGGTTTTTGGTTTTGTTGGAAGCCAACCAGTATCTTGGATCCCATCAGGTTTGAGCCTACGCAAGGGTTGTTGGTAACCAGTGAGTATTCAAGAGAACGATGGCAACGTCAACTATGGATGTTCTTCATTTCCAGCACACCCCTTTTTACTGGTGAACACCTCATAATCGCTTTTTGTTTTTGTTCTCATCGTGTATGCCTCATGATTCTATAGTACATTTTGGTGATAGGATGAACTGGTCTATTGTTAGATTTTACAGAAACCAATTTTTCCGTATCATTCCTTTTTAATGATGTGTAGGGTTTTAGTTTTGGAGTTGGTGTCCATCAACATTTGGGGACAATTCATTTTTTTGTCAATTTATTTAGTTTCATCCTCTTAACTAGTTTGGATGATTTCCTTCTGTATGGTAATGTTCTGTAGAATTTTCATGATTATTTTCTGGATATTTATTTGTAGTGAGGAGAATGTATACTTGCTTTGCAAGAAGCTGTGCAGTGATGGAGTAGCAAAAGCTGAGGGATCCGATCTTTTTGTTGTCTTCATTTCCAATGAAAAGAAACAGGCATGCTCTATTTCTTCCTCTGGTTGGTGTTGTATGTTCACTTTCTAGTTCAAGGTGATTCATGGAATAGAGTTGTTATTGTGAATAGTAATTGACACTCTTTGTATTTGAGTTTCTTTTGTTTGATGTTTTATTGATTTTTTTTTTCGTCAATTGCTTTTTTTTTTCTGTTCTAAGATATAATTAATACCTTGCTTACTGTTGCTAAATAGTGACTGGACAGAGTAATAGTGGGATGGGAAATAATTCTATGGCTCTTGCACTGTGCAAGTTGAATGTGATGGAAAAACATGTCAAAGTTTTTGATAATATTGCCAGTATTTATCTCTCATCTATTTTGCTTTCTTCCTAATTATGTAATGCTGACAAGCAAACAGAGTACTAACTGCATGTTCAAGTATTTATCCATGTTTTTTCTTACCACTGCCACTACATATCTGATTGAAGAGTTTTCCAGCTACACTTGTATAACTTTCTGCAAATTTAAAATCCTCTTTTAGTCAATTTCTGAAGTGTTTGTCTTAACTTTTGTAGATCCCACTATGGAATCAAAAGGCTAGCAAAAGAGCTGATGGGGTGATTCTATGGGATTATCATGTAATTTGCATTCAGGTATGTCCTAATATGTATTTCCTTTCCTTTTGTTGTGGGGGCTAGTTTGCTAGGTTTGTGAAAGCAGTTTATTTTGATATCTAAATTTCTTATTATAGGGATCATTTGTCATACTTTTGTTGTGATTGCATTACAGATAAAACAAGGAAATGTCCCTCCACTAGTATGGGACTTAGATTCAACCCTTCCTTTTACTTCACCTCTACCCTTATACGTGTCTGAAACTATACGACCGTCTTTTCAACTTTTTTCTGATTATAACAGGCAAGGCACTTTCTGTTTTATTTTGCCATTTTTTTCTGCTCTGATGGGTATTTTGGTGCTTTATAGTCTTTTTGTTGATGTTTCTAACTTGCAGTTGATAGAAATGCAAGTCCAGGCTTATATGGGTCACATGATAGTGGCTACTAGCCACATTGTTTCTTTTAAGAAATTAAAATTTATATATGCTGGGGTTGTGATAGTGGCCTACTTGGTTTATCATTATGTAGATTTAACATGGGGAAGACACAATTATGTCCTACAATACTACATACTTGTCCTCCTGTTATTTCTTTTCCCTGAATGCAACAAGGCTTCTCAATTACCCTACGAATCTAGGATTACAACAATATTGAAGCTTCCATGAGTAGGACACCACAGACAATAAAAAAGTTACTGTTTTCCCAAATAAAAAATTTGTAGAAGGTCCGGTACACGAAGTTCTCTTCTACTCTCATTAAGTTACTGTTTTCCCAAATAAAAAATTTGTAGAAGGTCCGGTACACGAAGTTCTCTTCTACTCTCATTAAGGACTGCATAAACTATACTCTGGACATAACCTTAGTCTTCTTGCTTCTACTGATTCCTTTATATTAGACCCATGGAAACTACCAAAAGAAACAAGATGCCTTACAATGTAAGAATAACGGAATTAGTGGCTAATTTTTTCGGAGCTAGACATGCAAATAGTACACATTTGTATTTGAAATGAGTGAGCTAAGTTATCGGAATCTGCGGCAACACATTTGTATAAATGATGTTATGTACCAAAGGAGCTTTGGATTTCTTAATGGGCTTTGTCAAGATCCAAGTCTTAACCATCCAAATTGGTTGAAATCAAACAAGTTATGATACCATTTGTTCACAGCTACCACCATAGCCATTGAGTTTCATTCATATACTGATGAGAACAAGGAATATAAATGAGAAAGAAAAGAAAGATTTTTATTGAATAGGATGAAAAGAACAATAAATAGGAGAGAAATCTCTCCTCCAAGTGCTTCTCCTTCGCAAAAGATTTCTTCTTTCGCAAAGAGCTAATGCTCAATCTACAAATGAATATAGATTTAACTCCCCCTTTTTCCTTTACATTCTCCTATTTGTTTAACTCGTTAACTCCCTACCTAGCTAATAAATATCTTAACTATATTAACTAGCTCCCTTTTTTCCTATAGCCCTGACACTGGATTGAATTGGCTGGCCCCTTATAATGAAGCTTAGCCACTGGTTTCTGTTCTTGTTTTAGTGCAACTTCTAAACCTCTGCTGGGTGCATCTGTTTCTATGATTAAAGTCTTATAGAAATCAGTTACCTTGATTGATGGCTGGATTGTCAAGCATTTTTAAGTGCTCTGAACACTGTCGGCATTTCCAAGCCCCAGTTAAAGCTGTCTTTTCCAAGAGCAGAGTTGTAGGTTTGGCAATTTTTCCATAGTCTCGAGCAAAGCTCCTGTAATAACTAGTTAGACCTAGGAATCCCCAAGATCACTTGGGATCAATAGACAATAGATGTTAACCTAGTTGCCATTACTTCTGACTGTTAGCAGATACCCCATCTTTTGTATAGCCATGCCCAAAATACGTTAATCCTCTCTGCTCAATTGTCCAAAACACTGTTTTAGAGATATTTGTTATCTTATCAGGAAAGTCATGCAAAGATTAAGAATTTTATTGAGTATGATGCATTCTCTTACAATAAAAGCATTCTGGACGACTTCAACCACCACATCCTCCTCTATTGCTTTGACCTATCCTTCCACAAGTAGATACCGTGGCAGAAGCTTTAGTAGATTCCTGAAGATTTCTACCTTTAAGAGTTGGAACATAGAGTTGTGTTGTTAGGCTTTCCATTGATGGTGCTTCTTGGCCAGTTAACATTTGATCCCAAATATGATCAAAATTTGGATTCATGGCACAAAGAATCATGACCATATATAACTTGTCTATGTTTTCCTTGATTTCTTCCCGTGAGTTCGTTTCTAATAACATCTTTAACTCCTCAATAACAGATTGACCTTCAAAAATGAAAAATTTCATATGATCTATTCGTTTAAGAGATACCAATTTATGGGTAGAAGCATTAAGTCTCCGGTTGTCATTTGCAAAGATGCTCTGAGCCTTCTTCCAAAAGAATTTACCTGTTTTGAATATTCGGAGGATCTCCAATATACAAGGTTCCACAAATTGCCACAACATAGGACAAAATTGGAATTCCTGCATCTTCTATTGTTCAACACTTGATGATATTTCACTACCATCTATTTCCAAGTAATCATGAAAACCTAGGCCAAAAAACCAAAGTTCGACAGAAGCATATAATTAATTTTTACCATTAAGTTTTTCCAAAGTAATTATTGTGAGACCCATAAAGCAAGTAGGCAGGTCCAACATATAGGTAGAGTGGACCAACCTGCTCTGGGAGAGATCAATGGCTTACAACCAAAGCTTAAGGAAGGAGAGAAATTTCCCTTGGGTTCTAGGTTACAGATCGATACAACAAAAAAGAACTTTTTCTCAGAATATATTATAGACTATTCTAACACATCTTGTTTAAAAACATTTTCTAAGGATGTCAAAAACATTTCACATCATGTCAAAATTTGTTTGTCCATGAATCATAATATCGCAATATGTCGCCTGTAAGTAACTTTATGTATAAGCTTTGCTTTCTTTAGGTGTGTTCTTCAATTTTATCAATGAAATAATGTGTTGATCGACGGTATTGATGTACAGTTGCTAATCAAAGTGAAGTATATGAAATTGTTTCTTATGATATCTCAGATTATTCAGAGTTGTGCACGCTCCACTATTTCTTCGTAGTTTTGCATCTGATAGAAGACATATGAAAGATTCTGGTGGAAAGTGGATTGAAGAACCTCCTCCACATGAGCCTATAATTGCAGAAGGTAATGACTGGGAGGTTTCTATAGGAAATTGGACTTGTTTGGCTTTTACATTGACTGATCATTATGTTATATATCACATATGTTATATATCACATAATAAAGAGAAATATATGAAATGCAGAAAGCACCTTTCAAAGCTTACTGTGAAAATAAGTGAAAAAAAGTGCAGTATGCCACATTTTGTAATTAATAGTGAAAGCAAAAAAAAGAAGAAGTTGGAAATATTTTATCAAACCAAACATATCTTAGCTGGGTAATGTTAATGTGAATTTCGCGAAGTCACTTCAGTTGTTGAATTAAGTGATTAACATGCATGGACAAGATTTTTCTATTAACAAGAAGAGTCTAGCAGTGCAAGCTGGGGAAGAACTTTCCATATTGGATCACACACAGCTATTCTGTAGTTATTTTTGTTAAAGAATACTGTCAATAATAGCACGAGTCACAGTTATACACTTGATATAATGAATCTATTTCTCAGTTGCTTATTTTTACACTATCTTCATCCATGCAGATGGAACAGTGCACAACCTGAATGAATACATTAACATATCTGTTGCTGATGCTATTACCGATGTTTCTATCAGTTCAGTGAAAGATGTAATTTTTACCCAGAAAAATGGTGTGGTGATAAAGGATAATCAGCTTGAGGAATTCATTTGTCAGTTATCTTCTTTAGAATAGCCCCATTCATATGGCTCCCTGGTTTGTATATGTTCAGCTGCTATCCAAGATACTGTCAAATGTTGTCTCCCTTTTAATGGGTGTTGTAAAAATGCTTCTTTTGAAGGTGTCTTTTTGAGAGTGCTGTGCAAGAAATGCAAGTTTAAGCTACATTTTGTTTTTCACGGGATGAACAAATTTTTTACTGTAATTCTTCATTAATACCCGTGGTTTTTATTACTATATGGCGATGTTATTTTAGAACTGATATGAAGAATGTTTTGTAATCTGAACTGTTACTGAGAACTTTCAGTTGTGTAAAAGACTACCGAACTTATTGAATTTTACTAAGAAAATAATCTCAAT